>Ga0307515_10018343_pt1 | contig 12677 bp, 4 predicted proteins | sample 17_EM_MG_FD_194513 | JGI IMG/M metagenome (GOLD analysis project Ga0307515, IMG submission 194513) | Populus trichocarpa ectomycorrhiza microbial communities from riparian zone in the Pacific Northwest, United States - 17_EM | ecosystem: Host-associated > Plants > Roots > Unclassified | place... | reverse complement strand
ATTACCTTTTACCCCTTCTACCCCCCCCCCCCCCCCTTTGCGACACCCCCTATGCAATAACCCCCCTTTATAATACCTCCCCCAATGCAACACCTCCCCTAATACGACACCCCTCCTAATATAACACCCCCCTTATATGCGCGCACATGCGATATAGTGCTATTAGGTCCCTACTATATTCCTAATAGCCTATACATACCTCTACTAAGTTACCCACATTATAGCCACCTTATTTTTACCCTTCCTTATATCCTCCCTACCTTAGGAGGCACTAGAATAGCAGCCAGTAGAGGACTGTTGCTAAAACTAGATAACCATCACCAGAACTAGACGACCGTCGTTAGAGCTAGACGGCCGTTATTAGAGCTAAATAACCGTTACCAGAGCTAGACAACTATCGCTAGAGCTAGACAATTATCGCTAGAGCTAAACGACTATCGTTAGAGCTAGATAACTGTTGTTAGAGCTAGACAACCGTCGCCAGAGCCAGATAATAATCGTTTAAATAATTAGCCAGCGAATACTATAATTAATTTAATTGATCGATTAAATCGAACTAGAGCCTTAATATTAGCCTATTACCGAATTAAATTAAATTAAGGCCTCCTAAGGAGGTACCCTAGATAACTACTGTTTAAACGTATAGCCAGCGAACGCCTATAGAGAACGATTCAAATTAATATAATTAATTAAATTAAGCAGAACCTTTAATCGGGCCGACCTCTCCCCTAAATTATAGATATAGATAGGTAGGTATAGACAGGTAGGTATAACAGGCACAGGTAGGCACAAATAGGTAGGACAGGCAAGATAGGTAGGTAGGTAAGTAGGTAGGCAGGTAGGTACTAGGCCTAGTTAGGAAATTAGCACATAGCCGGGTCGTTAGGAACACCGCCGATTAACGATTTAGAGCCTGCGCGAGAGGCTTGTTTAATTGCCTAACGCTTAAGTAATTATAAAGCTCTATAATAGATACAGGCAGTAAGCAGAAAAGATTAATTTAGATTATTTAGATTATATATAATTAAATTTTTAAATTATATAATTTTTTCACTAGCTGCAAATACTGGAGTGTTATTATCCTTATTTTTAAATCTAGAATTTTTATTATTGTCCTAATGGTCTTGATGGTCCTAATAGTCCTAATGGTCTTAGAGGTCCTAGAGGTCCTAGTAGTCCGGGCGACCTCCTAATAGGCTCCTAGTAGGATGCCGAGTATAAGTATCTTCTAGAGCTCCTAATAGCCTTAACAGGAGCTATTAGGAGCTATTAGTACTATTAGAAGGCACAAACATTTTGCTAATAAGGGGTTTAGGAAATAAAGTAGTAATAAAAGCTTTATACTATTCGTTAAAGCTTTCTACTAGTCTTATAGTCCTATCCTTACTATACTATAAACTAGGAATTATTTATAATGTTTTCTCCTTTATATATTTTAGGGCAGTAAAGATCTCTTTTCCCTATGCCGTTTCTAGGAAACTATTCTAGCAATTAGTTTCAGCTTCTCTTATTACATAGAAGTATTGATTTTTAGCTTCCTTATAGGCTTCTAGTCTCGAACTTCTAGTAGGTTGTTCTTCTTAAAGTCTTCCTAGTTTTGCCATTTTTTTCCTTTTCTATAGAAGCTATGTATTCCACTATAGTTTAGAGAATTTATAGGTTTTAGATTTAGGAATAGCTTTCTTTACTGCTAGCTTAATATAGCTAGTAAGATCTATAACTAGATTATCTGCTAGCGTATTTATGCTTCTATCCCTAAGTCTATACAAATCCTTTAGGGAGGCTAAGGGACCTTTTTCTCCTATCTCTATATAGGGGGTTTCTCCTACAAGTTCTTTTAGTACTAAGACTTTTACTTCTAGTTCTAGCTCTTAAACTAGTTCTACTAAAGAAGTAGAGAAGAGCTCCTAGTTTGCCTTTTTTATAGAGAATGGAGTTTCTTAAAGAGGGTTTAGGTATTTTTGCGTCTCTCTAGTAAATAGAGAGAAGGCTATAGTCTTGTAATTAGATCCTGTTTCTTCTATTATAGTCTAATTATTCTAGGTGTTTTCTTAAAAGTTTCCTAAGTAGAAGGCTAAGTCTTTAAATAGATTTATCTCTTATATTAGATCTGTAAAAGGTCCCTTCCTATTTATTAAAATTTAGTAATTAGTAGTTGTGTTTATCTAACCAATCTACTAGTTCTTTAGCCTCTCTAGTTAAGTTCCTAGCTAGTGCGTTCCACCTTATATGGTATAGGTTATAATCTCCTACTAGTATAAAGGGGAGGCCTATTTCTAGTTCTAGAATGGCCCTAGAGATAGTAGATCTACTATTTTTTTAGGTTCTAGAGCTCTCGTCTAGTTATCTCTTATTATAAATATTAAGCAGTAGAAATCTCTTAAACTGGCCATAGATTTCTAGTGCTATAGTATCTGTATCTTTATAGATATCCTTCCTATTTCTATATTATAGGACACTAGAACTAGTTTTCCTTTTATAGATAGCTACTCTAAGGCGAATAGCTAGATTGCTAGGGAGGATAAGGTTAAATGTAGGATGTAGAATAGAGAAGTAGGATCCTTTTTGCCTATCTTTCCAGGTACTAGGTTCCTGTACTAAAATAATATCTATTTTTCTCCTAAATCCTATTTCTAATAGGGTTTGCTGTACTTCTTATCTTTTTCCTATATTATATTGTATAAAGGAGATTTCTCCTCTAGCTTTAGAAGCTAGGGAGATCTCTTCTTCTTCCTATATAGAACCTTCTAAGTATATACTTATTGGTATATTAACTTAGCTGCTTTAAAAAACTGGCAGTCTTTACTAGTAGCAAAGTGTTTTTCTTTACAATTAATGCAAAGAGGGGTAGTATGCTTGTAAGGCTTGCCTATTATATTATAACTTAAATAGGAGTGGTCTTTAGATAGGTATACTGCTGCACAAAACCGATAGGCCCTAGTAGAGCATCTATCTCCTATATGGCCAAATTTTTGGCAGTTTGTACACTGTATAGTAGGAAAGACTTCTAGGTATTTAACTACCTTAGTAGCTACCCCTGCAATTAGGATTTCCTTCTACTTAAGGATTTCCTGTCTTTTTTTCTTATTTTCTATAGCGAATACTATAGAGCCAAACCTAGTTTGTGGATTATATCTTTTTACCCTAAAGGAGATCTATTTAGGTTGTCCCTATATCCTAATAGGGTTAAAAGTCTCTATTTCTTCCTTTAGAAGTTTAGAGCCTCCTTCTTTTAGGAAAGGGGGGATAGGGACGCTATGAGCTACTATTTAAGCCTAGGGCTCTAGTTTTTGTTCTCTTTTAAAGGAGAAGCAGCTAGACTAGACTTCTTTATATTTAACTAGAAAATCTACATTATATTCCTCTATTGTTATAAGGAAAATATTCTACTTTTCTCTGGTTCTAGCTATAGAAGCTATAACTAGCTTCTCTGTTTACAATTTAGACATAAATCGTTAATTAATTATATTTCGCATAGAGAAGATATCTAGAGGCTAGTCCTTTTGGTCTATAACTAGGACTAGTCCTCTTTCTTATAGCTGCTTCTTTTTCCCTCTAGTAGAGGTAGGGCTTATAGAACTGGTAGTGCTACTAGCTACCTTATTAGTAGAGGGAATTAAGGAGGCGGGGGGTAAAGAAGAAGAAGAGGTAGTAGAAGAGGGAGGAGACAACGATAAAGAAGAGTAAGTAGAAGAAGAGAGGCCCTTCTTTAACTTTTCTGTATAGGTTTTAGGGGCTACCTCCTTGCGGAGGGCTCTTACTTCTTCTACTAGTCCTTTTAGGATATCTGTCTCTTATTTTTCCTTTTCTGTTTCTTTTATAGAAGGATTTTCCCTACTATAATTCTTTATACGTCGTCCCTAATATATTTAACTTGCTCCTTACTTTCTCCTTCTAGCCTTAAATAGGCCTAGGTTAGGCTTTCTAGGGCCTTTTATAGAAATTGTTTTAAGAAAGGAGGGGGGAAGTATAGACTAGCCCTAGAGGATCTTATTTTTACTAGGTTTCTTTTTAGGTTTTAGCTATCTTTTTTAGGAGATAATAGGGGGTGGTTTCTTTTTCTTTGGTTCTTTATATAAGCTAGAGACGGCTTATCTACTTTTTTTATATCTTTGTCTTTCCTAAATAGGCATAGAGAAGATGGAGAAGAATAAGTAGAAGAGGTAGATAAGAATTCGTCATCGCTTATCTGTATAGGAGGCTTTGTTTTAGGCTTAGTAGCCTTTACCTTTGATATTTTGTGTCTTATAGCTTATAGCTTATAGCATATAGCTTATAGATTATGGGGGGGTTCCTAGTTTTTTTAGTAGATAATAACCTCCTTAGGTCTCTTATCTCCTAGCATAGAGGTAAAAAACTAGGTAAAAAGCCTTCTTAGTTCTTACTATCCTTCTATATCCTTTTCCTTACTAACCCTACTAGAGAGCTTCTGGGGAAATTAGAGTAAAAGGTAGTAGAAAAACTAGGTAAAAAGACTATAGTAGTTATTTTCTTCTCTATTAGAAGTAGAAAAAACTACTAAAAAAGGACTTGTTAGGCTTTTACTAGCAGAAAAGCCCAAAAAGGCAATCCTTCTCTTACTAAAGAAAATCTGACTAAAGGAGATATAGAAAAAATACCTACACCCCCTATTTTATTAGGCTTTTACTTTCTATAGAAGAAAAACCTAGGAAAAGTCTATGTCTTAATATTCTAGTATTCCTACCCCTACCTCGCTTATAAGCTAGAAACACCCCTTAAGAGAATTTTCTCTTAGGTAAAAGGGGGTAAAAAGGTAAATAAATCTGCCTCTAGCTTGCTAGGCAGTGGAAATTAGGTCTTAAGAGTTGGAAAATCGATTGTTTTTAATAGGAAGATGGGTATGCGTAAGTTTTGAAGTGCGGCGCTACCTTTTGGTAAGGTTGCATGTGCGGTGAAGGTTAGGAGCACTCCTTCCTAAATGGCGCGACTAACTTTGTAACGGCCTTCTACCAGACACCTATGGCGGCCTTTTATTACCCTTTCCCCTTAAATAAGCAACTAATCTAGCGTCTATCTTCTTTTGCGCCAACTAAGTAAATAGTTTGTTAAACTTTTCTAAGTTGGATTGGGTTAGGCTGTATCTGGCAGCTACTTCTTTACTAAGTATATACTTTAAGGGGGGGTGTATAGAGGATTGTTGTAATCGCTTTTAAAGGTATTTCGCTAGAAGTAAATCTTTAGGCTTATATAATCGCTTCTGTCCTATTTATAGAGGTGTTAATAGGTCTTAGTATAGCTAGACTGGGGTAAGTTTTATAGTATAGTAAGAGGGATTCTAACGGAATAGTAGTAGTATACTTTACTTTGGGTTTTGCTAGTTATAGGACTTGCTGGACTGCGGTTATATAATTCCTTAAGAGTTGCTGTGCTTTTTAAGCGTACGCTTCTATAAAGAGGCGTTTACGTTCCTCCTTTTTTAATACCTAGAGGACTTTTCCCTATAGATTATTAGCGTGGTGGATTATAATAAAAAGGGCGCAATCTCACTCTTTACCGCTAGTTTTTGCCGCCTATACTTCTTAGCTATCTATTGGCAATTATAGGCTATATTAGTTAGTAGAGAGGGGGTAGAAGATAGGCTTGTATTATTACTAATATTCGAAGCTAAGGATTAGGGTTTATTTAGGAAGGTGCGTTTTCTTTAGTGGTCTTAGCATTTAGTAACTAATCTCCGTGGGGTAGAGTATTAGCACTGGTATAACGTAGCTATATCTATAACTTAGAGACTACCGTTATGGCAAGCGCGTAAGGGGGCGGATAATTATACGGTTATAAGAGTATCGTATTTAAAGAGTTACGACCCTTCTTTAAGGGGGATCCCATCTAGATAATACTAATTACCCCCCTATAGACTCTTACCCTCTAGATCTATAAGCCCTACCTATTCTACTAGGTATTATTTTTTAACAATTTATCTTATAATGGCAAAAGTTGTCTAGGCCTTACCTATAGAGCTTTTTATCTATTATAAGCATTAGTATCTAATCTAATCCGAGCTCGTCTCCTTTAGCTATTTGTATAAACTCTACCCACCTAATTAACCTTTAAGGTTATTATAGTTAGTATAAAGGGCCTTATAGATAGCGGTGTATAGCTTAACCTAGTCTTCCTCCTTTTAATTTAATTATACTAGACCTTATATATACCCAGCGCCTTTATTCGCTCCCCTGCTAGCATTAGCATATAGGCAATTTAGTTTTATTACCCTTTGCCGTATAAGTCTTCTTACAATACCTAGGAACGGCTAGTAGTGTCTAATTAAAAGGTTATAACTATATCTAATACGTATAAATCTTTACTAGCTAGTCTAACTTATTATAACTTAGCCTATAGAACACAGCTTATTACTAGCATAAAACTATTTCCCTCCGTCCTTAATCTGAAAATTTGGGTATTAGCGCTGTCTTATCTTAGCTCTTACTCCTTGCTAAACCTATAGCCTCTATTAGGCCGTCGAAATCGGACTCTGCACCTATACGTGGTGACGGCTACAAACCTAGGTCTTTGAAGTTTAGACTCAGAGCCAACGTAGAGACGTCGCATAGCGTGCGGACAGGACCTGGTGGTGGTTGTGGGCGTTAAGGGCGGTGGTGAAAGGTTTTCGGATGGTGAGATCTTGAAAACCACTACTGTTGGCTCTCTACAATACGACGACTACTACGCTGTTCTCCTATCCAGGGCACCTGTACGATCTAACATGGATGCGCTTCATTTAATAGCATCCCCTAATCCCTGATAGAAAGCATTGACGACCTCTTATATCAACGAGCCGGTGAACGTAAACGAACACGAGCAAATATACGGCCCCTCCTAACCCCTAGGGCGATCGCCCGCGGAGCATGCGGTCACTCGCCGTACTGCCGTAATACTACTGAAGCGATAGCCGGATACAACCCCGTATAGTTTTCCTTGTCTCCTCTCGACGAAGTAGTGCCCCTAGAGAGGGCCTAGTGACTAGGGCCTAGGTATAAAAGATACCCAGGTACATACATCCCGCTTTCGGCTTTTAGTATTAGGATAGTAGAACGGATAAATCCCCTTTACGTCTTTAATAGGCCTTAGGGGGGGAGGAGGCATAGCGTATATGGTAATAGTTTACAGGAAATAGTATATAGGGGATAGCTAAGAGATAGGATAAGGTTATAATTACAAGCATACGGTAATTAATTAGCAAGGCCTAGCTAGGGCGTAGTAAACCCTAGCTTAGATAAGCTAGAGAAGGAAGTAGTGGTTCCTAAGGAGTTCGAACATTTAAGGAGAACAGGACATAGCCGTAGGCCCGTAGGGCCGCCGCTATGGACGGATATAGTAAATTAGGGTTTCTTATCCTACTAAGGTGGCTTATAGGGTTTTTCCTCCCCCAACCTAACTGCAGGGTTTTCTTTATATAAACTATAAGTTTTCCCCCTATGACGGAGTAGTCTGCGTGGGCTAGATAGGATCCGTATTAGATATTAATTAAAGATCTACTACTATAGCCTCTATTAACTTATACTTCGCCCTCCTAGGTCCGCCCGAGCTATATAATATTAAATTTATCTCTTTTAAATGCTAGCACTATCTAACCGCAATTCTTGCTCTTGCTTAATATATATCCTGCGCCACTCGCTTAGCCAGAAAAGTACTATAACTAGGTTAAATATAATCCTTCTATTCTCCGCAACTATGTTTATATAACGGCGCCCTATATTACCCCCAATCCCGTCTCTAGCTAACTACCAAATATTTTATACTTAGAAATTGTGCCTCTTTATAAAGGGGGAAATTTATTTATAAGTGTTAGATATATAAAGGAAATCGTTTAAAGATTGCTAGGAGTTTATCCTTTCCTAAAATTATAATTAAGATAGTTTTAAACTGCCTATAGGTAGGTACTTATCGCCTACTAGTCTATCTAATTAAATAAGAATTAGCTATAACTATATAAGTCTCTAAAATGTCCGCGGGAGGGGTTAATAGGGCTAAGTAGGAAGCTATTTTTTAGGCCGGTAAATAAAAAGCCACTTATATTACCTAACTATAAGCTATATAGGCCGCGACAAATATAAGGCTAAAAAGCTAAGGTTATAAAAGCCGTATTAACCCCTTTATACGTAATATCCGCCCTACCAAAAGTAAAGAGGCGACTGTTATCTAAGGTTAGGCATTAACGTTTATAGCTGGCATCACTTTAAATAAAGCCCACTTTCGCCTATTTATACCGCGTGCTTTTACTTATATATCCTTCTAGACACCACATGCGCTTTATAGTTTGCTATATAGTATAAAACGCCCGTTTAGTTTAATCTTTTGGCTTTTTATGCTTTTACGCATACAGTCCCTCTTCCATTTGCTATTTTATCTTGCTAAAAAAACTTATAACTTCTAGGGCGACTTATATATAAGTAACCTACATCCTTGCTAATTCTATAGGAAGTACTTCTAAAGTACTAAATCCTCCTAACCCTTAACCGGATTATATAACTATAGCCTTAATAACTAATAGTAGGATACTATTAACCCCATACTTAACGGCCCTTCGCCATCGCCTTTTATACGCAATACCATTAATAGAGACTGCAATTTATCCCTAAACTATATTAGCACGTTAAAGCGCCACCCCCTAAACGCACCTTCGCTACACTCCTAATTATATATAACTTCTATAGGTATAGCTAGGGAGAGTTAGATAACGCCGATTAATAACATCGTATATAGCGACTAGTTGCTTAAGGAGGAGGCTTGAAAATTGGTATGCCTACTTAAATACTTAAAGTGAATTAAACTAAAGTTATATAGACTGGCTAGGATACAATTCTAGACGCTATAAAGACGATTAGAACAGACTTTTAAACCGTAAATCCCTTAATTCCTATAATCCTTATCTAAAAACTAGCGCTAGTAGGGCTATTAGGGTAACCGGCCTTAGCACACCGAAGGAAGTGCTAAATATTATTATAGGTCCGAGTTATAGTGGAGTTATTATCGTTATTATAAAGAGTGGTTAGGATTATATATTCTTTAGAAGTCCTTTAGTGCGGTACTTTCGTCGCCGCTCGTAATATAATAAATAAATACTATGCTTAAACTACAAGAGAACTTAATTATTGTACTCCATTTAAGAGACGAATCTAAATTAATATTAATAGACGGTTCCCCTTCCCATAGGCACACTATTTATAATTTTAGATATTTAGCTTAGTATCGCTAGAGAAAGCTAAGGAGATCTATAAAGTTAAAGTTTAGAAAGGATTTTTTAGGCTAATAGGCTAGGCGTCCAAAAATAGGGGTAAATAAGGCATCTATTTCTAATAAATATTAGGTTTTATTGGATTCTCTAGAGCGGGCTATATAGACCTTATATATTCTATATACCCGGTAAGATATTACCTTCTTATAGTAAACTATGCTCTATAACAAATAAGTAAGCAGCAATAGGACTTTAAAATCTTATATACTAAGTATCTTATTTATAGCCGAGGCATATATTGTCCGTAAAGTCTATATAAGTAAAGTACGTCCTAGGTCTAGATCCGTGTTATAAGGCAGTAGATTAAACCCTAATAAGTAACTCTCTATTAAACAGGTAGGTGTGCTTTAAAATCGGCCTTACTCTATTAGGAATTAGTAATAAGTTTATCTAGGACTAATAAGGCTTTTTTACTAGTAGTAATAGTTACCTATAAGAGCGAACGCTTGCGGGACAGTGGAATTAAAGCGCTAATTAAATTGTCTGTATAGAATCGCTTAGTAGCGACCGTTAGTTCTTATAGGTGTTTAGTAGTGTTCTACTATATTTAAATATCTGCTAAGATATCCTCGAGTTTTATTTCACTAAGCTTAGTAATAGGTGCTGCTAAGATATATAATACGAATACTTTAAAGCCAACCAATCTAAAGACTTCTATGAAAATATTGCGCACTTATTGCCTTCTGCTACGCTTTAACTTCGACTACCCCTTTAAGATTGCCTTTTTCTTAAGCAGTAAATCGTAATACTTTTTTAGGAATTTATATAATAAGAGTAATTTATAAGTGTTATTTTTAAATGTCGCTCTTACTGCCTCAAGTTTCTTAATAAGCCAATAGTTTAATAAGGTGGCTATTTTGACTATTTTAGCTTATTAAAACATAGCGTATATAAAGGTAGATGGTATAGGAATAGTAGACTAAGTTAGAAATAAAAATGGGAAATAAGAAATAGGAAATAGAAAGTAAGAAGTAGGAAGTAAGAAATAGGAAGTAGGAAATAGGAAGTAAGAAGTAGGAAGTAGGAAATAGGAATGGGACTACTATATATAGGTTTTATAGGCGGGGTTAGGACAAATATAGTAAAGCCCTAGTTGAGCTCGCACCTAGCTATATAACAATTCTAGCTCGCTTAAAATAGTATAGTTACTTATTCTGCAACTATATCTCTCTTCTCTTTAATTTACTATATTTACCTTTACTCTAACGTATTAGCTAGCCAGTAGTTAGGACTAGTAGTTAGGACTATAATCCCCAATATAAGCTATAAGTCTCCGCAGCTCCGATAAAAATTAACTCTATAAGTTCGCTTAATTAAGCTCTACTCTATGTCGGATTTATATTAATATATACTCTCTATTATCCTCTAATATAGATAAGGGATAGCATAGCTAAAAGAGTAATGCTGTAAATATTCGCGACACCGCTATAACTTATATCTATTAACAGTATAAAGTAGGGAGCTTTTCGAGAAGTAACTCTATTAAGCTTCTCTTAAAACCTCTACCCTAATTTCGCACTTTAGATTATTACTACGCTATCTGCTAAGTAATAATGCCGGAAGTATTAGAGGTAGCGCGTTTAAGCTCCACAGTTGTACCCTTAAGTAGCTTAGATTTACTACTATCTTCTTAAATCTAATCTATAGATTCCTAACTAGAAGCCTAAGCTTTAATATTGGGTTATAGAATGGTTAATAAAATATATATCCCTAATAAACTATAAGTATAGCCTAGTTAAGCAACTATGTATAGCTAGGACCCTACAACCTTTAAATATATAAAAGTTAAATCAGCGCCAACTCTAGAGGTAGATAAATTTAATAAGTATATATTTGTTATTTATAGGCAGGGAGGTAAGTATAAGGTAGCCACCGGGTTTCCATTACTAATAGTGAAATACTAAGTAAAAAGGTTAGTAAGGTAATATATTTTATTAACGTTAATTCTAAAGGCTTGCGGAATATACTTAAGTTTATCCTTTAATACGTAAAGGGAACTTCCTTTAAAGAAGGTAAGCTTATAGTATGCTAACCTCTATAAGTAGGACTTTTAATACCTTAGATTAACTAATAGTTTAACTAGATAGAATAGAACCTATTATATCATTTTATCTCTACACTAGATGCTTTTAGCAACGCTCTAATAAGCAGAACCCTTTATAATTCTTTAGCCCTTTAACATCTCGATCTATTAGTAACCTATATTAAAACTATATACGCCTCTATAAAACAACGCTTTAGCTCGTTAGAATGTAGCGGAGAAATTATATATAATATGCTCTAGGCTCTCTTTAAGCCAAATAATCTTATATATAGGAAATGCCTTTAGTATTAAGAAGCCTAAATATATTAAATTTAATTTTGGTAAGGAGAGAACTAGTTATAAAGGGGAAGAGTTCTTCCGTATTAAAGGCCGGTATATGGATTATAATAGTAAAGGATGTAGTGAAGCTATAATAGCAGTTCCTATTTAGAAGTTCTAGGGGTTAAAGCCAATATATAGCCTTAAATACTTTCCTCTTAAATACTACCCTAACGTATAGAATAAGAAGCGTAAACTTACTAAGCGTAGTTAGAAGTTTGCTTTCTTAAAGAGGAAGCATTATTAGTAGTATAAAGATAATGCGTTTTATATAGACAATGGATAGCCCGTTAAGATATTTGTTAATAGCCATATTATAATTAATACAGCACTATTTTAAGAGTATAATCTAAACTATAGTAAATCCAGTATTAATAAGCTGCAAAGGCGCCAATTTTTAAGCGGTATTTAGATATAATTTAACAATTCTCTAGAGAAGAAACTTAATAAAGTTAAAAGCAATAGCGTAGAGGATTTATTAAACGAATACTTTCTTATATATAGCCTAACCGTATAGGGGTTTAGTCTAGCTAAAAAATACTAGTATAAGTCTTATATCTCCTAGATTTGTAAATTAGGGAAGAATATAAAGCTAATTTAATACTGTTAGGGACCTTATATTAGCAGTAGTATTTTTGGCAGTATTATAAATTACTACCTTAATATAGGGACCCTCTTTTAAATATATACGCCTACTATATATAGTAGTAGTAAGGCTAATAATACTATACAGCTCCTAGATCTAGGGCTTAGGACTAGGTAGTAAGGTACTAATAAAAATCTCTTTAGCGCTACTAGCTAAGCTATAAAACTAGAACTATAGGGGCCTTAGAAGAATATTATACGCTATACTAGAATATAAAGCAGTAGTTCTACTACTAGACTTATATATTAACTTAATTATTATATAAAGAGCAGTTATAGTATAAGGCTACCTAGTAGAAGAATATATATAATATATACTAAAATATATATAAGGAACGAGATATATATTAAAAGCGATAGCCCCTTAAAGGGGCGATATGCCTAAATATACTAGCTAGGAAGCCCTCTACCTATAAGTAG
>Ga0307515_10018342_pt1 | contig 12677 bp, 16 predicted proteins | sample 17_EM_MG_FD_194513 | JGI IMG/M metagenome (GOLD analysis project Ga0307515, IMG submission 194513) | Populus trichocarpa ectomycorrhiza microbial communities from riparian zone in the Pacific Northwest, United States - 17_EM | ecosystem: Host-associated > Plants > Roots > Unclassified | place... | reverse complement strand
CAACGCCAGATTGTTGCATATTTTCGTCCATTCCCTCCAGTTCCGTGCACATCGCAAAGCCCTCCACTGCACCAGCGCCATCAACAGCACGCCGGAGGCGTTTGTATCGCCTCATGGTTAACATCGTCCCCATTCATGCTGAACCCTCTCTTCCTCGAAAGGGATTGGCCGGTGAACACGACATGCAGCAGATCAATGACTTCTAGACTGGTCTTAACGCTCACCTCTTTTCACGGATCAGATCCCTGTATCCTTCGTGTATGGGGGATACGACCATCACGCTGGCAAACCGAGTGCTCGAGGACCACTGACAGTTGACAGCATATATAGGAAGAGAAACGAAACAAATACAACATGGGAGGCAGGTCAACAACGTGGGACAACAAAAACAGAACAATGCACAGGCACAGGAAGTCAGCTAGTACGGGAGAGAAAAGCTCAGGCAGCGTTGGCCGCCACGCCGAACGCGGCGGCGAATTGGAGGAGGATATCCGCCCGGAAACCCCGGAGGCGGTATTCAACCATGCTTTCCCGAAGCCCGCGCCCGAACGAATGTCATTTCTGAATGAACCTGCGAGTTGGTTCCATTCGGTGCCGATCGCGCCTGCGGCAAACCAGACAGTGGAGAAAACTATGTCACCGTCGGTGGTGGAGTCAAGGGCCTAAACGATGCAGCGTGCACCTGCCCTGCAAACTTCTCGGTCGATGGACACCCTCGAAAATTCGGCAGGGCGGACTTATGAAGGCGAGCGGGATATGCACCGTGTCCATCCCCGAGGTTCTTTACGGGGCGATTGGAGTGTCAACAGGAAGTGTATTGAGGGTCCGCGGGGGGCGTGGTTTCTGGAGACGTGTCCGAATCAAAAGGGGGAGGGGGTCTGGTAAGGACACTTGTAAGAAAAATTCGCGGCAAGGGTAAGGAACGCGCAAACTGTGGCCCCGGAGAGCGTTACGGCAACAATAACCCCGGCGACGGTGCGGCTGATTGTCCATAGGATACTGTGACAAGACGCACCCAAACAACAGCAAGACATGCTGAAGCGTTGCTTTTCGGTGACAAGGTGGAAATGACACCCATCGAGTCTACCGGCCTGTGCTGTCTGCCCCGACTCTTGTCTGTAACAGAACCTCCACGATTCCGGAGATATCGGGTGACCCAACCATTGCGAGAGGCGGTGCGAAGAGTGAAGTTGCGAGGCGGTCGTAGAGCAAGAATTGTACAGTAACACTGACAATGCTAGAGGGTGCAACAGTCACGCGCGACTCGGAGGATCAAAGATTCGGCGCTTGATCCGCCTTAGCAACCGAAGTGGGCCGAAAATCAATCCCCCGAATGGTGGAAGGTCAGGGAGACAATTCGACTCGCGAATTTCGTAGCTCGATTCATGATTACGGGGGAAATCGTCGTACATGTCAAATGCCGCTAGATGATGGGGAATAAGCGAACGTGGACGTGAGGTAGGGTAAGAGAAGTAAAGATCTAGGTTGTTTTTTTGGAACGTTTATCCAGCGCTACTACAGGATCAGAACAACCCACAAAAGTATTTTCTCCAACGTTTAGGTGCTCCAACTGTACATCAGTGCTTTGGATCGGTACCCCTCTGAAAAGAGAGACTCACCTGGTAGCGGAGCTGAGGCTTGCGCCCGTGGTTGGACAACCTCGGGCCTGATACCACGTTGGGTAACCTCGGACTTTGCTCCTGGTCGAGCAAACTCAGAAGTCGTTCTGGGTCGGCTGGGTCCATTAGAAATTGGTCTGGGTTGATGGGCTTCAGTTCGGAGTTTAGGGGCCGTAGATCTCGTTTGGAGTCGGGTGGAATCAGACATTGGCGGGGGTCGGGGGGGCACAGTCTTCGCCCGAGGTCGACTAGTGGATCTTGCTTGGGGTTGCGGCTCCCTAGGTCGATCGTAGGAAGTTGAGAACGGAACCGAAGACAAGGTCGGAATCACTAGAGTAGTTTGTACGCACTCAGGAAAAAAGGTGACATCATCGTTGCCGTTTTCAACAAATTTCTCCCATCTCCTCACGATCTCATCCATCGTGGGTCGTTTCTTGGGATTCTGCTGCCAGCAACTCTCGAGAAGCTTCCAGATCTCACCGGTAAGTCCTACTGCTTGAGCGTTCTCTGGCATGTCCGGCCTGCCTCCCTGCGAGATCCGGAGTACCACGGCTTCGTTCTTGTGTTCATTGAATGGTATCTTCCCGGTGAAGACCTCTACCGCAAACATCCCAAAAGCGAACACGTCGGCGGTTTTCGACTCCATCACCGGCATGCTATTTCTTTTGTGAGAGGGGATGATGATTTCCGGAGCTAGCCACCTGGAACTCCCGACGGCTCCTGGAGTCGCAGCAACTGTGAAACTGGGGTCCGAGTTGATGGGTGCCAATCCGTATTTTGTAAGGAGAGCGCGGCCTCTGAAGTCGATGTACGGAAAACAGCCACCTTCGAGCTCGGGGTCGGTGAGTTCAGGGGCTAGAAGGTGAGGCGCCATGGATCCTAGAGTCGCCCCAGGAGTAATCTTGGGGTCCAAGTTTATGCGTCCCATCCCGTAGCCCGCCAAACGAGCACGACCACTCTGGTCAATGACAACGTTTTCCTGTAGCCACGGAATCAGTATCGCAACACAACTGGGAACCAAAGAGATATCTCAACGATCAAGGGCGGCGGTTGAGATACCATTCAGGGAGCCAGGGAGACGACCTACCCCCTTCAAATCCCCGTGTGGGATATCAAGCGAATGAAGGTACCGCAGCCCTTTCGCAACACCGAATAGCTACCGCGCATACGTAAAACAAAGTTAGTGAATTGAAGTTGCCACAGTGACAGCAGTCTTCCACACCAGAGACACCCGAGACACACGGGGATTTGAAGCTACGAATTGACTGATATTTCCCTGTTGCCCCCACTCGTATACGAGGGCAAGTTGAAAGACCGTCATGTTGACACCGCGAAACGGAAGGATGTTTTCATGGGATAGCCTCCTCCATACAGGCACCCGTTGCCACAAAATCTGTAAATTTCGTTAGAGAGCAGGCCTTCAATGGTCACTGTATGCTTACCTCCTTCGCCTCTTTCAAATTTTGTGCGGGATATATGCGAAAGGCTTTGATTGCTACCTGGTCACGACCGTACTCTCCTCGCCAGACGTCCGTGAACCCTCCCGATGCCACGGCAATGGTGCCACGTTTCACAAGCCCTGTCGAAACCACGGTTGAGGTTGGAAGTCGCTCGGTCGCACTGCACACGTCCCCCAAGGCTGTTATGGATTTTATGTTGAACGAGTCGATAGTAGGATATGCCTTTACAAGGGTGGTGAGTTGGGATTTCGGGAGACAAGGGCGACGTACCTGATCGACCCTGTCCAAAAATGCGGTCTGTTCCTCTGGTGTCAGTCTCAGAACGCTTCGCAGTAGTTCCTTGTTATTAAGCAAAACGGCAGCTCGTGACTTCAACTGTTCGGGTGTCAGGTTACTGTTTGCAAACTCCCGGATTGCGGTTTCCCCGCGGGTGGAGTTGCGGGATGCTGCGACAGTGTTGGATTTCTCGGTCATGGCGAGAGGGTCACAGGTTGCGGGGGGTGGGGATGGAAAGGGAGGTACCGTTAAGGACCCTCGAATATATGTGCCGTCGTCCTGGCCATTTCCACGAGTTGATGCTCAACGAGGCCAGTGTTTTGAGCGCTCGAAAAGTGGTCATGCCGTTGAAGTTCGGACCCATGACACCGCACTACTACGGCCCTCATCCTGCCCCCCCGAATACCCACACCTGCCGACCCGCAGTCACCGCTAACTGGTCGGATGGGTTTAATTTTCTTTCGGTTCGTTGTCGCGTGCGATGAGGATAAATCTACCAGACCCCCCTCCCCCTGACCTTAAACGAGATTTATGGGTGCGAGCCAGGTTCCATTCCGGATAGGCACCGATTCGTTGTTCTACCTTTGTGACGTGCAATTACCAGGCAAGATCCCTTGGACTATTACCATGTGGCTCGCAAAAATCGACGGTACATCCAAACCACTATAGAATAGTTGACGACGACCCTCCAGACCGCAAATCGTGTGAATTCAGCAGTTTCCGACCTTTCCACAGTGGCTCGATGGCGGAGCTCGGGCCTCTGTCATGAGGGTATCGTGGACGCCGAATTGCAGTTGTAAGTATTCTCTGGAAAACGGTCCATGGAAATCAAATAGACTGTAGTAGGGTGGGCACGTTCAAGGGAAAAAAATGTGATGAACAATTGAATCAATCAACGTGGCATGTTGCTCCGGCACGTGTTCACCTCGAGCTTCACGGAATACAATCACCCTGCCTGATGCAGCAAGGGCGCCTTTTGGAACATGCGTCTGCCTCCCGACCTGCATAAATACGTGGTCCGTTCAACCCGATGTCGTCTCCGCTACGACTATGTTCCCGAAGACGCCCCCCAACGAAAAAACCAGTGGACTTCCCGACCAGCTTACCATCCCCCTTGAAGGAAAAGGGAACAGGTACCACGTCTCAAACCTTCCAGGCGAGGATGTGGGACGGGACGTCGAGCACCTTGACAATGTACGTACCACCTACCTCCCTTCCATGTGAATCCCGCAGTCTGAAACTGGCGCAGGTTCTCCATGCATTCCCTCTATCAAGCCCTCATGCTCAGGAATCCCTACGCGCACTCTTCAAGACATGCACCATCCGGAGGATCCTACCGAGGTCGTACATACTATCAGGCAATCTTTCGATCACGAGTTCCCACCCGGTCGACTCAGGAGCCACCGCTGATATCCATGAAGGAACCTTCAACGGTTCCAAGGTTACCGTCAAACAAACACGATTTTATGATCACGGAACCCAGTGGGTTCCAGGCGTAAGCTACCCATCCCATCCCATCTTGCTCGCCGTTCTAAAAGGGCTCCAAAGTTTTGCCGGGAGGCTATCATATGGAAAAATTTAAGACACCCAAACGTTCTCCCCCTTCTCGGTGTTACTTTCAATCCCCCTCAGCTCGTCTCTGTCTGGATGCCGGGTGGGAACCTAACGGAGTATATTAAAAAGGACCCCGGTGCAGACCGGTGCCGTCTTGTATGTTTCCCTCTTGATGCAGAGATAAAGTCCTCACTCACCGATAGCTACACGATATCGCCAAGGGTGTGGAACACCTTCACCTCCACCATGTTGTTCACGGGGACCTCAAGGGGGTGCATAAATTCCAGAAAATGTTATCCTAACATACTGATCGATGTCCTAGTCAAACATTTACGTTGACGGTGCAGGCCACGCGTGTCTCACGGGCCTTAGTCTTGCCGTCGCCAGTCCGGACCTGGAATCCACCGCACCCGTGTTCAAGGACTGTCCCATACGATGGGCTGCACCGGAGATCTTGAGTGGGAACATAGGGATCAGCAAGGAAACCGATGTGTATTCGTTAGGGATGGTCGCAATCGAGGTACGAACCCGTCACATCATCCCCCGAACCCGTTATTCAACTATTCAAGCTCTTCAGCGGGGATGTTCCATTCGCCGATATTACACACGTCGCAGCGATGTTGAAAGTTTTGAAAGGGGGGCGACCAGAGCGGCCAGAGAACCCGATGTTCACCGACGGATTGTGGGACATGATCCAATGTTGCTTGGAAGAGGATCCCCGGCGGCGCCCGGAAATTACGGAGGTGACTTGCTACTTACGGAGGGTTTTAGCCGTCCGGCAGGATCGGGTACTCTCTTGGCAAAGTCACAAGCATAGCAAGTCCTCCCCCGGATCCGTGCCCGCCCCCGGCAGAACCTGCAGCATCGAGTCCGAAACATCTGGACACAGTCTGGACCATATCAAGGTGGGAGAGTTGGATGCGCCTGTAGGTGTGCGTACCCTCTCTCGCCCACGCGGTTTGTTGCGAAGAGTGGTTTTTTGGTTTTTGAACTGCGGGGCGCAAGACCACCCCGACAACTCGTTGGGGAAACAAGGTACGACGAACCCAGGAGAACATTTCCGGATCTAATTACCTTCGTGCCTGTAGGCGCTTTCCTGAGGCTCAGCGGTGTGCCTCCCACCTCAAATCGGACTGCCCACCCCAGGCCCCTCAAACACTCGATGCAGCGTACGGGGGTATGCACGATCTGGGTCTTTCATCCGCTAATGCACTTTTTAGCTTCATTTTTTCCTTTGTGCATGTCCAACAAGGGTATGGTCCAATAGAGCGACATTCGCGTTTGCAGTTGGGCCAGTGGTACCACTGTGCCTGTTGTATGTGCCTGTTGTATTTATGATCTCTGTCTGTTGGTTTATTCCGCGTACGGAACCATTCACTAGGTGACCATGACCAACTTTAACACGAAATTGGTAAACCTGGAATTAACTGCGCTGGTCGCTGACCGGACGAAGATTGTGGGAGCACACGGGAGAGCCGTCGCAAGTTTCAGGTTCTGGTAAGTATATGACGTGGAAAAAGGGGGAAGAAAAGGCACGAAAGCGAAAAGAATAGGATGGAAACGAACGGTAGGCAGGGTTTGACTGTGTAAGCCCACCACTTGCGGTTACCCTTTCACACGAGTCTAAGTATTAGACCAGTCACAATTGAGACTTGGGAAAGTAGTGTGAGTGAATAGCGTAGAGAAAAATGTTAGTCGCGCTGTGATCGGACTTTGTGCACTAGTATACGTCCTCACGGATTGATGAGGGCACTTCTCGAACGGCGGTAGCGGGTGGATTAAAGTGGCGGCTCGAGGGAGAGACAGGTTCAAGCTAGCGATCGCCGATGTAGCTTCGAGCGAGAATCGTTAGGTAGTGTCCCCCAGGGTATGTCCTGAATTCGCTTGGCTCGGAAGCAGGTGGGACTTAAATACTCCCCCTACTCAGCGGATCCCCTTCGCGTAGCATGCGGGGTGACTTGTGTCAGCCACGCATATCAGGGTGACCGTGCCAACGGGGTAGTCCCGAGTTCCTACCATAGCTATGACCTGAGGAGGCGCGGTATTCGGGTTATCGCAGTATCCCCGAAGTCAGAAATGAGACCAGTGTGCGCACCTATACAGTGGGGTTCAATGGTATGAATGCTCGGGAGCGCTTCAATCTTGGGATCCTGGATCCCCGACGCGGTTTGCATATTATCAAGTTAGCTGGTCACTCACAAACGTACCGGGCGATTCTTTATCCCAGCTTGCCAGACGATTACAACTGGCATTGTGGCTGGGACCTGGCTGTGACCCTGCAATCGTCGTCACTCAGGGGTGAGTTTCTGCTCCCGGTTTGCACCTCCGCGCTTTGGTCAATAGGGACCGTTGACGCCGCAGATATGAGAAGCGGGGGATGTGGACCAAGTATGAGTGATATAAGGGTAGGGATTGATGACTCAGACACCCACGCAGTTAGAATGCCCCCAGCCGGGATCTTTGTGTACGAAGCCATCCTGCGTTGATACCCTCAGACACGAAACACGGTAGAATTCCCCTAAACTCACCGATGCTGCCTGATGTGCAGACAAGTGTTGTACCTTCGCGGTAGCCAGAGAGGTGGATAAATTGGGGTCCTTCGGGCTGCGATCATCGCAAGCGGAGATTGCCCGCTCGAGAAGGCAGCAAGACAATGCAGAGCGTGTCAATGATCTTCCGTCTGTCCGGGACTGTAGGAAGGACGTCAGGGCAGAAGTCAACAGACGTGGGGAAGCAATGAAGAGTTCGATAATGATGATGAGACTTTCGTTCCCTCCGTCCAAATGACCCCCGTCCGTCATTCGTTCCGTTCCCTCGGCGGTCGGCGGTCACTCCACTGGATCTGGGTAGTAATCGGTGCAGGAATAGTCACTGGGGGTGTGGTAATTGTAAGTCCAGCAGTTGCGGGAGAACTTTACCCCAGACCACAAACTGGGCACTCTGAACCGCCCGTGGCCACGCGTAAACCTCGTGTTCAAGTGCTCGCTCCTTTTTCTCGACCTCCATCCCCCACCATCTCTCATCATGGCCACATCCGAGGCTCGCACAGTCGGTGAAGCGACCGGTGACCCTGAGTCTCACTCGGTGACAAACACGGTGTTCCATACTTGCGTTGAAGCCCAACAAACGCAAAGTCTCGATGACTCAGGACCCTCAATCTCAAGTCCCCTATCGGTACGCCGTTTTTTTTGCCTCTGTCCTACCACCCCTCACTGGCCGTCTCCACAATGTAGACCATGTCAGTGTGTCCTATTAGCGAGTAACGGGTATTGTACTAACGCCAACATTGCAGGCAAACCAGCGAACCCAGTGTTCCAGTACCAGCACCAAGCTTCTTCCTCGATGAGAACCCCGGTCTCATCGATGACACTGTGGGCCCTGCGTTTATTGGTTACGAGAATACTGGGGGAAAGGACATAAGTGGTGTACCCCTGCCTCTATGCTCATCTCGCCTTGATTCCACACGACGTATAAACCATCTTCCCAATCCACCCATCGCTATGAAATCCCATGAGCAAACACTCCAACGCTTGATTAGCCGTACCATCCCCCAGGAAGAACTTGCCTCCGTTATTGAGAAGATCTCCTCAGGAAACGAGATAACCAATATGGTTAATTGTCTCCAAGGGAGCAATGCTCAGACCTTCATTGATGTAATAGATGAGGTACGTTGCTACACCCTTTATCCTCAAGGAATGGGTTGATTTACTTTTCACCCTTTACATTCTGTTGATCAGGCATTAGATAACCTCAATCTAGCACCGCGTACCCGAAGGAAATGCATGAAATTGCTATCTGGCCTATGTGCTCAGCACTCCCTGCTCCCTAGATCATTGCAGATCAAACCACACTATGATCCAATGGGCATTGCACACTCCTGTGGCGGGTCCGCAGATGTGTGGAAGGGTGAATATCGTGGCTCAGAGGTTGCAGTCAAGGTGTTCAGGAGATACACAAATAGTTTACAAAAGGTTACTCATGTGAGTTACCAGTGATGGTCTCTGCTCTGATGCACCTGTTGGCCCACTCACAGTAGCCCATGCAGGGGTTTTGTAAGGAGTTTGTGGCATGGAAAGCTCTTCACCATCCAAATGTGTTGCCCCTGCTGGGAGTGATAATGACTGAAAATCGGCTTGCTATGGTATCAGAGTGGATGACAAATGGGAACATCAACCAGTTTGTGATGGCACATCAGGATGCAAATCGATTTGAACTTGTAAGTTCTCCATTTAGGCTGCTATCATCCTTTCCTGTGGTTGACAATCATGTGACTCCCATAGTTGGGTGATGTTGCAAGAGGCTTGATCTATATGCATGGTCAGGGAATGGTTCATGGGGATATCAAGGGGGTATGTCTTACAAAATTACAACCACATCTTTCTCTTTAATAGGATTTACCTCTTAGGCCAACATCCTGGTTGACCAAACTTTGCATGCTCGTCTTGCAGATTTTGGTCTTCTTACGATTATCTCTGACTCAACAACCCTGAGCTCATACACACAGGGGGGTACCACCCGATGGATGAGCCCAGAGCTTTTTGACCCAGAAGTCCAAGAACACCACCAGACAAAATATTCTGATTGTTATGCTCTAGGAATGGTGATATATGAAGTTCTCAGCAGGCACATACCATTTTACCAATACCCAAATATGGCAATCTATGGAAAAGTAGTCAGGGGTGACCGTCCTGAGAGACCCCAAGGAGTAGAAAGGGTGTGGTTCACAGATGATGTTTGGGAGGTATTAGAGCATTGTTGGGTGCCACAACCAAGAAGCCGCCCAAGCATCAAGTCTCTACTCCAGCATTTGGAGAAGGCTTCAAAGTGTTGGACACCACCTTCTCAGTTGCTGACAGGAGGAGCTTCTAGTGTAGTTCCTGCAGTGAGTATGGATGGGAGTGGGAAAACTTTACTCTCTCAAAAATCTTCATACCAGCCATCAGAGAAGTTGCACCTAGCAGAATCTACAGGAACCATTAAAAGGGTGGGTAGATAGAGCTTCTTAACAAGTCCTGGTATTGACTAGTTAAGCTCTATTTGACTACCTTGGGAAAAATCTTTCTCTTCATATGGGTAACCCATTACCTGTGCAGGGTTTCCAAAGAGAGGCAATTGGCAGCACTAGCATGGGACCAAATGCCTCCAGCTCAGGGGATAATGAAGGAGATATATCTCCAGAGCCAACACCACAATCCAGTGCAGACTCTATAGTGGACTGCAACAATGGCCCTAAATCTGACATTGTTTCAAACAATACACCAAATGTTAGGTCTTTACCATGCCCTTCAGATTTTTCTCTGACTTCTGTGTTACTGCCAGGTTGCTCAACCTTCTCATTGGAGGGACTTCAATGTTGCATCTGAACTGGGATGTTACAAAGATTTGGTGGGTATGATGGAACAAAAAAACATAGTGGGTTCTGAGCACTCATCTTGGAGCAGGCAGCAAATACAGAGCCCACACCTACCCTATTGGCTAAACATAGGCCACATATTGGAGAAGATGCAAGTGGAGGCTAGTACTCTCTTCTGTTATAGGTGGACATTCAGGTTCTTACTCCCATCAGTGGGGATCATCACCCAAGAAGAAATTCAGCAACCAAAAGTTCCAGCCCCAATGGTTCCAGTCCCAACCTCCTCATTTATCTATTTGATAAAGGTTGCCAACTGGGATGGGAAATCTCAAGATATTGATCAGGTGTTAACTGCTGCATTTAATGCAGAGGACTACCTGGACTGTATCAGGGATCTCCAAGCAGGAAAGATTGAGCCACTGTCATATATCAACAGTCTTGATAAGGTCTGTTCACATTTGAGCTTCAATTGACAAACTTGGTTTAGAATGATTGGCAACAGATCATTGATAGCCTTTCAGCAAATTCAGAAACACGAAAACAGTGTATTCGAGCACTAAGGAAGACCTGTGGCTTATATGGGACTCTTCCTACTTCCCATTTATTTCCCCAAAAGCTCAGCAAACCTGGCCAGCAACCATCTGCATGTGGAAAATTCTCTGATGTTTGGAAGCTCACTGATGAAGAGAATCACAACCTGGTGTTTGCAGTGAAATCACTCCATGTGCGGGAGCAAGATCCTATTGTAAAGATTAGGAAGGTATGAAACCTCTCTGTCTGCAACTGGATTAAGGGTCACCTGATGATTCTCTACCTAGGAATACTGCAAGGAAGTTATTGTTTGCAAACGAGTGAACCACCCAAATGTCTTGTCTATTGAAGGCGTGGCACCAGAAATATTTGAGTTTTGCATGGTGTCTCAGTGGATGTCAGAGGGAACCATGCTGGAGTATGTGGTGAGGCACCCAGAAGTCAATCGGTTAGAATTGGTATGCCTGGTATATATTGGCAACCTGCTTCTGTGCTTATCAGATTTCAGTTAGTTGGGGTCACCTGTGGACTCAATTACTTGCACGATAATGGAGTAGTTCATGGAGATTTGAGAGGTGTAAGTGGGGTTTACCCTCCTGTTCTCCTGACTGACATGCCATTTTTCCCAGCCAAACATTCTCATTGATGCAGAAGGCAACCCCCGTCTTTCTGATTTTGGATCTTGTTCAATCACAATGGACATCAACTCAGTGAATGCTTCAACACCCAGCCATGATCATGTTATCCGTTATTGTGCCCCTGAGCTTCTTGACGCCGGAGATGTCACAAGGGCTGAGAAGAGAAAACCGACAACAATGTCAGATGTGTACTCTTTGTCATTGGTCATTGTGGAGGTATATCAACTTGACGAAAGTATGATGCATCCAAGGTCTGATTGTTTTCATAACCAGCTTGTAACCGGAGAGATACCGTTCGCAGACTACCCAGATCCCAAGGTCATCATTTTGGTCTTGAAGGGCAAACGTCCATCAAAGCCTGCTCACTTTAATGCCCCCGGAATGACTCCAGCGGTCTGGAAGATTGCCAAAAAGTGCTGGCATGAGGAAGCGAGGGAGCGACCAGAGGCGAATGTTGTCCTCAAAAATCTCGAGAATCTTGCAGAGTCTGGTGTGTACACTCACTGCATGTTCTTGTCTGGAATGGGAGACAATTGACCCACGAACCTACAGATGGAAGGCATGCGCAAGGACCGTTTCTCCAACGATGGCGAGAGGTTCTTGACGGTCGAGCATCACCCCAAAGAGTTGGATGTCTTCCCCCAAATCCGAGCACTTAGCACACTGTATGCAACCTATGTGGACATGACTGACGTACTCTGAAAGCGCCGCAAAGTGTCATCGTATCCTCCTCCAAATGCGAGGCGATGCTTGGAGCCGCTGAGATCCGGGCGGCGCAGCTGGTATACCCCAAGCGTTATTTTGAACCGCCGCTCTTGTGAACGGCCCGCCGCCCGCCACAACCCCCAAGGGTCAACCCGATAGCATGAAGAAAGGGGACAACGCGAATTCAAAGCCCATGAGGTACCAGTGAGGTCCCCCACCGTGTCCTTTCCCGACTGCCTGAAGTAAGTGAGGTCGGCACATAACTTCTGGGTGAGCCAGACGGTCCAAACTCCGAGCATTAGCATTTCGATTGGGTCAAACCTTGTTGTCCCTCCCCCCTCCGAGTGGGATGAGTCTGTGCGCGATAATGGCAAGGGAGGGGACATCCTGGCAGAGAATCGTACCTCACCATGAGATCTTTGCCAAAATGTCCCGCCGCGGGTACAATTGTGAAATCGTGTACTCACAGTTACGATGGCGTCTTAGATAAACATTTACCCACAAAACGGCGCGCCTGGGGGATTGTTGGGGGGGGGGGGGG
>Ga0307515_10018341_pt1 | contig 12677 bp, 8 predicted proteins | sample 17_EM_MG_FD_194513 | JGI IMG/M metagenome (GOLD analysis project Ga0307515, IMG submission 194513) | Populus trichocarpa ectomycorrhiza microbial communities from riparian zone in the Pacific Northwest, United States - 17_EM | ecosystem: Host-associated > Plants > Roots > Unclassified | place... | reverse complement strand
TGTTTCCTGTCGTGCATTGGTTATGTCAAAATTCATCCTTCGTCCCTATCCATTTTAGGAATAACTTAAAAGGCGTGCGCAGTGCTTGGAAGATATATTTATATATTCATATCTTATGCAAGAAATTTTTTAGAAGAATATCAGAAGAGAATTTCTTTTGCATTATGCATTTGAATTCAAATTTGCAGTGGATCATACCACTTATCTGCATCTTTCTTTTTCCAGATTTGTCGTGTACTTTGCGTGGCTTGTAGTCTTTATATTCTTCACAGTAGTACTAAACTTGATACACGTTTTGATGCTTGCCACGAAACCTGAACAGGAACAGTCTCTGCTCTATCTTGTTAGGAAACTTTGTGATTGGTGAGTTTGCTCATCTATCCTCACAATATCTCGGCAACCAACAGATTTGAACATGGCATCTCGTTTGCAGCCGGCCGCTGTGGAGGCAGGATGCCAAAATCAGAATATTAGTCTTGAAAGATCACCCGATAGCATAATGAGCCGGTTTGAATCTCCGGCTTCGGCCTTTTATGCGACAGAAAGATACATGAGATTTCCGCAGTATGATTGTCAAGTTGGTAAATATTTCTGCTCTCAATACTCCAACTCCTACGATTCACATGTTTCTTCACATCAATCCTCTGGGGCAGACTATATTAACTCAGGAGAGCAAGCTGACCACAACTTTGGATTGAAGAGCACTTTGGAATCGGTTGTAAAACCCCAATTCTCTTGCCATAAATCCTTTGACAAGTCCGATAAAGGTCTAAGCAGTTCTTCAGGAAACAAGCTTCCTTCAGAACACCACAACAAGTTTCTGGATAATCCTGGTGTCTCCCTAGAGAACCACTTTTTAGTTCCTTTCCAAGGAAATCAAAATCGTCAAGTAAGTATTCTCCAGGTTGGTAATTTAGTTTTACTACTTTTAGCCTCTTAACGAAAATTCATTTTGACCATGTCATGTTGTCTCTGTGCAGGTTGATTATAATCCATATAATTCTCCATTTTCAGAGCTGGGCCGCTTCAATTCTAGAGAAGAAAAGCGATCTCCAAGATTTTCTTTGGGAGGTTTTCCTATATCTTCTGGCAAAGATCTGTCTACTACACTGTCAAGTAAAACAAGGATAAGATGGACCCAAGATCTGCATAAAAAGTTTGTTGAGTGTGTAAATCGCCTTGGAGGTGCTGAGAGTAAGTGATTTCAGTGTGAGCTTTCTATCCATTTGAGAAGAAAAAATTGTTCATATCTGTACCTATTGATTAATCAATTACAGAGGCAACACCTAAAGCAATACTAAAGTTGATGGATTCAGATGGATTGACTATCTTTCATGTGAAAAGTCATTTGCAGGTATTATTGCTTAACCAAATAGTATGGATTTTTTTTTTATATATATTTTTTTGTAATCCATATGGGATATTCTTTCTAAGATCTCTTTGTTATTTCTTTTCTATTTGCTCTTGCAGAAATATAGAAGTGCAAGATACATGCCAGACTCTTCAGAAGGTAAACCTTTGTAATTATTTCTTATGATAAACGGTTCGATCCCCTCATCCCTTAAGTGCTTGAAAGTTGAAATTGATCACATAGTTAATATTAGAACAAAATAATGCCATGAGGTGATTATGTGTTGAATTTGAATATGAATGCATGCGGAGAGCACTTCATGGAACCTTTGAGGTTTTAATTCAGACCATCACTGCCATGTTAGCACTACCCTTCAAACACTTGAAGAGAGGAGAGAATTCTGTAGGCTTTCAGTTCCTGTCAAGTTCTTGCAGCAAGGAATATATCTATATTAATTTTCTCAGTACTTTAAATTAAGTAAAATGACGAGCAATCTTTTTTACTTCCCCTGTGTCAACGGGTGTTGAGGACCAAATTGAGAATAGTTTTCAATAACAGAATGGTTTCTTAGCGTGACATAAGATGCAATCTTAGGTTTACATTTATCTTTTCAGCAACTCATTTACTCTGTACATAGTAATTGTGATGATGTTTACTGATATGCAATAATTTGCTATATTATTTTTTGGTGGTTTTGTCTGCGATTTGTTAGAAGTCCAACTTGCCTGTAAAAAACAACAGCAGAAATTATTATAAAACAAAATAGTTCTTGAATTTTCTGTTTGATGATGCAGAATGCATGTTTAACTTTTGAAGGACTTTTGCATCCTTTCTTTCACTGTTGTTAAAATTCTGATTCAAATACCTATTCTGTGGCAGGAAAGGCTGAGAAAAGAACTAGCATAGATGATGTATCACAGCTCGATGTCAAAACGTAATCTCATAATGAATCCTTCTTCCTTGGTTATTATACTAATCGTATCCTAACAAGCGTTCAAGCTAGATAAATTTCTGAAACTTGAAATTGCCTTTCTTGTCTTCTTTTCTGTTTCTTCTTCTTAATGATGTGTGCCTATCATCTCAGACAATCATTTGATCTTATGACAAATTGTTGACCATGTCTAGCAGTGGGTTTCAAATCAGGGAGGCACTGGAGGTGCAATTAGATGTCCAGAGGCGTCTGCACGAGCAGCTGGAGGTACTGGTTGGGTTGTTTCCTGATGACCTCCTGAGAGGAGTGGTTCGGTTCATTCAAGACCATGATGATCAGACTTTTGAATGGCCTAGCCTTCAGTTTCACCTACCAATAATTACTAATTTCGCTTACATTTTCTTATGGCAGATTCAAAAAATTCTACAATTACGCATTGAAGAACAAGGCAAGCAGCTTAAGATGATGTTTGATCAGCAACAGAAAAAAACTAATAGTCTCTTGAATAATCAGAACTTGAACATTACTTCTCCGGACGAGTCAACATTTAGCCTCGAAGATATTGATGTTTCTATTGTAGAAGGCTCTAATAATAATACCCATTTCCCATCCAAGATAAGTTAGATCTTCAAAGCACATAGGACTCATTTTCATGTGCAAGCACTCATGGCTTCAAGCGAAAGTGATTTCTAATCCCCAGCTACAACAGAATCGCAAATGATCTCTGCTCCTTTGTAAAGAAAGTGAAAGCGTTTGATTGTGCCTACACAGGAAGGGTAAAAACATAGGAATACGATGTGTGTTCACAGCATAGTACTCTTTAGAGCTTGGAAGTTGGGATTCTTTGCAAAACAGAAAGTAATGTGGTTCTTGTACTGTAAATTCTTCCGAATTCAGCATCGGCTTTAGAAAAATAGTCTTGCGTTATTATGTACTTCAAGTTCATCCTAATAAAAATGTACCAGAGTTTTGATGTCTTCTCTGTTAGCCTGGTGATATGAACCATCCTGTTAGCTCTGTATGCTGCACTCAATCAGAAGTCAACCAAAAATCATAACGCGTACAAGTTTTTCCATTTCATTCTGCTATCAGCAGAACATTGGCTAATTAGAAAAAAACAATTTGGCCATTTTCTTGCGACTAGCTTCCAAAACCAATTGTCCATAAGATCCACCATATCAGCCGGCATGTATAATGCTGTCTCGAAACCTTCACTTACGATGGTGGGACTATCTGACCATCACGGAAGGGTTTAAACTGAAGTTTCCCAGAAGGCGATCCATTGGTTAAGAATCCTAGCCTTTTCTGTCTAATAAATAAATAATCAGTTGAGCAGGGTAGAATCCTTGGCATGTCAGTGTTTCGTCATTCATTACCATCCTTGCCGATAGACCTTGTAAGAATGTCGTCATTCTTTTCAATGTTTTTGATAGTTGTGCTAGAGAGGTCAACACAAGGACAATACAGATCCTGCAGAAAGTTGTACGTGAACAAATTATCTTTGAATGTGCCTTTCACTCCTGATCATTTGATAAAAATATTAAACTATAGATTGAGTGAACTCTTTCTTATTAGCAAGAGTTATTAAACCTGACCTAAGAGCCGATCCAGTATAAAGTTAGGTTACGGATTTAATTGGGTCAATCTAGAATTTTTATCGGGTCATAACGCGTTAATTTTCCTCTAATTTTTAATGAAACCTGGCTCAAACCAGGTCCCACTTCACCTGTTTGGCTGGTTCGGGTTGCATAATAGTGATTATTAGTCAAATAAAAAATCTATATGCAAGATGGTGCGTATCTTTTTGGTCAGACAGAGAAAATGAAGTCATAGTTCTTGCATTGCTGCCAATCAGGAGGGCATCTGTTGTGCACATGCATGCGAGCGAGCTCATGTCCTATCAATGATTAATCCATAGCTAGAACTTGTACTATAATTGTGTACTATCATTCCATTGTTAAATCTGTACAATAAGTACTACTTGCTTTGGTAATACATTTAACATATACAAGTGTCCTAATCCTAACCAAATTGGTTCATGAACTGCCAAGAACTTGTACTATCCATGCCCGATTATTTTGGATAATTTATTGGAAAGTTACCATCAGAAAGGCGTATCATTAAAATTTATAGCAGATGTTGTCATTTAGGTGGAATCTCACCAAAACCCTACCACTTGGAAGTTATATTTTGTTCTTCTAAAAAGATAAAAGGATGCCTGCATATTGATCACATCCTCTGCTGGTACACATGTATTATCAGCAGTGTACCAGGAAAATGAAAATTGATGAGCTCTTAAGAGCTAGTTAACATATAAAAAGAACAGAAACATCCTAGGGTTCCTGCTCTTATAGAATCAAATATATATATATATATATATATATATATATATATATATATATAGAGAGAGAGAGAGAGAGAGAGAGAGAGGATTTATCTGCTTTGAAAGAGCAATATTATCAAGAGTGAAATTCCCAACTTCATAGAATGCTTACTGAGCCTTCCAATCATAAGACAACATAATTGGAATGTTGCTCGCCACCATCAAGCATGGGGGAAGTATCTCAAAGTCAAGATGTAGAGCCTGCAACATCAACTAACATCATTCCAAGTCAGTTCGATCAGCTAGCTCCGGCTTTTTGCATAAGTGAATGCTTGTTCGATCTTCAGCAAGATGATGATTATGAATTTCCTACTTTCCCTTCATGCTCACAGGTTCCTGGGCCTAATGATGCAAAGATGTCATCAAATCAATCATCCAGGGGTAACATTTTCGATGAATCCAGTTGGCAAACAGTTCTGAGACCTTATTTATTTAGCAACCAACACCATAAATATTGTGAAAAGACTCAAAAACATCTTTCTTCCATTAATTTGGGGGGAAGTACATCCCTTTCACTTGAGCGAGTCCAATTACTTGGAGACAATGCAACCTTGATTGGAAGGCCCCTTCAGCCTACTTCTGATAGACAGAATGATCCCGAAGTAAGTTCTCTACTTAACTTTATTCTGATGTTCTTGTGTGCATACATCATGTCTGGTTTTCTTTTGTATCAAATGTGTTTATTTCAACTTCCTGTCCAAATCTGGTATAAGCTTCTCAAGTCTCAGCAGCTGGAATCATCTACAAGACATTTGGGGGATGGTTCCTCTACTTCCAGCGGTTCAGGATCTTCTGGACCAATTTTCTCGAGTAAAAAACGAATTAGATGGACTCAAGGTCTTCATGAGAAGTTTATCAAGTGTGTCAATAGCCTTGGTGGTGCTGCAAGTAAGTAAATTGGTATGAGCTTTGCTCAATTGTTAAAGGACTATCTTTTATTGATTGTCTCCATTGATTGATCAAATAATAATAGAAGCAAAACCAAAGGCCATACTGAAGATGATGGAAACAAAAGGATTGACCATCGTTCAGGTCAAAAGTCACTTGCAGGTACTCAAGATCAGGTTGTGTTTTGGTTCCACCCAAGCTTATTTCTATTTATCATCCTTTTTCATAAATTTGTTTTGCAGAAATATCGATCTGACAAGTACATGTCAGAATGTAATCAAGGTAAATCTCTGTTGCATGTTGAAGTACTTTTGAAGGCAATCTACTTGTAATTTTCACATCAATATTGGTTTTCTGCAGCAAAACCTACAATCAACGACATGCCCCAACTTGTCTTCTCTTCTAGAATTAGCATGGGAATCAAGGAGGTACAGCAACTGCAGCTAGATATTGAGAAGGATCTTCACGAACAGTTAGAGGTATGCCTTATGCCTTGAAATCTTGAAATACCTAGCAAACCAGTTGTTATGTTCTTAAAACTGGACAGAAGTAATGCTTCATATGCCAACGGAAAAGTGATCAAGTTCTTTTTCGGTTGAGAGGCTTCCCATTTCATGTATTTTACCCATTTGAAACAGATTCAGCGAAATCTACAGCTGCAAAATGAGGAAAATGGGAGGCAGCTGAAGCTAATGCTGGAGCAACAACAGAAAACAAACAAAAGCGTACCCTAAACTTGAGGCTGAAAAGCCTGCGAATTGCAGCATCCATTAATCTACCATGAAGATGTTAGAATTTCAACCGCGGAATACCGGCTTCTCATTCTAGTTCAGTTTAATCAAGTTTGTATATGTGCAGCAATAAAATTCCAAAAAGACTCACCATCTGCAAGGATTAACACTTGTTTAATGGAAAGCAAGCCTTATTTGGTCTGCTTTTACATATATCAGTTATGAGAAGTGAGATTCAGAAAACTTCCAATTCTATACTAGAACAGCTATCAGAAAAGAGGGAATGTATCACAGGCCTTGCTTCTTGTCATAAGAGATTGAGTATTTAACTTGAGTCCTGACCATACAGTGATCTTCTTACGTTGCAGTTTCGAGTTTAAATTCCTATTTTGCAGTCGATGTGCTTGCAAAATGCAAGAACTGACTGCAAAACAATTGTCTAATTTTATATATATATATTGGGGGTGTTTAAATAGTGACATGGTATACTTACATGTAACAACATGTTACAAACAAAACTTTTTATTAGGATCGAATGTGTTAGTGGTTATTTTTTAAAGTATTTTTTTTATTGAAGGTCTTGTTTATTTGTTGGGAAGTAATTTTCTTTTTAAAAGTGAATTCCAAAAAAGTGAATTTCGAGAAAATGAATTATTTTCTGATGTTTGGTAGTGTAATGAAAAATAAGTTGGAAAATATTTTTCAGTGTTTGGTTATATCATGGAAAATAAGCTGGAAAATAACTTATTAATATTTTATTTTTCTCAAGTTTATTAAAATAATGAGAAACAAATCTTACAAATTAAAAAGTTGAATGAGAATGAAATTAAAAAAAAAATTCATAAATTATCTCAAATAAAATAAATAATAATCAAAATAATAGAGATCAAATCTAAAAAATAAAAAATAAATAAAAGATGAAAAAATTAAAATAATAATAATTAACATTTCATAAATTATTTCAAATAAAATAAGTAACAATCAAAAGAATAAGGATCAAATTTGTTAGATAAAAAATTTCAATAAAAAAATAATAATGGAAAAGCAAATAAAAATTATAAAAATGAGGACCAAAGTTAATATAAAAATTAAATTTTAAAAGATGAAATTGAAAAATAAATATTTTTTTTAAAAAAAAAAATATATATATATATATATATATATAAGCAATCAAAAGTTTAAGGACCAAATTTGATATAATCAGCAAATAATATGACATTTCTAAATTTTTCACAACTTCAGTAAAGTGTTTAGAAATTTTTCAGGAAAACACTTTTTTGGAAATGAAGCTAAATTTTCCTTTGACTAGAAAGTGTTCTCCGTTGATCAACTTTTCTAATGACAAACAAACACAGAAAAGTTTAGAAAGTTGTTTTCCATAAATTACTTTTCGGGAAACAAACATAGCCTAAAAATATATCAAAATAATTTAATATTAGTATATCAAAATAATTTAAAAACACTAAAAAAATATTAATTTAAAATAAAATAAAATAAATCATTAAAAAAACATTTTTAAAACACAAAAACAAACACTACTTATATATATCCACTGTTATTAGCAACTTATACAGTGAAAACATGTGAAATTTACAGTAAAATGAATGAAATTCTTACCAAAATTAGATAAATTCTAAAAGAGTTTCCTCCATATTTTATTATTTTGGATTTGAATCCAGAAGATGTTTTGAAAAATCTTATTTCCATTTATTCATAATATTAAGCTCGTCCTTCAAGATAATAAAAACATATATATATATATATATATATAGACAATAACCAAATAATGGTTCTAAAAGTAAAAGCTTTTATTATTTTTATATGCAAAGAAAAGAGTCGAATATACTTTATTTGCTTAGAGTGGTAAAATAAAGGCAGGGACACACCAGACCAGACAACATAAATTAAACAACAATTTGTTAAAAATCTCCAACGCCAGGTTTCACTTTACATTCCCAGAGAGACAAAACAAAACAAAAATGGAAGACATGAAGAAGAGAAAGATGGACGAGGGAAGTAACAATGGTTCTGGCGAAACATCAACCACACAAGATTACCTTCGTTCACTACTTGACCCTCTTAATAAATCCCAGCTTGTCGATCTTCTTTCTAGACTGTACGTCCCTCTCTTTCTCTCCCTCTTGCCTTTTCTTTTAATGGTTTATTGGGTTTTCTTTTCTGGGTTCTTTTCATTTTTTTGGATTATATTGTGTTTCTCTTCGGTTGCCGGATATTTAACACATATATGGGTCTGTTTTGTGAAGAATGAATAGTGGGATTTTAGTTTATATTGATGTACTTTTTGCAATTAATCTAAGATTAAAAGTTGAGTCTTCTTTCTACAGGTTTGGTAGTAATTGTAGTCTGTGTTAGATTGAGAATTTTTTAGCCTTGTTCTGTTTTAGGCAAATAAACAGTGCCACGTTAATTTTAGATTGGTTCTTGTTAGAGAAAGCCACTGGATTGTTGTTTTCCTATAGAGATTTTTTATTTTTTGTGTTTAATTAATAATAACCTTTGTCTTTTTATTAGAAGTTTGAGCTTTGTACATTGTAGTGCATTCTAGTAGATGCATTTAGAAGCTGTACTGTTGTTTCTTTTCAGAAGTTATAAATTTTGGATCTTTTTTTTTTATATCCTCTGATGGCTCATGGTTCAAATGAACAGTTAAGATTTTTCATTGTGGTGAATTCTTATAGATGCATTTAAATTTTCCATGATTGTTTTCTTTGGAAAAATTAATTTTGGATCTTCAGATTTCTATACCCCTGATGTTTTAAATAATAAATACTGTGAATTCATGTAAACACGTTTAGAAGCTCTTTAGATGCTGCAACTTTCTATGAAGAAAACAGCTCTGGAACCCATATTTGTTGCTTCTTTGTTCTCTGCTTGTTTGTGAGCACGCGTGAGTTTGCATGCACTGAATATTTCAGTGCCTTTGTGAGAATATTCCACTTGTCATGCTGATTGGGGGTTTGTGGGTGGTTCTTCATCTGTATGCTGTGTGATTGACACTGTGCATGTGTGTTTGCTTGCATGTTGAGGCATAAAGAGGGTCCCAATATCCTTCAATTGCAGAAGAAATTAAAGGTCTTGCCAGTGCAGATCCTGTCCATCGAAAGCTTTTTGTCCGTGGCTTGGCCTGGAACACCACTTCAGAAACCTTGTGTGCTGTGAGTGCATTGCTGGTTGCTGAGTGTCTTTTTTGTGTTCCATAGTGATGATTGTCCCACATGATACAAGTTTTGCCTTGAGTTTTTTCACATGGAAAATACTCTTTTACACGCTCTTCTCTTTGATGTTTTGCTTACTATTCTATATCTTTCTCATGTCTAAGTGCTGTATGCTATTGTTCCAGGCATTTCAAATGCATGGCGAGATAGAAGAAGGAGCTGTGATCTATGACAAAGCGACAGGAAAGTCACGTGGCTATGGTTTCATTACATACAAGCATATGGAATCAGCACAAAGTGCTCTAGGAGCACCCAGCAGATTGATTGATGTAAGTTGGTTGTTTTTAAGTTCTTGCATGCATGATTTGTGTGTTTCTTTCTGTGCACAATCTCGTCCTGCCTGCATGGGTGATCTGTTTGTAAGGGCATAGATTCCAAGTAGTAAGTATAATTGGGTTATGGAAGATGAAATATGACATGATTAAAAGAACAGAATTATGAACTTAACACTCATGTGTCATACAGAGCTTCATTAGCACATCGATCTGCTTTGAGAAAATCTAACTTGGGAAATTTAATGAACTGTGAATTATCCTGTTGTTTTTGAGTATATAATATGGTCAAATGTTATAAACAACCATACTTGAGGTGAAATTTTAGAAATCATTGTTTAGATCTGTGACTGGTTAAGTTCACCCAAAATGTTGCTCTTCTAAGATGTACTTTAAGTATGAAGCAGAGGTAGTGTTTGTTATCGCATGGCTGTCATTACACTCTGTAGGTAGCTAGGATATTGATTTTTGATGCCAAGGCTTTTTCTCAGTTAAGCAAGAAAGTCCCAGACTCCATGTAACTTCTAGTTACACATTTGTGCTGTTTTCACACATTTTCTTAATCTTGAGATTTTTATAATTGGTTTATTTGTGTTCTGATTCCAGAGTCGGATGGCTGTCTGCAATCTAGCTTGTGAGGGATTAACTGGTGCAAGCACTACACCTGATCTAGCCCAGAGGAAACTCTACGTTGGGGGTTTGTCGCCAGAGATCTCAAGTGAGATGCTGCTTAATTTTTTTGGAAGATATGGGGATATTGAGGAAGGCTCAGTTGCGTATGACAAAGATACTAATGAATCACGGTAAAATGCCATTTTCTTTCTCTGTTCATCAAGAGATATTTGCTATTTTAAACTTTTTCCCAGTGCCTAAGTCTTCAACTAACTGTTGAAGGTTGTTTTCTTTTCCCTTTCATATACAGTGGGTTTGGTTTTGTTACATACAAGACAGTGGAGGCTGCAAAGAAGGCCATAGATGATCCGCACAAGTTGTTTGGGGTAAGTTAACGATAATTCCCTAGAGGTGGTCATAATAGTGACCTTATTTATTGTTCTAATACATAAATCTTTAGAGGAGGAAAGTTCTTAAACATCATAAAATTGTGAATTTTTATTTTCATTTTGTGGCTGCTGGAATGTGTTTGTCAAGTTTGCTCTCTAATTCCTTATTCATGAGTTATTTTTCTTTATATCAAAATGCCATACAATGAAGATGGGTTATAAGTGATGTTTGCTTCTCCCAGGAAAAGGAAAGAAAACGAACTTGATGCTTGCTGTAATGTCCAACAAGGAGTAAGATTCTCTAAAAAACAGTGGTTGTGTTTGCTGAAACATTGGAGTTATGAGCCTACCCCAAGTAGTTTGGACTAAGGCTCTGTTAAATTGATTTAAGTTTTAGACCAGGAGCTGTTATAGATTAACTTTCCTACTGCATTTTGGGCAGCAATTGGTGTTCCTCCTTCAGTGTGTGTATATATATATATATATATATATAAGGTCTTCAAGGTCATTCGATTTTTCCCTCCTGCTATAAATTTCGGTGGTGTCCACTCAACAGAGAATGGGACTCTACTTCTATTCTTATTAATTGATTCTGGTATTTATCAGGAGCTTCAAATTTCTAAGCAAGAGATCTCTCTTAAGTGTCTTGTTTTTGTCAAGCGGGTTGTAAAGTGCTTGTCCTAGATGCAGGTCTCTTTAATTGTGTTCCTATCTGGAAAGGAGCACAAGCTACATGAGTGACAAATTTTGATCTCTTGGTTGATCAAATTCTGTGTTATCAAACTAACGTCTTTTTATTTGGTTGGCTGCAGGGAAGAACAATCATTGTGAAGCTTGCTGATACCCACAGGAGCAAAACAGGACAAACGCATTTACCAGCACCCATGGTTCCCCTACAAGTACCAATGGGAGCAGGTGGATATGCACAGCCAGGTAAAGCACCCGCTGGCGGTGGTGCCCCTGTTGGCTATCCTTATCCTCAAACTGTAGCACCATATCCAGCTTCTTCATACCCTAATCCTACAGTTGCACCTGCTCCATACCCAACACAATCTCAGATTTCCTATGCACAAGTTCCATCGAAGAAAGAACCATTAGGGCATTCACCAGCACCACCTGTCGGAATGGGTGGCTACCCCCCCTATTACTACCCTAAACAGTGACCTATTCTCACTGCAATTTCAGTGCTACTAAGGCCTATGCCTCCCTAATGTGGTACTTTTTATGTTGTCAAGTGGAGCTGTGGGTGGCTCTATGAGACAGTAGCTGTTGAGAGGCTCAGAAAGGCAAACAAAGTGAAATTTTGATACTAGATTATTTTTATTTTTATTTTTATTTTTGTTTTCGTTTTCGTTTTCCCCTTTCCCCCTCCATTTCCAAGGACTCGGCATACTTCATTAGTCACTAGCTCTCTAATATTAGATTGGAGGGGACAGGCATCTCCAGGAGACAGATTCCACTTATGGTGTCTCTCACTGGAAGTTGAGAACCTAGAGGAGAGAGGCTTCTACAAACTTTAGATTAACTTGACTAAAAACCTCTAATGCGCATGTTGTTTTTCTTCCTGGTACCTCATATAGGCCCCCACTGGATACAGTAATTTTCAATTTGGTGTCTGAACTAATTTCTCCCTCAATTGGATCCTCATTTAAGAATTCACGAATTCACTTATTCTGAATGTAAATAATTGACACATTAAGTGCGATATCTTCTAAGTAAGATATGTTTAGTGTAAATTGTTTTATATATATATTTTTAGATTATTTTAATGTGTTGATATCAAAAATAATTTTTAAAAAAAAAAATTATTTTGATGCATTTCCAAGTAGAAAATATTTTGAACTATTTATTACAATTCTAATCAAACTCGTTGTGGATTTGCAG
>Ga0307515_10018340_pt1 | contig 12678 bp, 10 predicted proteins | sample 17_EM_MG_FD_194513 | JGI IMG/M metagenome (GOLD analysis project Ga0307515, IMG submission 194513) | Populus trichocarpa ectomycorrhiza microbial communities from riparian zone in the Pacific Northwest, United States - 17_EM | ecosystem: Host-associated > Plants > Roots > Unclassified | place... | reverse complement strand
CGGAAGTCATTGATGGCCTCGCGCAGTTCCGATTCCGTCATCTGCTTTGGGCCATACGAGGACAGGATCGTCAGTTCGGCTTCAGCCGCCTTGGTCCGCTCGTCCACCTTCGACGCATCGCCACCAGCTTCGATCAGGCGCGCGCGTTCGGTCGCGAGGTTTTCCAGCGTCAGCTTCGTGTTCTTCAAGAACTTCGCGATGGTTGCGACAACCTTTTCGTCAGTGACTTCCGTCACGCCGCGCTTGAATTCTTCGGTCGTGATCTGCGTAGCTTCGCCGATCAAAGTGGTGAGCACGTCAGCCTTCAGACGGTCGCTCAACTTGCGCGCCGCTAGTTGGTCAGTTTTGATTTCGTCGAGCAAAGCCATGTCGTCGTCCTTTTAGTTCACTCTATTCGATACTGCTGTAGTGGATGGTGACCGCAGCTCTTCAAGATCACGGGCGAGGCGTAAGCCGCGAGGAATTATCCGAGCTAAATCGCCGTCCCGTTGGCGCAACGATCATATATATTCGGATAGGGCAGGGCGCGCATGGCTAAACGCATTTCGCTGCCAGCCCTCTTGCGCGACGAGCTCGCACCGGAAAGCACGGGCGTAGGCATTTCCCCACATGATCCTTCTACGGTGGGCGAGCTGAAAGACGGGTGTCCAACGTCAACATCCTGGAAGCACGCCAAGGGCGGCCTCTGGTGCATTCGAGTCGTACCGTGCCCCTAGTTGGAGGACGGTGCAGGCAGATCAATCATCGCCGCCAGCCCGCCTTCGGGACGGTTGGCCAGTGTCAGGCGCCCGCCTTGGCCCCGGGCCAGGGCCTGGACGATCGACAAGCCCAGGCCTGCTCCGCCGGTGCGACGATTGCGCGAGGTCTCGCCGCGTTCGAACGGGGCGGTGATGGTCTCAAGCACCTCGACCGGCAGGCCCGGTCCGTCGTCCAGCACCATGATCTCGACGCGACGGCCGAGGCGTCGAGCGTCGAGCGTCACCGCGCCGCCGTAGCGCGCGGCGTTGTCGACCAGATTGTCGATCATCCGCCGCAGGGCCAGGGGCGAGGCCCAGGCTAGGCCGGCCGCCTCGGGCGCCAGGATCACGGTCTGGCCCATCTCCAGGCGCAGGGCGACCAGGGTCTCAAGCGCGTGGCGGATGTCGATCGACCGGGCGCCGTCGCCGCGTCCGGCGTCCTGGCGGGCGAACAGCAGGGTGTCGTCCAGCAATTGGGACATCTCCGCCAGATCAATCCCGGCCTTGGCGCGCTGGGCGTCGTCGGTGATGAATTCGGCCCGCAGGGTCAGGCGGGTCAGGTAGGTGCGCAGGTCGTGGGCGATGGCGGCCAGCATTCGTGTGCGCTCGTCCATCAGCCCCCGGATCCGCCCTTGCATCGTGTTGAAGGCCGCCGACAGCTCGCGCAGCTCGCGCGGCCCCCGCAGGGGCAGGGCCTTGGCGTCGAGGTCATCGCCGAATCGCGCCACGTCGTGGGCCAGCAGGCTGACCGGCCGGGTGGTCTGCCGCACCGCCAGGGTCAGCATCAGCAGGGTGACGACCAGCAGGGCCGCGGCCGCAAGGGAGACGCGGCCAAAGAACCGGCGGGCGGTGTCGGGTGCGCGGCGGCGCAGGACCAGCACCTCGCCGTCGGCCAGCCGCACCGACAGCCGCAGGGCGTGTCGGCCGGGCAGGGCCCCGTCCTTCAGGCGGCCGCCGAGCCGGATGTCGATCCGCAGGTCCCGTCCGCCCAGCGCCTGGCGATAGGCCTGGTAGCCCGGATCGCTTTCGTCGGCGGCGCGGGCGCGGATCTGCAGGGGCGGGAAGTCCCCGTCCAGGGTCGTGCGGATCAGCCCGGTGTCCAACGCCTTGATCACCTTGAGCCGCACGGCCGGCGGGCTGGCCTCGACCGCCTCGACGATGGCCAGGGCCTCGGACGGTCGAGGCAACTGATAGAAGCGCACGCCGCCTTCGCCCCGGCCTTGCGGCCAGACCAGCAGGGCCGCCCCGATCACCAGCATGATCGCCAGGCCCGCCAGCAGGATCGCTATCATCCGGGTGGAGAGGTTGTCGGACAGCATCATGGTCAGAGCCGTTCCGCTGGGGCGCTGAACAGATAGCCGCCGCCGCGCACGGTCTTGATCAGGGTTTCCCCTCCCGAACCGGCGCCCAGCTTGCGACGCAGGCGGCTGAGCAACACGTCGACGGCGCGGTCGAACGGCTCGGCGCTGCGGCCTCGGGTCCAGTCCAGCAGTTGGTCACGGCTCAGCACCCGCTGTGGGTGGCGCAGGAAGGCCATCAGCAGGTCGTGCTCGCCGCCGGTCAGCACGACGGCCTGGCCGGCCGGATCGGTCAGGTCGCGGCTGGCCGTGTCGAGCCGCCAGCCGGCGAAGCCCAACACCTCGGCGGACGGCGCGCTGACCACCCGATGGATCTCGCGCGTGCGGCGCAGGATCGCCCGCACCCGGGCCAGCAGTTCGCGCGGGTTGTAGGGCTTGGGGAGGTAGTCGTCGGCGCCGATCTCCAGGCCGACGACCCGGTCGATGTCGTCGCCCTTGGCGGTGACCATCAGGATGGCGACATCGCCGGCCGCCCGCAGGCGACGGCAGACCGACAGGCCGTCCTCGCCGGGCATCATGATGTCCAGCAGCACCAGGTCCACCCGGCGGCGGGCGGCCAGGCGGTCGAAGGCCTCGGCGTCGGCGCAGCCCACGACCTCGTAGCCCTCGCGGCGCAGCAGGCCCAAGGTCAGGTCTCGGATTTCGGCGTCGTCTTCCACGACCGCGATCAGGGTGTTGTCGGCCATGGCCAAGGAGATGCCTCAAGCCTGGCCCCGGCGAAAGCCGCGACCTGACCCGTTTACACTTCGACACAGTTCGTCGGACGCGCGCAAACCAGGGATTGCCCGGTGGTGGTCATATGGCGGCGTCGAGGGACACCAACGCCAACCCCATGGAGCCATCATGCGTAAGACTTCCATCCTGGCCGCGAGCCTTTCGACCCTCGCGGTCCTGACCGCCATGGTCGCCGTTCCAGCCCAGGCCGGCCAGCACGGGCGCTCCGTCAGCGTCCAGGGCGCGCGCGGCCACGGCTATGTCCACAGCCGCGACGTCAGCCGTCAGCCCGGCGCGATCTCGGTGTCGCGCGGGACCCAGACCAACGCCGGCCGCGGCGTCGCCAGCAGCCGAAGCGCCAACTGGGGCGACGGCGCCTACCAGAGTGATGCGACCCGCACCTTCAACAACGGCGCCTCGGCCAGCCGTAGCACCGACGTGGTCGACAACGGCGACGGCACGGTCAGCTACGACCATTCGCGGACCGGATACGACGGCTCGACGCGGTCCGTCAGCGGGACGGCGACTCGCCCCTGATCGAACCCGTCCTGGCCCGCCGCGCCAACTCCCCCAAAGGCGCGGCGGGCGTTTTCCGGAGTCTGAAGATGAAGATCCTGATCCTGTCCGTCGCCTGTCTGGTCCTTGCCGCCTCTGGCGCTCAGGCCGCCTCGCGCACGCCCGGCGCCGCGCTCGACAAGGCCGACGCCAACCACGACGGCTATGTCACCCCTGACGAGTTCAAGGCCTCCCGCGCGGCGCAGTTCGACCGCCTCGATCGTAACGACGACGGCGTGGTGTCGTTGTCCGAATTCCCGCGCCTGGCCAAGTCCACCCGTCCCAAGGCCCAGGCGCTGAAGGCGGTGATCAGCCACGCCGACCGCGACGGTGACGGGCGGGTGACCCGCGCCGAATTCGTCGACGGGCCGGCGCCGCTGTTCGACCGCGCCGACCGCGACCATGATGGCCGCCTGTCGCGCGAAGAGGTCGCCGCCATGCGTGATCAGCTTGAGAGCCTGAAATGAAGATCCGCCGACGCAAGACCGCGATGATCGCCTTGGCGGTGGCGCTGCTGACCGGCGCCACCGCGGTCGAGGCCGCCCAGCTCGGCCTGGGTTTGCGCGGACCGTTGCGGCAACGCCTGCGGGAGAAGAAGGCCGAGGAAGGGCGCCCGATCGACCTGCAGGCCATCGCCCCCGGCGCTCGCAAGCGGACCGACGCCTACGGAACCGACGCCGCCCAGCGGCTGGACGTCTATATTCCGCCGGGCGCCCGCAACGCGCCGATCCTGATCATGGTGCACGGCGGGGCCTGGATGATCGGCGACAAGGCCAATACCGGTTCGATCGAGAACAAGCTCAAGCACTGGCTGACCCAGGGCTGGATCGTGGTCAGCGTGAACTACCGCATGCTGCCCGACGCCATGGCCTACGAGCAGGCGCAGGACGTCGCCGAGGCCGTGCAATGGGCCCAGGGCTATGCCCAGGACTGGGGCGGCGACCCCAGGAAGATCATCCTGATGGGGCACTCGGCCGGCGCCCATCTGGTGGCTCTGGTGTCGTCCAAACCCGAGATGGTCGGCCAGCCCTGGGCCGGGACGGTGGTGCTCGATTCGGCCGCCATGCAGATCTCGGCGACGATGGCCGGGCGACATCCGAGGTTCTACGACCAGGCTTTTGGCGCCGACCCGGCCTATTGGACCCAGGCGTCGCCGACGGACCAGTGGACGCCCAAGGCCGTGCCGATGATGCTGGTCTGCTCGACCCAGCGTCCCGATGATCCCTGCGACGACGCCCGGCGGTTCCAGGCCAAGGCGAAGGCGGGCGGTCGCGACATGCTCGTACTGCCCCAGGATCTATCCCACGCCGAGGTCAACCGAACTCTGGGCCTGCCGGGCGCCTATACCGATCAGGTGGATGCTTTCATCTCAAACCGGTTGTCGATGCGGCATTAGCGGTCCAGCGGCGGGGCCAGCGCAAAAGTGCGCCCTTGCTGGCAGTGTATGGGTCGCTAAAGGCAAGTCTTGAGGTTGCCATTTCCCGTCATGGATCTTTCAGACGACATGCGCCGAATTCGCCAGATCGCCTTTTGTATCGTCCTGCTCTTGGCGGGCTGTTCCCGTCCGGCCTTGGCCAGGGCCGAAACGATCGCTCATCCCGACAACGAGGCGGCGCGGGTGGAATATTTCGTGAGCAGGCCAAGCGGTGACGGGCCTCGGCCCGCCATAATCTTCCTCCACGGCTACCAATCGCCCGACGCTCGACTAGGCGGCAAGGTCTTCGTCGATTGGGGCGTCCTCGATCGTTTAGCGAAAAAGGGTTACGTCGCGGCTTCGGTTTCCTTGCCTGGCTACGGCGGCTCCAGCGGTCCGGAGGATTTCGCCGGTCCCTATACACAGCACGCCGTGGAAGCGGTGATTACAACCCTCGTGGCGGAAGGCTATGCGTCACGGGACAAGGTTTTGATCCAGGGGGTCAGTCTCGGTGCGGTCACGGCGGCTTTGGTCGCGGCTCATGATCGAAACGTCGCCGGTCTCGTACTCATCTCTGGCCTTTATGACTTCCCCGCATACTTCGCTCATCCGCCTTCGCTGGGCGCCCTGGGCGTCAAAGCCATGCTCGTCGCCCAAACGGGGGGCGGGGAGGACGCCTTACGCTCGCGTTCGGCGCTCCTGCTGGCGCCGGACATCAAGGCCTCCACCCTCATCTTGAACGGCGCTAAGGACGATCGCACGGATCCGGAACAAGCTCGACGCTTCGCTCAGGCGATCCAGGCGCACGGGGGACAGGCGCGAGTTCACATCTACGAGCAGTTCGGACACGAAATCCCGTTAAGGGCCCGGGAGCCGGAGATTGACGCTTTCATCGACGAGACACTGAAACGCTGAGCGCTTCTGAGCAGACCATGCGAACGTTTGGGGTTGGATGGGGGATGGAGATAGGAGGCCGGGTGAAGAGCCTGAGCGGGTCGGCTAGTTAAAGTAAGTGCTGGAAGCACCTACCGAACGTCTGCTTTCGGAACTGACGGCTAGTGCCGGCTTCTGGCGCTAGGACGACGCGGTAGCGACTGCCTGCAGCAATCTGCGAAAATGATTTGCAGCGACGAGGGTCGCGGGGGCGTCGAGGCACTGTTCGTCATCTTCCGCCACGTGGTGGTAGCGGTGAATGCCGAAGACGCCTGCCGCCGGCGCGTAACCCGCCTTGACAATCTCGTCGAGTTCTCCGGCCGACAGGACGGCGCTGGAGACCGGCGCCTCGTAGCCGATCTGGCCCGCGAAGATGGCGCGGGCCAGCGGCAGCAACTGAGGCGTGATCGAGAGGATGCGCTGGCTGTCGACGCTGGGCAGCGGGTTCCACTTCCCAGGGAGTTCATGCCAGTCGCGCCCCGCGACATTGGCCCCCAGATGTAGCCAGAAACGGGTCACAGCAGGCGCTGGCGCGATCTGCTTCATCGCTTCGGCGGCCCCGAGATATTCATATTCGTGGCCGGTGTTGCAGACGAAAGCGAGGTCGTGGTCCGTCATCGCCGTTACGGCCCAACGCGCGAGGTCTAACCAGGCGGCCACGCCCGGCCCGCGTTCCGCCGCGCAGCCGAACCAGCCGGATCGCGGGGTGGACACCGCTAGCCACCGTCCCTTGCCGCGGTCGATCCGGCCCACGAAATTGAAGGCCGATCGTTGGCCGCCCTGACCGTCGATCGTCAGGCGGGCTTCCTTGCGGTCGAAAGCCGCAGCCAGGAAGGGGGCCGCCGCCTCGGGCGCGAGCAGGGCGACGGGGCCGGCGAACATCGGCTTGCGGCCATCGGTGTTGAGCGCGATCACCTTGCCCGTGGGGCCGTTGGTGATGGCCACGACGGCTTTCGCACCGCCGGCGAAGGCTGTTTCAATCGGGCTCCGCGCGGCCTTGGTCAGCATCGTGGACCAACGCGCATACGGCAGATCCACCAACGCGATCGCCCCATCGAGCGAACCCGGGAAGCGGCCGGCCGCGTCGACCCTGACAAGGGGGGCCGAAACGCCGGCGGGGCCGGTCGGCACGACAATGGGGTGGGGGTGGACCTGGACGCCTGGGCCGGCAATGGCGAGCTCGGCGCGCGTCGCGTTGAAGAACGGGACCGAGAACGCCTGCTTTTCGATCGCATAGCCCGCCGTCTGAAGCTCGCTGGCCAGCCACTCGCCGCACGCTGTGTCGCCGGGGCCGCCCGCCCGCTTTTCCCCGAAGCCGAGATATTTGAGCAGGTCTGCCTGGATCCTTTCGCCGGAAGACGGCGAGGCGGGCGCGGCCCCGCTCAATGAGACCAGCGCACTCGCGCCCAGAACTGCCCGCCTGCTGGTGTCAATCATGCTGGGTCCCTCGTCGTCTGATGCAAAAATCGGAATGTTTCGTTCGATCGACAAGCCCTGTGCGCGAAGAGCGCCGTTCCGGTGATCGGCGCGCAGCCGCCGCCGACCCTTCGCATCCGATTGTCGGGCGACGCCCCGGAGTCGCAATGCCGCCCGGTTGCGCGGTCAGTGAGCGGGCGCGCTGGGGCAGAGAGGGTCAGCCGATGACCTTCATCAGCCTGAGCCAAAGCTGCTGATCGAAGTCGGCCTCGTGGGAGGACGCGCCGGTGCGTACGACCACCAGGTGGCGGCTGGGCACGACATAAAGGCGGCGATCGAACGCGCCGAGCGCGCCCACAAGGTCCGCCGGCGCCGCAAGGATCAATTGGCCCTCTTGGCGGCCGGCCTGCGCGCGCAGAGTGTAGTCGCTGCCATTCAGCCACCACAGGCGGCCATAGGCTGGGTTGGTGGGCGAGCGCGTGAACAAGGCGTTGAGTTGGAATTTCGAGACAACGCGTGCGCCGTTCTCGGCCACGCCGCCGCTCAGCACCATAAGGCCGAAGCGCGCCACGTCGTGCGGCGTCGTGACCAGGCCGGTTTCGTTGCCGACCGAGGCCAGGGCGGCGGGGCGCTTGCGCCAGGCGGTGTCCTTCATCCCCGTCGGCTTGGTAAGCCAGTCCTGAGTGATCGTCTCCAGCGGCTGGCCAGCGGCCGTCGCGACCACGCGCTTGGCGATCGCATAGACGGGGGTGTTGTAGAAAAATACCGAGCCGGGCGGCGCGACGTAGCCGAACTTCTCGTCGAGCCCTGAACTCATCGTCAGGACGTCGATGATCCGGATACGCACTTCCTGCTCGGGCGAAGCCTTGGACCAGCCCACGCCCACGTATTTGGAGACCGGGCTGTCGATGTCGATCAGCCCCTTGTCGATCGCGATCGCGATCAGGATCGCGACGAAGCTTTTCTGCTGCGAGGCTACGTCTTCCAGCAGCGCGCTATCACCCGCCGGGCCGTAGGCGAAGCTTGCAAACATCCTGTCGCCCTCCGGCGCAGGCCATGTCTGGTCAATGAGGGTCTTGCTGTTCTCGATGACGATGAAGCCCGTGCTGCCGTGGTCGCGCAGATAGTCGAGGAGATAGCGCATCTCTAGCGACGCGATCGCCACCGGGGCCGCCACCGCGGGCGGCGTCGCGCAAGCGGCCGTTGCGATGGCGAGCATCGAGGCGGTCACGGCCGCGACTAGGCGGAGCAGGGCGTTTGGCATTGCTGAGGCTTTCGTTTGGCGGGCAAGCTGGACGGCTTCGGTCAGGGATGAGCCGCCCTTCCGCTGTTGCTAGACACCTGTGCGTCGTATCAGGGCAGGAACGCGCCAGGATCTGTCCCTGATCTCTCGCCGGGGCAGATAGGCGCGAAGGGCCAGGCGCATTCGTCCGGCGGGGGAGGGGAGCCAGTTGGCCGCCATGTCTCCCGAGGGCCGCTCCCGCTGCAACAGGATCTCGAACCCGCCGTCTGGATTCTTGATCAGCCCGGGCGTGCGGTCGCCGATCGCGTAGCGGCCGATGGGGTTTTCCGTAAAGAAATAACGGCCTTCCGGCGTGACCTCGTACATGGTCAGCGACCAGAAGGCGTCAACCGGAACGCCTCCGGGCGGAACACGCCAACGATAGGGCGTCGAGCCCATCAGCGGCGCGCCGTCCCCATCGAAATTGGCGTGGAAATACATCGCCTCCTCCTCGCCCAGCGCCGCGATGCCGCCGAGCGCGACGGCGGCCCGTAGTTCGTCGTTGACGCCAAAGTCGCCGATCCCGGGCGGTTGATAGCTCCAGCCATCGACCGCGTAGTCCCGAAACCGGAAGGTCTCGCGCAGGATTTCCAGCGCCCCCGGGATGGTTTCCCGCCAGCGGGCGAGTACGTCGCCCGAGGGCAGGCCCGTCGCGCCGATCCCCTGGGCGGCGAACTGGGCAACCCTGGGAAACTGCGCTCCGCCGCCGGGAGAACGGGCGATGACTTCGTTGACGAGCGACAGGAATACGACCGGATCATTCACATCGCCGGCGGCGGCCTGAAAGCCGCGAGGCGGCGCGCGATCAGGCGCCACGCTCAGTGTGAGCCCGCTCTGAAAGGCCAGCGCCGCCGCCAGATCGTCCGGCCCGTCCACCAGCGTGCGCATCAAGGCCCAGACGTCGTTGCTGGGCGAACGGATCAGCTTCACGCCCTCGGGCGCCGCGCCCTTCCACTGAGGACCGACGACCCAGTTGCGACCGCCCTGTCCACGGCTCGCGCGGGTTCCGACATAGGCGAACACATCCGTGAAGGCGTGCATGAAGGCCAGGGAGAAATAGCGATCGGTCGAGCTTGGAACGCTCAGTTCGACCGGCCCACCCGATAGTTCCAGAAAGATGGACGAGTAGATCGTATCGTTGTTGGGCGCTGTGACCTGGCGAGAGGTGTGATCCATCAACCGCGCCCGGCTTGAGATGGTGTTCAGCCGGCCTGGCTTGCCGTCCAGGGCTTCCGTTCGCTCCTGCTCGATGCGCGCGAGTTCGTAGAGGGGAAAGGCGAAGAAGAAGGCCCGCAGGAAGGGGTCTTTCGGCGTGCGATCCGGCAGCGCGGCCATCGCAGGTCCGCCCAGCGACAGGGTTGAAGCTGCGAGCGCGGACTTCATCAGGTGGCGACGGTGCATTGGATCTCTCTCCAGCGAGACAGGGGTCAGCGGGCGTGACGGCTGAAGAACCGCCAGATCACCTCGGTCGCGTCGATCTGGTCATAGCGGGCGCGCTCCAGTCCGCCATTGGCCGCAACCGGTCCAGGCCAGGTATGGCCGGCGGAGTTCAGTCGGTAGAAGACGACCTCGCCGCCCTTGAGGCACTTGCCATAGGTCTCAACGGTCACGTCGCCCTGGACCTCGACCGAGGGGGGCTCCGCGCAACCGTCGGCGCGACGCCAGAAGTCCACGGCGTAGGATACCTCGCGGAACGGGCGTGACTGGGAACGGGCCACCAGCGCCATCGGTGAAGTCCCGCCCTTGAAGGGCACGATGTCGTCCTGCGCGCCGTGCATGATCAGGACAGGCAATGGCGTCGACGGAGCCGGCTCCCCGCCGAACATCGCGCCCGACACCACGGCGATCGCGGCGAGGCGCGGCGCGAGGGCGGCGCCGATGCGATAGGTCAACATACCGCCGTTCGACAGGCCCGTGACATAGATGCGGGCTGGATCGATCCGGTGGGTGCGCGAGATGTCGTCGATCATCGCGGCGATGAAGGCGATGTCATCGCTGCCCGAGGTCATGGCGTAGCCACAGCAGCCTTCGGCGTTCCATGTGCCCATGTTGGCCGAACGCCCAACCCCGCTGGGGAACGCCACGGCGAAGCCTTCCCTGCGGGCCGTGTCCAGCCAGCGTGGCGTCATGGTTTTGGCGTTGCCGCCGCCGCCATGCAGGGCGATGACCAGGGGAACTGGCCTTTCGATCCTGGTCGGTGTGGCCAGCAGATACTCACGGCTGACGCCGCCGACCTGGACGCTTTGCGCCATCGGAGCCTCGGCGCTCTGGGCCCACGCGCCGCCACCCGCGAGCGCCACGACAGCCGCGAAAGCGGCGGCAAAGACAGATTTCATCTCTTCGATCCTCGTCTTGGCGTCGCTCGCCTGTTGGGGCGCGCTCAGTAACGCAGCGTCAGTTCCGCGCCGTAGACGCGCGGCTGGTTCCAGAACTCGGCCGATCCCACGACGTTGAGCACATAGTGTTCGTTGGTCAGGTTCCGGCCGGTCACCGAGAACCGCCAGTGCTCGCCTTCAACGCCAACGCGGCCGTCGTAGAGCGTGTAGCCCGCATATGGGCGGCTGTTGTCGGGCGTCTCGAACCCGCCCTGCGCGTACTGCACGCTGGCGCCGACGAAGCCCCGCAGTCGTCCTATCGGCTGGGTATAGAGCACGTTGGCCGCGACCTGATTGTCCCGCAGGCGCGGAACCTGCTTGCCGTTGAGATCGACGGTGACGCCCTGGCTGATCAGGCTGGAGCCTTTCTCGTAAGCGCCATCGGACGTCGAATAGGAGACGCGCGTCACCAGTCGGCCAGGTCCCAGCCGGAAGATCCGGCGCGCCTCGGCCTCGAACCCATAGACATGGGCGTCGCCGGCGTTCGACAGGAAGAAGCCGGTCGAGCCCGCCGAGGGCGCGGTGACCACCTGAACCTGGTTGGTCCAGGTGTAGTAGAGCGCGGCTTCGGCGTTGAAACCGAACACCCGCCCCTTCCAGCCCGTTTCGTAGTTGTAGGCGTACTCGGCGTCGTAGCGCAGGATCTGCGGCAGCAGGGCGCGGGTCACCGAAGGCGGCAGGTTGGTGTTGAAGCCACCCGACCGATAGGCCGTGGCGAAGCGCCAGTAGATATTTTGCTCGTCGGCGACCTTCCAACGGAGCGAGACGGTCGGGGTGTAGAAGGTGTCGTCAAAGCCAGTCTTGATCGTCGCCGTCTCATTGCCCGCCGCGCAGGCTGAAGCCGCCAGCGTGGGCGGGCAGAATTGCGCCGTGGTCGCGCCGGACCCGCCGATCGGGGCCAACAATCCGGTCGGCGCCGCGCCTGTGCCGAAATAGACCAGCGGATCCTCCGACCAGCGTTCGAAATTGTAGTCCCGGCTGTCGTGCTGGACCCGCAGCTCCAGGGCCAGCGACCAAGCCTCGGCTAGCTTGGCCTCGACCGATCCGAACAGGGAGACGGAATCGACCTCTTCGTTGAAGGTGTCGTGGTTCATCGTCCCGCGGCCGGCCTGCCGGGCCGCCGCGGAGAAGGTCGTCGTCGCGCCAACGGCCGCCGTCCCGACAAAACAGCCCGGCGTGACCGACAAAGCGGCGCCGGTATAGGCGGGGCAGCCTTCCGGCTCGGTGACGACGTGATCCTTGGAGTTCAGAAACTCCGCGCCAAACAGCCAGCTGACGCGTCCGTCCGCCTTGGACGCGAAAGTCACTTGGGCCACGTCGCGCTTGTAGTCCTCGAACTGGGCGCGCGAATAATCCGGATAGCTGACCGCCGCGCCTGGGGCGACATCGGACAGCGACAGCCCCACGAAGTGATCATCGTCCTCACCCGTGCGGGCGCCGTCACGCTCGCGATGCGAGCCGCGCAAAGCCATGTCGGCCCAACCCAGATCAATGTCGGCGCGCAGCGCTAGGCCGGATTCCTGGATGTCGGTGCGCCCCTCCCTGTTCTGGTTGGCGCGGACATAGGGCCCCGGATCCAGCGCGGGACTGCGGGCCAGGCCGGTGAAACCGGCCGCGCTGCTGTCGAAATACTCGACCGTGCCGCCCAAAGTGACCTTCGACGACGGCTTGGCCTCGACGGTCAACCGCACGCCCTTGGAATCCTGGGTGTCGGTGACGTTTCCGGTCGTCGTGTTGACAATGAAGCCATTGCGCTGATCGCTGATGAAGCCCCCGATACGCGCGGCCAGTTTTTCGCCGAGCGGCAGATTGGCGATGGCCTCCAGGTCTGTCCGATCAGGATCCGAATGGCGCAGGGTCGCCGTGCCGTCGAAATAGGGCTTCGGCGCGTTGG
>Ga0307515_10018339_pt1 | contig 12678 bp, 13 predicted proteins | sample 17_EM_MG_FD_194513 | JGI IMG/M metagenome (GOLD analysis project Ga0307515, IMG submission 194513) | Populus trichocarpa ectomycorrhiza microbial communities from riparian zone in the Pacific Northwest, United States - 17_EM | ecosystem: Host-associated > Plants > Roots > Unclassified | place... | reverse complement strand
TCGCGAGCTGCCCTATGTCGAGGCGGCAAGGGCGCTCGGCATTTCGACCTTCCATATCATGACGCGGCATGTGCTGCGCAATCTGCTCTCGCCGATCCTCGTGCAGGGCACCTTCCTCTTCGCCAATGCGATGCTTGCCGAGGCGGGCCTCTCTTTCCTCGGCCTCGGCGTCAGCCCTGAAATCCCGACCTGGGGAACGATGATCGCCGCCGGCCGCCAATATATCGGCCAGGCCGACTGGATGACGCTGTTTCCGGGTGTCGCGATCATCCTCTCCGTGCTGTCGCTGCAGATGGTCGGCGATGGCCTCAGGGACATGCTCGATCCAAGACTTCGCAAGGACCTCTGATCCGCCGGCCACGCGTCGGCAAAATCGAAATTCGCCAAATCGAAATTGGCATGACAGGAGTTAGCGTGAATCAGTTTCCCATCGCCGCCGGCAAGGCTGAGAACTCGCCCTATGAGCGGCTTGTCGCCCTCGGCATCGAGCTTCCGCCGCCGCCGCCGCCGATCGCCAATTTCGTCACGCATGTGATCGAAGGCAATATGCTCTATCTCTCCGGCCAGGGACCGCGCGAGGCAGACGGCTTCATGCACACAGGCAAGGTCGGCGGCGGCGTCAGCGTCGAGGATGCCTACGGCCATGCGCGGCTGACCGGCATCAACCTGCTTTCGGTCATGCATGATGCGCTCGGCGATCTCTCCCGCGTCAAGCGGGTGGTCAAGCTGCTCGGCATGGTCAATGCGGTGCCCGAGTTCGAGGATCATCCGAGCGTCATCAACGGCTGCTCGGATCTCCTGATCGCGGTCTTCGGGACGGCCGGCGAGCATGCCCGCTCGGCCGTCGGTTTCGGCTCGCTGCCCGGCAACATCACTGTTGAAATCGAGGCGATCATCGCCTTGCACGGTTGACGGGGAACTCGACACTGTGAACGACCGCACCATGTCCTGTTTTTCGGCGCAGAATTCTGGAGATCTCCATGTCCACTGACATCCGCCCTTCGATTGGCCTTCGCCCTGTCATCAATGTGTCAGGCACGATGACGAGCCTCGGCGCTTCGATCGTCGTTCCGGAGGCGATCAGCGCGATGGCATCGATCCTGCCGCATTTCGTCGAGATCAACGACCTGCAGCGCAAGGCCAGCGCCGTCATCTCCCGGCTGACCGGCGGCGAAGCAGGCTTTATTACCGCCTCCTGCTCGGCCGGCATTTCCCTCGCCGTCGCCGGCGCGATCACCGGCGACAATCTGCTGGCGATCGAGAAGCTGCCGGATGCCACGCCTGAGAAGAACGAGGTGCTGGTGCAGATGGGCCATGTCGTCAGTTACGGCGCCCCGGTGGACCAAGCGATCCGGCTTGCCGGCGGCAAGGTCGTGCTGATCGGCCAGGCGACCTCGACGCATCGCTTCCACATGGAAAAAGCCATCACCGAGAAGACGGCCGCCGCCGTCTATGTCGTCTCCCACCATGTCGTCGATTACGGACTGTTGAACCTGAAGGAATTCGTCGAGATCGCCCATGCCAGGGGCGTGCCCGTGATCGTCGATGCGGCCTCGGAATACGACCTACGGCTCTTTCTCAAACTGGGTGCGGATATCGCGCTTTACTCCGGCCACAAATTCCTCGGCGGCCCGACCTCGGGCATCGTTGCCGGCCGGAAGGAACTGGTGCGCCATGCTTTCCTGCAGAATATGGGCATCGGCCGCGGCATGAAGGTCGGCAAGGAGAGCATCTTCGGCATCATGGCCGCACTCGAAGCCTGGGAAAGCCGTGATCATGCCGGCATAAGGGCAAGGGAGACCAGCTATCTCGACCTGTGGAAGAAGACGCTCGACGGCCGCCCTGGCGTCACCGCGCTGATCGAGCCCGACCCGACCAACAACCCGCTCGATCGCATGCGCGTCATCCTCGATCCCGAGCAAGCACACATCACCGCGTGGGATCTCGCAGACGCGCTTGCCAAGGGCAGCCCGCCGATCATCGTCCGCGACCACGAGGTGGAGCACCGCTATTTCTATCTCGATCCGTGCAACCTGCATCCGGGGCAGGAAGTGATTGTCGCGAACCGACTTGGGGAGGAACTCGACAAGGCGCGCGCTTCCAACGAGATCGTCGCCACACCCCTGGAAAACCGCAGCAAGCACCGTTTCGACGGCTTGCTGCGCTGGCCGGACTGATATCTGCCACAAGAGGAACCACCATGGCCAGCGTCCAAGCGCAACCGATCCAGACGACGACCGACGTTCTTTCCGTTGACAGGCTGACGACGTCCTTCCTGGTGGACGGCGCCTGGAAGCCTGTCGTGCGCGACGTTTCCTTCACCGTGGCGCCGGCCGAAACGGTGGCGATCGTCGGCGAATCCGGCTCGGGCAAGAGCGTCACCTCGCTCTCGATCATGCGGCTGCTGCAGGCGGACACAAGCCGCATCGAGGGCCGTGTGATGCTTGGCGGCCGCGATCTCCTGGCGCTGCCGGAAGATGCCATGCGGCGGGTGCGCGGCAACGAGGTGGCGATGATCTTCCAGGAGCCGATGACATCGCTCAATCCGCTCTTCACCATCGGCGATCAGATTTCCGAAGCGCTGCTCTGCCATTCCGATATGAGCAAGGCCGATGCGAAGGCCGAGACGATAAGGCTGCTGGAAAAAGTCCGCATCCCCTCTGCCGCCTCGCGCTTCGGCGAATATCCACACCGTTTTTCCGGCGGCATGCGCCAGCGGGTGATGATCGCCATGGCGCTTGCCAGCCGGCCGAAGCTGTTGATCGCCGACGAGCCGACGACGGCGCTCGACGTCACCATCCAGGGCCAGATCCTCGATCTCATCAAGATGCTGCAGGATGAGGAGGGAACCTCCGTTCTCTTCATCACCCATGACATGGGTGTCGTCGCCGAAATCGCCGACAGGACTGTCGTGATGTATCGCGGCGAGCAGGTCGAAAGCGGCGCCACCGCCGATATCTTCCACCGCGGCAGACATCCCTATACCCGCGCTCTGCTTTCAGCCGTGCCGGTGCTCGGCTCGATGCAGGGCCGGCAAAGGCCTCTGCGCTTTCCCGTGGTCAATACGGCAACAGGTGAATCGGACGTGCCTGCCGAGGTTGCCGATACGGTGGCAGCGACGCCGATCCTTGAGGTGAAGAACCTCACCAAGCGTTTCGACATCCATTCCGGCTTGTTCGGCCGTTTGACCAGCCGCGTGCATGCAGTCGAGAATGTCTCTTTCGATCTTCATGCCGGCGAGACGCTGTCGCTCGTCGGCGAATCCGGCTGCGGCAAATCGACGACCGGCCGCGCCATCATGCGGCTCATCGAGCCGCAGGCCGGTTCCGTTCTCGTCGAGGGCAGGGAGGTGCTCGGCCTGAACAGGAAGGATCTGCGCCAGATGCGCAAATCCGTGCAGATGATCTTCCAGGATCCCTTTGCCAGCCTCAATCCGCGCATGACGGTTGGGGCGGCCATCGCCGAACCCTATCTCGAACACAGGATGGGCAATGCGAGAGAGGCAAAAGAGGTCGTCGCCGATCTGCTCGTGAAGGTCGGCCTGTCCGCGGATATGGCCTCGCGTTATCCGCATGAATTTTCCGGCGGCCAACGGCAGCGCATCTGCATCGCCCGCGCGCTTGCATTAGAGCCGAAGGTCATCGTCGCCGACGAAAGCGTCTCGGCCCTCGACGTCTCGATCAAGGCGCAGGTCATCAACCTGATGCTCGACCTGCAGCAGAGCCTCAATCTCGCCTTCCTGTTCATCTCCCACGACATGGCGGTCGTCGAGCGTGTCAGCCACCGGGTGGCGGTGATGTATCTCGGCGAGATCGTCGAGATCGGCCCACGCGCCGCAGTCTTCGAAAACCCGCAGCATGCCTATACGAAGAAGCTGATTTCAGCGGTGCCGGTTCCCGATCCGGACCGTCGTCACGAGAAGCGGGCCGTGGCCAATGACGAGATCAAGAGCCCGATGCGCGCCGTTGACTATCAACCTCCGAGCACCTCCTATCGGGAAGTCGGGCCGGGGCATCTGGTGATGGCTGATCGGTAGCCGAAGGCCGGATAGCCGGATCGGCCTAACGAGCAGAAGTTTCAAGGGTGAGGATTTGGAAATCCATGCCTTTCCGACAGGGCGGCCAGAATATTGTCCTTCTCGGAAATAAAGGCTCGCCCGCGGTGTACGCCGGTTTGATGGGCGGAAGTTGCTCCGTCTGCAAGCAAAAGCAGGGGCAGCGATTGATTTTCCTCTCCAACCAGTTCGATGACCGGCAATCTTGGGCGCGGCCATGCAATTCGCTCAATATCAAGTCCTTGCGCGAGGTCCGGAAAGGACGCCAGCACGCCTTCCATGAGCGCGCAATGCCAGCAGTAAAAACGTTGTCCTGGGTAGGCTGGATCTTCGAAGCCCGGGCGAAGTATAAAGAGCCTATCCCTGTTCATCGCACATATCCCTTTCACATTAACCTGGCAGACTGATCGCGTTCCGGATCTGACGGGCGCTATTCCATCGCCAGGATCATGTTGCGTACGACGGGGTAGATTTCCCCTTCCCAGCGGCGGCCGCTGAAGACGCCGTAATGCCCGACATTGGCCTGAAGATGATGGCGCTTCAGGTGCGGGCGCAGCGAACGACAGAGATCGTGCGCGGCGGAGGTCTGGCCGAGTGCGCAGATATCGTCTCGCCCGCCCTCGACGGTCAAAAGCGCCGTGTTGCGGATCTGGCCGGGATCGACCTTGCGGCCATGATGGGTTAATTCGCCCGTCGCAAGTTCTGCCTTCTGGAAGACGCGATCGATGGTCTCGATGTAGAATTCTTCGGTAAGGTCGAGCACGGCGAAATATTCGTCGTAGAATTTCTTGATCTTGCCGGCTTCGGCCGTCTCGCCCTTCGCCAGATGGTCGTAGAGCCTGCGATGGGCGTCCTGGTGGCGCTGCATGTTCATCGACATGAAGGCGACGAGCTGGAGGAAGCCGGGATAGACGCGCCGTCCCGCACCCCGATAACGCCAGGGAACACCCGTGATCAGCGAGTTCTCGAACCAGGCGAGCGATTTCGACACGGCAAGTTCGTTGACCTTCGTCGGGCTCTCGCGCGGATCGATCGGCCCGGCCATCAGCGTCATGGTCCGCGGGGTGGCGGGATGCCGCTCTTCAGACATCACGGCAACGGCGGCGAGCGCCTGCACGCAGGGCTGGCAGACGGCGAGGATATGAGCGCCGGGGCCAATTTCCTCCAGGAAATGCATGATATAATCGACATAGTCGTCCATGCCGAAGCGTCCTGCCGACAGCGGCACGTCGCGGGCATTGGCCCAGTCGGTGATATAGGCGTCGTGATCGCGCAGCAGGGTCTGCACGGTGCCGCGCAGGAGTGTGGCGAAATGGCCGGACAGCGGGGCGACGACCAGCACTCGCGGTCGCGGCGCATCGGTGTCCGTTGCAAAGCGCAGCAGCGTGCCGAAGGGCATGGCGAGCACGGTCTCGACGGTGACGGGCACCACGCGATTGCCGACCATGACCGAGTCTATGGCGAAATCCGGACGTTGGTGGGTGATCTCGAAGCGTGAGATCATCTCCAGCGCGGCGGCGAAGTGCCGGCCCATATCGCCGCCAGATCCCCAGAGCGCTGTCGCGGAAAACATCTGCAGCCGCCGCGCCAGGTCGCGCAGCGGCGCGATGAGGTCATCCTGGAACTGATAGGCCTGATAGAGCATGGCCGAAATCTCCCGCACTGCCGCATGGATGCGGCGGTGCAAAAAATGCTAGTGGAATATGTCCTGCTATGCGAGAAGATTATCGATGGAGAAGCAACATTGTCCGACAAGGATACCAGCGCGATGTCGCAGGCTGCACTGACGATTTCCTCGAAGAACTACTCCTCATGGTCTCTGCGCGGCTGGCTGCTGTGCCGGATGGCGGGACTGGACTTCGCCGAAGTGCTTGTGGAACTGGATGACGAGGCGCGCCAGGAACTGCTTCTCCTGTCGCCGTCGGTCCTGGTGCCGAGGCTGACCCATGACGAGGTGACGGTCTGGGACACCTTGGCGATCGCCGAATACCTCCATGAGGTGGCGCCGGCTGCCGGTCTCTGGCCCACTGAGCGCGCGGCGCGCGCCCGCTGCCGGTCGGTCTCGGGCGAGATGCATTCGGGTTTCCATAACCTGCGCTCGGCATTGCCGATGAACCTCAAGGCGCGGCATGAGAGCTTCAAGATATTTTCGGGCGCCCGGCCCGATGTCGAGCGCGTCAAGGCGATCTGGACAGAATGCCTCGATGCAAGCGGCGGGCCGTGGCTGTTCGGCACCGCGCCGACCGTGGCCGATGCGATGTACGCGCCTGTCTGCACCCGCTTCCGCACCTATGCGGTAGAGCTGGAGCCGCGGCTCGCCGCCTATGCGGAAACGGTGCTGTCCTGGCCGCTGATGGGCGAATGGACGGAGGGGGCGATGGCCGAACCGGACGAGATTGTCGAGCTGGAAGTCGAGTTCTGACGGAAACGCGGACGGGCGGCTCGACATCGAGTTTCAAGAGCCGAATTAGGAGTTGCCTGGAAGGTAAGCGGCGCATAAATCAGATGCAGTGCCACATGCCGCGAAACCTGGACCGATGAAAACAGACTATTATTCCAAACTCGGCGGATTGCCGCCGCAGACCGAGCTGCTTTCCAGCAAAGCCGTTTTCACCACGGCCTACGCGGTCATCCCGCGCAGCGTCATGACTGATATCGTCACCAGCGTCCTTCCGCATTGGACGGGAACGCGGGCCTGGGTTCTCTCGCGGCCGCTTTCCGGTTTCTCCGAGACCTTCTCGCAATATGTGATGGAAGTTCAGCCGGGTGGCGGAAGCGACCGGCCGGAGCCTGAGAAGCGGGCCGAGGCGGTCCTCTTCGTCGTCGAAGGTGAGATGACGGTGGAACTGGATGGCGTCAGCCACGCGCTTCGCGCCGGTTCGTTCGCCTATCTTCCGGCAGGTTCGGCCTGGCGCCTGAAAAACGGCGGATCGACCGCGGCGATGTTCCACTGGATTCGAAAGGCATTTCAGGAGGTTGAGGGGCTGGAGCCGCCGCCGGCGATCTTCACGCATGAGGACGAGCACCCCATCTCGGCGATGCCCGATACCAATGGAAGTTGGGGGACGACCCGGTTCATCGATCCTGCCGATGTCCGCTACGACATGCATGTCAATATCGTCACCCTGGAGCCGGGTGCGACGATCCCCTTCATGGAAACCCATGTCATGGAGCATGGTCTCTATGTGCTGGAGGGCAAGGCGGTCTATCGCCTGAACCAGGATTGGGTCGAGGTCGAAGCCGGCGATTTCATGTGGCTGCGCTCCTTCTGCCCGCAGGCATGCTACGCCGGCGGTCCCGGTCGTTTCCGTTACCTGCTCTACAAGGATGTCAACCGTCACATGACGCTCTGGTAGGAGCTACGGCGGGGGAATGATGAGGCTCGAGACTGAACGCCTGATTTTGAGACCCTGGCGACAGGAGGATCGCAAGCCTTTTGCTGCGATCAATGCCGAACCCGACGTCGTCAGATATCTCAACCCTCTGACCGACGAACAGTCGGATGCAATGCTCGACCGTATCGACCGTCACTTCGAGGACCATGGCTGGGGATTCTGGGCGCTGGAAGAGAAGGCAAGCGGCCAGTTGATCGGCATGTGCGGTCTCAACAACGTCTCCTCGGCACTGCCATTCGCCCCGGCAGTCGAGGTCGGTTGGCGGCTTTCGGCGTCCCGGCACGGCGCCGGCTATGCGCGCGAGGCTGCGGAACGATCCCTCGACTTTGCTTTCAACGATCTGCAGCTTGATCGCATCGTAAGCTTCACTGTTCCCGCGAACAGCAATTCCTGGGGTTTGATGAGACGGCTGGGGATGAGAGAGATCGGCGAGTTCGATCATCCCAACCTCGCCGACGGGCACCCATTGCGCCATCACGTGCTCTATGAGTTGCGGTCGCCAAACGGCGCTTGAGAGCCTTAGCCCATCGCTGCCGTAGGTCCCGAACGTCGTCCACGGCCAAGCGCGGCTCGGGGATCAGTGGGCATATCCGGCAGCTTCCGAGTCGACGCTGATTGCGGGGACGACAATCCCCGAATACAGAACGGGATTGTCGGTGCGGTCGCGAAAGCACCGCCCGAAGGCTGTCACGACGCCATAGACGTTCTGCGAATTCATCACCCGATACGTCTCCTGTTGAGGTTGCCCGGCGACGATGGTGTCCCGTATGGCTATTGCAAGCCGTGGCCGGTCGTCCGGGTGAACCCGGTTCAGGTATGTCTCGAGCGGTATGCCATGTTCCGTCTCGTAAGGATCGAGACCAAAAAGCATTGCAAGGGCCGAATCGCCGTAGACGAGATCATGGCCCATGTCCCAGGTGAAGAAACCTGCATCGGCCGCGCCTCCACCAAATATCTCGACTGACAACTCCGACGAATCTGCCATCGATCCTCCCCAAAAGACGTGACAATGTGGAACGATAGCACTTGCTAAAACAACTTCAATAGCAAGTGCTTCGGGTTTGGCCGCGAGATCGAAATCATCGAAAGTTATCCTGCCTTTAAGCCCTCGCGATTGGTAAAATGTGCATTACCCAAGCCCGTGCCGATTGTCAGCACTGCCCATCTCGAAACATCGTTCATGTAAGGAATTTGTGACAGGCCCTGCACGACCGCGTCATTGTGCATCATCACGAATGTGCCGTGGTCACCGATTTCAGGAATGGCCTTCATAAGGGCGGCGGGAAGGTTGAAACTATCACTCTCCCAGTTTCCGCCCGGCAGGTTTTGCCCACCACGTTCGATCGAGCCATCGATTTTGATGATGCCGGGGCAGCCGATCCCGATGATGGGGGCGGGCTTGAGATTGGCCTTTTCGGCCTTGTCGATCAGCTCCTGCAGCATCGCGGCCACCTTCTCTATCGTCGCGGTGCGGCTTGGCTCGTCATCGGCATGGCGCCAGAGGAGCGATTCCCAGACGCTCGCATCCGCAAATTGCGGCGTCTTTTCCTTTCCGAATTCAACCACGCCGACGCGAACGTTGGTGCCGCCGATATCGATGGCAAGCATCGCCTCGTGGCCTTTCAACATCCAGGACGGCATCAGGTGGACAGAGCCGATCAGCCCGGCCTCATCGGGGTGGTGGACGATGGGCACAATCTCGATATCGATGCCGGCGACCTTCAGAATGATCATGGTCCTGGCGATCGCCAATTCCCCAAAACGGCTTTGCCGGAGGCCTCCGCCAACGACGATGCGTTGCGTCTTTGCCCACCGCTTGTCTTTCAGGAACTTGCCGATCACTTCGGCAAAGTCTTGCGAGAAGTCTTCCACCGCCCCCATGACGAGCGCGGCCGCCTCCATATCGTCGCCCTTCAGGATGGCATCGATCTTTTTCTTGGAGAGCTCCGCCGTCGCCGTCTTGCCAATCGGATCGTCTCCGAACTTGCGGATGCGTTTTCTCCAATCGTCGAGCTTGAGCTGGAAGGTCTTCTTGTTGGCGTTGTCGCCAACGAAACCATTCTTGTCACGCAACTCGTTATTGTAATCGTCGATGGTCACCAATGGCAGAACCATCGCGCCATGCGCCAACGGGGCATTGATCTCATCCTTGGGTTCCGGCTTGCTTTTGGCCATCAAAATACCTTCTGGAGCGCGAGTGCGCGAACGGGCGGCGAGATACAACGCGGGCTGCCGGTGGATGTTCCGAAGGCTGAAAAGAAGCGGGCTTGCCGTGCCCGACCGATGACCTAGCTTCAAGAGATTGCCAGAGTTTGGAGAATGCCGTGCAGGACGACGCTGCTACCCAGGAAATACTGTCGCTGGTGTTGGAAGAGCCCGGCCGCTGGGCGATGTTTCTCGATATCGACGGGACGCTGCTCAATCTTGCGCTTACGCCTGACGCAATCGAAGTTCCGCCTGCTCTTCCCGGGCAGCTTCATCGCCTGTCGAACAAGCTCGGCGGTGCTTTGGCGCTGGTGACAGGGCGATCGCTTGCCTACGCAGATGCGCTGTTCAAGCCTTTTGCCTTTCCGACCGCAGGTCTTCATGGCGCAGAGATCAGGAGCGCCGATGGCATGCAGACCGCGGAGGCCACCCCCGAATTCCAGGCGCTCAAACATATGCTGACCGCAGAGGCCGAGCATTACCCCGGTGTGTTGATAGAGGACAAAGGGGCTGCTGTTGCCGCCCACTACAGGCTCGCGCCTGAATATGAAAAGGTACTCGATGACCGCATGCGCTACTATGCGGAGGTCGCCGGGCCGAACTGGGCGTTGCAACTCGGCAAGATGGTGTTCGAACTGCGCCCGGCGCGCTCGAGCAAGGGCGATGCGCTGGAGCGGTTTTTCCAATCTGAACCGTTCAAGGACCGCCGCCCGATTACCATCGGCGACGACCTGACCGACGAGTCGATGTTTGCGATCGCCAATGCGCGCGGCGGCGTTTCCGTCCGCGTCGGCGCGATCGACGCTCCGAGCTGTGCGACGAGCCGGCTGTCTTCCTCAGCGCTGGTCAGAAATGTCATTGCTGCCCTGGCGGCCTAAGAGCCAGCGCGCATGACCTCTAGGTCGGATCGACATTCAGGATTCTAGCTCCGATGAATGTCGATCCGTCCTAGACGTCGGCGACTTGTAAATGCATTCGCGTAAATGCGATTAAGCTTTCGATGTGGTGGGCGACAGCTCGGCGAGTTTCCTCGACATCGCCCCGGTCAATCGCCTCGATGATAACGAGGTGTTCCGTGGAGTCCGGCTTCAGGCGATCTTTCAGGCGGTCGATTTCGAAGAGACGCGTGGTCGCCCGAAGCTCCCGCAGGACCTTTGCCATGACCGCGTTGCCGCAATGATCAATGATCATATTATGGAGATTGTCGTCCGAGAACCAGTGCGCGTCCGTGTGATACGCCGTCGCGTCCAAAAGGTCGTGGATTTCCTGCCGGACGCTCTTCAAAAGACGCCGCGGAATGGCGTTGATCGACAGTACCGCTGCTTCAGGTTCGATCAACAACCTCAGTTTCAAGCTTTGAAGATACTCGCCGATATCCACCTGTCGCACGACGTAGTTTCGGCCATCGCCCTTGCGAACTAGGCCTTCGCCCTCCAGCCTCTGCAGCGCTTCCCGCAGCGGCGTCCTCGAAATCCCAAGTGTCTCGGCAAGCCTTGCCTCAACGATGACGTGACCGCCTTTCAACCGGCGATGCCGGATCATGTCGGACACGGCCTTGTAGGTCAGCGATGCAAGATTATGCTGCCCTTTCTCCGCGATTTTCCGACCCGGGGCCGCCAAAGCGTCTGTCACCGTTCGCTATTTCCTTTTCTTTAAGGCGTTGGTCGCTCGACGCGGCAACGCGCTTTCCTTACGCGATCACTTGTTACATATGATAGCCGATTTGGAAAAGGACTGGAACGAGTGCAGATGGACGATGGTTTGAATGAAGTTGGCGACTCCAGCCTTGCTGACGAAACCTACCGTTCCCTGCTGGCTGATATTCTATCAGCCAGGCTCGCGGGGGGATCAGTCGTCCAGCAACGCCGCCTGGCGACGAAACATGCCGTTTCTCGTTCTCCCATGCGCCACGCGCTGGGACGTCTCGAAGGGGAGGGGCTACTTGTCAGAAACGAAAAAGGCGTTCTCTCGGTCAGGGTCATCAGTCTCAAGGATTACCTCGACAGTCTCACCATGAGAATGCTGCTCGAACCAACTGCGGCCGCGCTCGCCAGTCCCCACATTTCGCGACTTGAACTGGACCCTTTGGCGAGGATGCTCGACGAGATCGAGACCGACCCCGAACCTGACCCCGAAGTGGTCTGGGCGTTTGACGATGCGCTTCACAACTATATCGCAAGCGAGAGCCGCAACCCCTTTATGGCAACCACTATCGGCGAGATGCGACGCTACACAACAATCTTCGAGCGGCAACTGCCTGTTGTTCGCGCCAAGCCGGGCGTCCGGGAACATCGAGCGATCCTGCTTGCCTTAGCCTCCAACGATGCCGAGGCCGCCCGCCGGGCCATGGCCGATCATCTCGAAGTCGTCCGTCAGGGCGTCCTTGCAAACTACTGAGTCCGACGAGCTGAAAAATGCGCTTGCATCTACGGTTAACTTTTGTATAAAAGTGGGATCCCACTTGAATGCACGATCGGGATCCAACGACAAAGAACCGAACTCCAGAGGCTCTCCATGCTCCGTTCACACTTCTCTCGCAGCGTTCTTGCCGCGTCCTTCCTGTCGATCACAGCGTCTTTTGCCTTCGCTCAATCCTGCGAACCCAAAGTGGCGGCAGGAGAGTTGATCAAGCCCGGCACGCTCGTCATGTCGACCAATCCAACGCTTCCTCCGCTCCAGTTCATCGACTCCACTGGCGATCTGAAGGGCATGCGCATCGACCTCGGCAAAGAGATCGCCAAGCGCCTTTGCCTTGAACCCGAGTATGTCCGCATCGAATTCTCCGCCATGGTTCCGGGTCTGCAGGCTGGCCGTTGGGACATGATAAATACAGGCATTTTCTTCACCGAAGAACGCGCCAAGATCATGCAGATGATCCCCTATGAAGATCAGGCCATAAGCGTCTCCGTGGCACCAGATTCGAAGAAAAACGTCGCCGCAAAAGATGATCTTGCCGGCATGACGATCGGTGTCGAAATCGGTGGTTTCGAGGAAACAAAGACACGCCTTCTCGACAAGGAACTG
>Ga0307515_10018337_pt1 | contig 12679 bp, 11 predicted proteins | sample 17_EM_MG_FD_194513 | JGI IMG/M metagenome (GOLD analysis project Ga0307515, IMG submission 194513) | Populus trichocarpa ectomycorrhiza microbial communities from riparian zone in the Pacific Northwest, United States - 17_EM | ecosystem: Host-associated > Plants > Roots > Unclassified | place... | reverse complement strand
GACGCGTCGTGGTTCGCCGACGCGCTCTATTCGACCGGGCTCGACAACGCTTGCCGTCAGCTCATGAACTCGCTCCCACTGATCTGTGGCGCAGTCGAGGGGCGTCGTCCCGCGGTGCAGGTGGTGGAGCAGCTCAACAGCGACTTCGATCACTGTGTTCGTGCCATTTTCAAGATCAATGTCTTCAAGTACCAGCACGCATGGAAGAGCCCTTACCTGCTGGCACAGACTGCCATCTACGAGCTCGCGGGTGAGATCGCCCAGATGCACCGGCTCCAGAATCCCAGACGCTGGACACCGGATATGATCGCTCGGCACTACCGCTTGCAGTGGCACTCCCCCAAGCACCTCGAGTCACTCGAACGGTTTCTCGAGAACGGCCTCGCCGACGCCGAGCGCGATCTGAAGCCCGGCGCGCCGCTCCTGAAGAAGGCCGTCCTCATCGATCCGCTCTTGTACTACATGACATGGCCGATCTGGCGGCTCCCCGGTGGGGTCCCGTTCTTGATGAGATTTGTCCAGACGTGGGCCCATCTGGAGCGGCTCGCCCAGCGAGTGCTCTACTGGCCCGACGTCCTCCACTGGATGGCCCTGCCTCCGGGCAGCGCTTCGTAGCGCGCCGCGACCGTGTCCGATCAGGAGCAGGAACACGGCGAGAACATGGACATGGAGAATCGAGAGATAGAGCTGAGTCCGCTGAATCTGTTCTATCTCATGATGAGCCGTCGCATCAACCCGAACTCGTGCGACCTCGTCGTGCTGGATGGCCACCTCGATCATCGGACATTGAAGCGTGCGACGTGCCGCGCCTTGCAACGACACCCGCGGCTCTCCAGCTACCTGTTGACCCGCGGGCGGAGGTATTTCTGGCGAGTCCCCCGAGAGGAGATGGCCATCGACTTTCGCGTCCATTCGTTGACCGTGGACGACCCCGGCGCGGTGGACGCTTGCCTCAAGGCGAACATCTGGGAAGAGCGTTTGCCGCTCGAGTCGAACCGCCCCGTCCGCTTCCACCTCGTCGAGACTCCGAGTCGCAGCTATCTCCAGACCATCCACACGCACGTCTATGCCGACGCGACGTCCTGCTATACCGTCACGGAGCACATCGCCGAGAGCTACGCCGCGCACATCGCAGGGCGGCCATTCAGCACGACGCCGATCGACGTCGAGGAGCGCAGCGCCCGCGCGCTCTCCACGTTGCGCCATCCCACCCGCGCAGGTCTCGGGCACATTCTCGATGGTCTTCGCTTGAACCTGCCGGATCTGTTCGGCCCCGGTGGCGGACTGGAACTCCCCGAGGCGCCGCCCGGCCCGCGCGCGTTCTCGCGCGTGTCGCTGGATCCGCGCCAGACCAACGAGCTGATCGCCGCCGCGCGGAGCTTGAAGTCCACGTTGCACAACCTGGTCAAGCTCGCGTTTCTTCGAGCTGCGGACCGCTTCAATCGCCGCCGCGGCGCCCCATCGCGGCCGCTCCGGGTGTGGGATTTCTTCTCGCTCCGGTCGATGGCGCCACAGGAGACGGCGAGTCTGTACGATTGCCTGGCCGTGATCTATCCGGTGAGCATGGATCCGGCCTGGGCCGACGAAGACGCCCTGCGGGTGTTCAAGGACCAGGTCCAGGCGCTGCGCGCGGGAGCGGCCGTCGCGCACGCCGAGCGATTCCGGTGGTTGGTCCGGATCCTGGGAGCGGCGCTGCCCTCGGCGTGGCCGTACCTGTTCAGATCCAACGTCTTCCTCACCAACCCGGGCGTGTGTCCATCGCGGCTCGACGCCATCGGCGGTGTCCCCGTCATCGACTACATCACGTTTCCGCAGCTGTTCTTGCCCGCCAAGGTCATGTTCGTGATCGCCACGTTCCGCGATTGCCTGCGGATTCTCGCGATCTACGACCGCGCCGCGTTCGACGAGAACTTCGAGGACGCGCTGTTCACGCCGTTCCTGGCGGAGCTCCGGCGAGTCTCCGGGACCGACATCGACGCCGCGCCACTCCCTGGATTCATCGCCGGGTGGAATCCGGCACCGAGCAAGCCGGCCGGGAAAACCCAGCGGGTCGAGCTGCGTGGGAGCATTCCAGTTTGACTTCCCACGAAGCACTTGCGAGATACGCAGGAGGGCAGCATGGCTGAAACTTCTCCGGATGTGCGACGGGCCATCCTGCAAGAACCTCCGGGACCGAAGCGTGAAGTCCCCGCGCCGGTCCTCGACGTCGCTGCGCGGGAGCGCCGTGAACTGGCGCGGCCCAAGGTCGCGCTCCGCGGCGTGTCGATGGTGTTCAACCCGCATGGCAAGGCGGTCCGCGTGCTCGACGACATCGACCTCGACGTCGACGAAGGTGAGTTCCTCTGCCTCCTGGGGCCGTCGGGCTGTGGGAAGTCGACGCTGCTCAACATCGTGGGTGGGTTTCTTCGGCCGACGAGCGGCGACGTGCGCATCGACGGCGAGGTCGTCCGTGGTCCCGATCCGCGCAGGATCTACGTGTTCCAGGAGCGAGGCGTGTTTCCGTGGCTCACGGTCACCGACAACATCGGCTTTGGTCTCGGTCACCTGGACCGGGCGGAGCGGCAGAGGAGGATCAAGCATTACATCGACCTCGTCGGCCTCCAGGGCTTCGACACGTCGTATCCCCACGAGCTGTCCGGCGGTATGAAGCAGCGCGTCGAGGTCGCGCGCGCGCTCGCCGTGAACCCGGACGTGCTCTACCTCGACGAGCCGTTCGGAGCGCTCGATTCGATCACCCGCCTCACGATGCGCGCCGAGCTCCTCCGCATCTGGGCGGCCGAGCGGAAGACGATCATCTTCGTCACGCACGACATCGAGGAGTCGATCCAGCTGGCGGATCGGGTCGTGATCATGACCGCTCGCCCCGCGAAGATGCGCCGCATCGTGGCCATCGACGTGCCACGGCCACGCGATCTGAGCTCGCCGCGCTACATCGCGCTGCGAGAGCTCGTGTTCGACGAGCTCGGGCTCGCCCACCGGATCTGAGGGGGCCATGGCGACGAGGATCACGCCAGCGGCAAGGTTCGGCCCCGTGCGAGGAGGTACCACGTGAGGTATCTGCCGCGCTTCGTCCTCAAGATCTCGGGCGTGGTCACCGTCATCGCGATCTGGGGTCTGGTGGTCCAGGTGACCGATTCACCGATCATCCCCGGTCCGTGGGCGGTCGCCCGCGCGATCCACGAGCTCGCGGTGAAGGGGCTGCTGTTCAAGTACGCGGTCGCATCGCTGTTTCGCGTGACCTGGGGCTATCTGCTCGCGGTGACGATCGGCGTTCCGCTCGGCCTCATGCTCGGGTGGTACAAGCGAATTGGCAGGGCGTTCAATCCAACCGTTCAGGTCCTCCGGCCGATCTCACCACTGGCCTGGATCCCGCTCGCCATTCTCTGGCTCGGGGTCGGCGATGGCTCGGCGGTGCTGATCATCTTCCTCGGCTCGTTCTTCCCGATGGTCATGACCGGGATGAACGCCGTGAGGAATGTTACCCCGACGCACATCAACGCGGGTCGCAACTTCGGTCTGTCCGCGTGGCGGTTCATGTGGTCGGTGCTGTTTCCTGCGGTGACACCGCAGATCATCGCCGGGATGCGCCTCACCTTCGGCATCGCATGGCTCGTCGTCGTCGCCGCGGAGATGATCGCGGTCAACTCGGGCCTTGGCTTCCTGATCGTGGATGCGCGCAACGCCGGCAACCGCTATGACCTCATCGTCGCCGGGATGGTCCTCATCGGGACGATCGGTCTATTGCTCGATGTCGCCATGCGCCGGCTCGAGCGGCTGGAATCGATCCGATGGGGATACTCGACATCGGCGATCGATGGGGAGCGGTGAGTGCGATGACCGAGACTCGCCAGGTTCCCCCGGCGAACGAACCAGCGACCCAGCCGCCGGCTCGGCGCGATTGGTCTGGCTCGGGCCTGGCCCTCGCCGGCACCGCGGCCATGATCGCGATCTGGCAAGCCGCCATGTTCGTGAGCGACAGCAAGGTGTTCCCCAGCCCGCTCGCCGTCGCGCGCGGCATCGGCGAACTGGCGCGCACGGGGCGCCTGGTCATGTACGTGACGGACTCACTCATGCGAGTGGGGATCGGGTTCAGTCTTGCGCTGCTGACCGGGCTTCCGCTCGGCCTGGCCATGGGCTGGTTTCCACGGCTCGGAAGCGCGGTGAATCCGGTCATGCAGATCCTTCGGCCGATCAGCCCGCTCGCGTGGATTCCGCTTGCCGTCGTCGTCTTCGGGATCAGCAACGCGGCACCGATCGCCCTCATCTTCATCGCCTCGTTCTGTGCGATCGTCGAGTCCTCGATGAACGGCGTCCGCATGGTCTCGCAGGTCTACGTGCTCGCGGCCCAGAACTTCGGGTTGTCGCGAGCGGCGGTGTTCCGCCGCGTCGTGTTCCCGGCGGCGCTGCCCCAGATCCTGAACGGCCTGCGCATTGCGCTCGGGTTGTCCTGGGTCGTGGTGGTCGCCGCCGAGATGGTCGCCGTGGACTCGGGTCTCGGCTACCTGATCATCGATTCGCGCAATGCAGGAAAACGCTACGACCTCGTCGTCGGTGGGATGGTGCTGATCGGCGCCATCGGGTTGCTGCTGGATACGCTCGTCTTGCGCATCGAGCGGTTGCCGGCAGTGCGATGGGGCGTCGATGCGCGTACGTAGATCGCAAGCAGGAAGTTCAAGCAGAGGGAGCAGCCATGGCCAACCAGAAAACAATCCTCAGGATCGTGCTCGCCTGGATCGTCACCGTCACGGGGCTTCACCTGTGGCTGAACTTCGATTGGGCTTCGTTTCTGAACGATTTTCGTCCAGAGGCGGAGCGGCGACTGAACGTCGCGTACATCCCGGTCACGTGACACCTGACTTGCCCGGTCACCGACTACATCTCGCGTAACACTCCGGGTGGAAACATCTTCATTCCGAAGATGTTTCAAGGGTTCCCCGAGATCAAGGAAGCGTTGATCTCGAACCGGATGCAAGCGGGATTCCTGGTCGCACCAATGGCAATTGCCCTGCGGTCGCAGGGCGTACCGATCAAGATCGTCTACCTGGGCCATCGCTATGGCTCCGCGGCGGTGGTGCGCAAGGATGGCCCCATCCGGACTCCGGATGACCTGAAGGGGCGCACCATCGCGATTCCCAACCGGTTCTCCGACGAACGGCTGATGACAGACCTCGTCCTGCGCAAGCATGGCCTGTCCGAGAAGGACGTGCACATGGTCGAGATGGCGCCCCCCGACGTGGCAAGCGCGCTCGCCGCGAACGCGATCGACATGTTCACGATGGGCGAGCCATACCCCTCGCAGGCGGAGATGGGAGGATTCGGACGGATCTTGTTCTTCGCCAAGGAGTACTGGCCGGACTACATGTCTTGCGTGCTGGTGGTCCGACAGGACGTCATCGATCGTCGGCCTGCCGCAGTGCAACTGCTGGTCGATGGTATTGCCCGCTCCGGCATGTGGCTCGATGAGGGTCGGCCGCATCGCGAATACGCGGCGGAGTTCGTCGGCAGGTATTACTTTCGCCAGCCACCCGCACTACTCAGGTGGGCGCTCACCAAGCCCCTGGATCGTGTCATGTATTCCCCCCTGACTCCGCTCAAGAAGGACTTCGACATGGTGAACGACCTCATGGTCAACGCCGGCCTCATCCCGCGCAAGCTGGCGTTCGAGGACTACGTCGATGCGAGCTTCGCCGAGGGTACGCAGGGCCTGAGCCCGTGGATCTTCAACCCGGGCGACTCGATCGCGCACTGAGCTCGCGCCACGGCACGCCGCGTCGATTCGCGGCAGCCGGTCGTCAACGAGCAACTCCGATGTCCGTTGCACCATGACATTGGCCGCCCCGAGCCCAGCGTCCAACCGCGGGCGGAAGATGACGGTTGTTACGACGCGTTGACGTTTCTTACGGTGAATCGGCGCCTGGCGGGCAAAGCCCGGCAACCGCGCACTCGCCGTGCGTCGGGATTGCGTGATCCTTGCGGTCCCGCGACGCGGTCAGACTCGAGCGCGCAGCACGACCCCGTCGACGACAATCATGCCTTTTACTACCGGAAGGATCACCGTGCTGACAAGACAGAGAACCTTCATCGCGCGGAACTTCGTGTCCTGTGCGGGCGGCCTGTGCCTGGCCGCCAGCGCGGCATGCGCGGGCAGCTTGGACTTTGCGACCAGCGAGGAGTCCGCGACCGGCGAGGTGACCGCGGCGGCAGCGTTCAACGTTCTGGCGCTGTACAGCGGTTCCTTCGACGACGCGCATATCAACTTCGAAAAAGAAGCGGCCGTGTGGTTCTCTCAGGTCGCCGCGCTGAACAACTTCAGCTACACGCAGTCGACCAACTGGAACCTGCTGAACAACCTCACCACCTCGCAGTTCCAGGTCGTCATGTTCCTCGACGACCAGCCAGGCAGTGCTGCGCAACGGGCCGGGTTCCAGAAATACATGGAGAATGGTGGTGGCTTCTTCGGATTCCACGTCACGGCATACAACGACAATTCGAGCGGCGTATGGCCGTGGTTTCACCAGACCCTCCTGGGCACCGGGACGTTCCAGACCAACACCTGGATCCCCAGCACCGCGGAGCTCAAGGTCGAGACCCAGAGCCATCCCTCGACGCTGCGCCTGCCGTCGAAGTTCACCTCCGCGGTCAGCGAGTGGTACAGCTGGCAGAACGACCTGCGGCAGAACTCGAACATCACCATCCTGGCCTCGGTCGATCCGTCGAGTTTTCCGCTCGGCACCCAGCAGGGCAACATCTGGACCAACGGATTTCGCCCGATCGTGTGGACGAACAAGAATTTCAAGGCGCTGTATGCCAACTTTGGACACAACTGGATGAACTACGGCACCAAGGTGGGGCTGTCTTCGACCTTCGCCAGTGACGACCAAGATCACTTCATCATCGACGGACTGCTGTGGCTCGGTGGTCGGGCCGGGGCCGGCGCAATTCCGTCGACCGGTCCGTCTGCCTCCAGCTGGTATTCTCTCACGAACAAGGCCAGCAACAAGTGTGTCGACGCTCGGAACGGAGCGTCGGCGAACGGCACCGCGATCCAGCAGTTCTCTTGTGGCACCGGTCAGGGGCAGCAGTTCCAGTTCCAGACGACCAGCCAGGGTAACGTCCGGATCAACAATCGCCTCAACCCCGCCGAGGTCCTTGATGTAACCGGGGTTTCGCAGGCGGACAATGCGCCACTGCAACTATGGTCATTCGGCAACGGCAACAACCAGCAGTGGCGAACGGTGAATCAGTACAACGGTTTCTTCCGGATCGTCAGCAAGCTCAGCTCGAAGTGCTTGGCCGTGCCGAATTCGTCCACCGCGGATGGGGTCCAGCTGGTCCAGCTGCCGTGCAACGGGTCAGCGTCGCAAGACTTCAAGCTCACTCAGAAGTGAGGTGACGTGGACCACTTCGCCCGCCGTGCTGGCACCGAACAGTCCGTGCACTACCTGGTGCTCACGGACGAAGGCCACGGGTTCTCGCGGACCGAGAGCATCGTCACGACCTACCAGGCGGTCGACCGCTTCCTCGACCGCTACATCCTCTGCGACCACAGCGTCAAGCTCGTCGACTGAACCCCATCGCCGATACTCACCGCTTGATCTGCTCGAGATACCAGATGTTCTGGATGAGGCCGTCGCGCACCTGATAGAGCGCCAGCTCGTCGGCCACGTGACCATCGGGAAACCCCGATACGCGATCGCGGCTCACCACCAGGTCGCCGAGCGCGAACAGGCCAACGATCTCGACTCGCACGCTCCGGGGTGTCGCGGCGAACGCGCGCTTGTACTTGCGCTCCACCTCATCGCGCCCCGACGTGGTCATCGCGAAGCTGCCGGGCGACTGGCCACCGGCGTCCTTGCCCGATTCATCGGACCGCACGAATTTCCGGACGTCCGGGCCATGCAGCGCCACGAAGGCCGGCAGATCGAGCTCGTTGCACGCCTTGACGTAGGCCCGCACGACTTGCTCGGCGGCGACCGCGCTCGGCGACGTGGCAGCCGGCGGTGGCGTCGGCTCGATCTTCGTGTGCTGTTCGGCCACGATCCGCCACCGATCGTCTCGGTTCAGCCACGCCGTGGTGTAGCGATACGCGCCCCCGCCACCTGTCTTGGTCTTGACCGTGACACGACCCCGGATGATCGCGGTGTCGCCGTACACGCGGATCCCGACCTCGTCGGTGGTGATCGACGCCATGCGCTCGGGTGACTGGGCGATGTAGGCCTTCTCTTCCGCGTTGGTCACCAGCTTGCCGTTGGCATGCGTGGCGATGTGGTCGTCGGTCACCAGCCGATCGAACGCTGCCACATCGCCTCGCACGGCGAGCTCGGCCCACGCCTGATCCAGCGCGCGCAGCTCGCGTTCCACTCCGTTGCCAGACTTGACGGCGGGAGCGCAGCCCTGCGCAGCAGCGAATGTTGCGATCGCCAGGGCGATCCAGATCGTTCGTATCATGGGCTTCCTCGTTGTGAAAATTGTGTCGATTCCCGAGATCCTCGGCCGCCGCCGGAGTCTCCTGGGCTTGGTTGCTGCATCGACCCAATTTTTATGATTGAGTCGATTGAGTCGATACAGATCAATACAATCGTTCCTCGCCAGCGTCAACCGCAAATCGCGAGCCGCGGCGACCACGGCGCACCGTCGCGTCGCGAACGCGCCCGGTTCACGCGCCGGGGTTGCTGTATCCCAGGGGCCCCGACCGCAGCATCTGCGCGAGGATGCGAAGGCCGTGCTCGACGCGGCTGATATCGGCCTCGGTGCCGGTGCACACACGGATGGCGTGCGGCGGCGGGGCATGATCAGGCGTGAAGAACTCCGGGGGAGCCAGCGCGACCCCCATGGCAGCCGCGTGCGCGACCAGCCCGCCAGCTCGCCATGGCTCGGGGATCGGCAGCCACAGATGAAAGGTCGGCAGCGCGGAACGCACCGGTCCGGCTCCGAGGATGCTCTCGGCAAGCCGCTGGCGCTCGGTCGCGTTGCGGCGGCGCTGGGCGGCGATCGATGCCGCAGTCCCGTCACCGATCCATCGCGCCACGATCTCGGCCATGAGCGGCGCGGCCCAGGTCATCGCACCGATCGATGACGTCAAGGCGTGCTGAAACGACGCTGGTGCGACTGCGTAGCCGACCCGGAGCCCCGGCGCCAGGCTCTTCGCCACGCTGGTCAGATAGACGACGCGATCGGGCGCGAACTGGCGCAGCGGCGTCACCTTGCCCTCGGCGAGGAACCCCCACGCGTCATCCTCCAGCGCGATCAGCCCCTGGGCGTTCACCACATCCGCGATCGATCGGCGCCGGCGGTCCGGCATCGTCGTCGTGGTTGGCGAGTGCAGGGTTGGCATCGTGTAGAGCACCCGCGACCCGGTGGCGCGGCAGGCGCTTGCGAGCGCGTCCGGCAGCAGCCCCTCGTCGTCGCCGGCAACACCGACGAGCTTCAGGTGCTGCGCTGCTGCCACGGCCTTGACCCCCGGGCTGGTCAGGGTCTCGGTCAGCACCACGTCGCCCGGGGCGGTCAGCGCCGCGAGCGCCGCCGCGAGCCCGTGCTGCACCCCGGTGCACAGCACCACGTCGGCGCCGGTCACCGACAGCCCGACGCGCTCGAGCCACCGCGCACCCGCGATTCGATGCTCCGCGCGTCCCGCGTACGGCGAGAGCCCCAGGAGCTGGCGGCCCGGCTGGCCATGCCCCAGCTGGGCCAGCGCTCCACCGAGGGCAGCCTCGGCCTCGCTTCCCGCGGGATAGTTGAGCCCGAGCTCGATCGCAGCGCTCGCCTCGCGCGCCACGCCGGCATCGTGAATGTCTGTGCCACGCGGGCCGAACACGAACGTGCCGCGCCCGACCTCGGCCAGCACCAGGCCGGCTCGCTCTGCGATGGCGTAGCCGCGATTGACCGTCCCGGGCGTCACACCGAGCTGCTGGGCCAGCGCTCGCTGGGTCGGCAGCCGATGTCCCGGCATCAGCCTACCCGACTCGACGTCGGATGCGATCGCATCCGCCAGGCGCTGCGCCAGGGGTCCGGACGTCGTGGACAGCTGCGGAACCCAGCGAGCCGGCTTGCCGCGTTTGTCGGTCGCGCCCTGGCCCTGGCCCTGGCGCGTCCTGGACGTGGCCCTGCCCCTGGATCCGCGTGACCGATGCAATCGATTTATTGTATCGATTCAATTTCGAATTGCAAGCCGACCTGGGCTTGTGGGCCCTCGTCGGCCTACGCCGACGGCGACTTGCCGAAGCCGGTGGTCGCGCCGACGAACGCGGGCGACAGCTGGCGCAGCTCGCCGTCGATCCAGCGCGCGATGTCCTTGTCGCTGGCGCCGAGGTTGTGGTGCTTCATGACCGCCTCGCACAAGCCACCGAGCGCGGCGCAGTCGGCCGGCCGGCGCTCGCGCTCGAACGCCATGGCGTGGAGCAGGATCTCGTCGAGCTCGGGCGGCAGGCCGTGGCGCAGGCTCGACGGCATCGGCAGGTGCGGCCAGTTCTCGACCCCGAGGTGGGCGAGCGCGGCGAGGTCGAGGTTGACGCCGTGGCCGGTGACCAGCTCGAAGCCGACCGCGGCGACCGAGTAGACGTCGGCGCGGACGTCGACCTGCTCGCCGACCCGCTGCTCGGGGGCCATCATCGCGGGCGTGCCCTTGGTCTCGCCCGCGACGGTGTAGTGGACCTGCTTGGCGGCCTTGGCGATGCCGAAGTCGACGACCTTGACGCTGCCCTGCCGCGAGACGAGGACATTGGCGGTCTTGACGTCGCGGTGGATGATGCCGAGCGGGCTGCCGTCGGGCGCGGTGGCGCGGTGCGCGGCGTCGAGGCCGTCGCAGATCCGGCACAGGATGCCGAGGGCCACGGCGAGCGGCACCTGGCGCTCGGCGGCGCGGGCCGAGAGCAGCAGGCGCTCGAGGTCGACGCCCTCGACGTACTCCATGACGATGACGTAGTCGTTTCCGATCTTGCCCAGGTCCTGGATCGCGACGACGTTGGGGTGGTGGATCCGCGCCGCGAGCCGGGCCTCGTCGAGGAAGTGGTCGACGGCGCGCTGGTTGCGCGCGAGGTGGCCGTGCATGACCTTGACCGCGACCAGCTTCTCGAACCCGCCGTCGCCCCTGGCCTGGGCGAGGTAGACGTCGGCCATGCCGCCCGAGCCGAGCCGGCGGACGACCTCCCAGCGGCCGATCATCGAACCCGGGCCGAGGTTGGACGGGACGACCTGCGAGCTGCCGGGGTCGATCGGCGCCGGGGTGCCGGCCGCGGCGATCGGGTGGTGCTGCGATAGCTGGGTCTGGGCGTTGCCGAGCCCCGAGGCCGGCGGCGTGGTCGGCTGGGTCGGCAGCGCGTGGAACGCGCTGATCGGGGGCGCGTGCTTGCGCATCGCGCCGATCACGAGGAGCAGGAGGCCGATCACGATGGCGCCGGCGCCACCGACGAGGATCGGCATCGGCATGCCGCCCTGCGCGGCGCGCTCGGCGACGACGAGCCGGGCGTCCTTGAGCGCACTGAGCGGCCGCTCCATCGTGACGGCCCCGGCGGGCATCGCGCCGATCGGCGCCGACTTGCCAGCGAGCGTCAGCTTGCCGGTGATCCCGGCGTCGAGCAGCGGCTTGAACGCCGGGCCGAGCGCCAGCGGGCGGGTCACGCCGAGGAAGCCGGCGAAACGCTCCGGGTTGTAGGTCGGGACGATGTTGATGATCTCGGTGACCAGGAGCTGATCGCCGGCGAGCTCGACGTAGCTGCCGACGATGCCGTCGTGCGCCGCGCGCGCCGCGCCCCTGGGCAACAAGACCTCGAGCTTGGAGGTCTTCTTGTCGATCTGACCGAGCTCGAGGCTCTCGCCCTTCTCGGGCACGAAGTCGCCGCGGTTGACCAGATCATCGACGGTGGCAGCGTCGGTGCCGATCGCCGACCGGATCGCCGCCGGCGCCGACAGCGACGCGGCGCGCGCATGCACCACGTCGCCCAGCGCCTTGATGTCACCGTCGAGCCGGGTCACCGCGCTCGCCATCGCCGCGGTCTGGGCCTCGGACATCCCCGCGCTGCCCTTGCGGGTGACGGCGTAGCCGATCGCCGCGCCGCCGAGCACGATGACGACGGCGCCCGCGACGGCGAACTGCTTAGCCACGCTTGCCCCCGAACTTGTCGGGCTGCGGACCCTTCGCCGCGTCGCCCGAGACCCCCACGGTGACGGTGTTCTTGCCGGCCTTGACCGTGATCTCCTGCGTGATCGGCGCCTTGCTGCGCTCGCTCCACGCCTTGAGCCGGTACTTGCCGGGCGGCAGGTGCTTGAACGCGAAGCCGCCGTCGCCGTCGGTGACGACGTAGGCCGGCGCCGCGACCACCGCGATGTAGCCGCTCATGTTGGCGTGGAGGTTACAGCCCAGGCGCACGATGCCCTCTCGAGGGAACGTGAACTCGCGGGCCTCGCCGGCCTTGTAGAGCCCCAGATCGAACGGGCCCGACGGCGAGGTCGAGAACACGTTGTGGAACACGGGATCGAAGTTGGGGAACGCCACGGTCGAGCCGACCGAGATCGCCATGACATGCGGCAGGAACTCGCGGTTGCGCTGCTCGAGGACGACGTGCTTGGGGGTGCGCGGCTTCCACTTGCCGTCGACCGGCTCGAGCGTGATCAGGCCGAACGCGCCGCTGGCCCCGTGGCCGTCGATCTGCAGCGCGCCGGTCAGGCTGCCCTCGACCCGGGG
>Ga0307515_10018335_pt1 | contig 12679 bp, 5 predicted proteins | sample 17_EM_MG_FD_194513 | JGI IMG/M metagenome (GOLD analysis project Ga0307515, IMG submission 194513) | Populus trichocarpa ectomycorrhiza microbial communities from riparian zone in the Pacific Northwest, United States - 17_EM | ecosystem: Host-associated > Plants > Roots > Unclassified | place... | reverse complement strand
GAGCGAGGATCAATATAATAATTTTTTGCGCGCATATCAACCTCCCAAACACAATCCTTTTCATAAAAACGACCGATACTTACCAGAGAAAGAGACGTTCTGGGCCACCGAACTTGGCGTTGTGACAATGACTTGTCAAAGGATGTTACGTGCCGGTTCGGTTTCAGAGCTTCAGTCGGTCGGTGGTTATGTCAGAAGTAACCAAATTTGTTACCTCTAACAACGCCATAGTGAATAGAACATGTGATGATGCTAGACTTTGATCTCGCTGTTTTCTACCTTCTTAGCGCATTATGATTAAATTAATCCCTCCATATTCATTGATCTATGATAAACCATTCAATCAAAATTAAGAATATTGACTCTTCTAATGTCCTTAGATTAAAATTCCAATTATCAAGATCATGTTCGGAAATATGGCTAGCTAGCCGTGTATTTTTAGGATTTTTTAATTTTATTTTGTTTAAAATTAATTTTTTTATATTTTTGTATTTTTTTTAAAAAAAAGTGATATCAACATTAAATTTTAAAAAATAAAAAATATTATTATTTAAATATATTTTTAACTAAAAACAATTTTAAACCAAACCTATAATTAGCAAACCTCATCGAATGCCTCTTTTGTTTTTGTACACGGAGAGTAGAGGTTGCATTTTAACTTCTCGTTCAATAAAAATCCCACCATATCGGAAAGACAATTCAATTATAAATTAAAAAAAAAAACCCCAACAAGTTCCTTAATGATTGAGATTTCTTTTTTTGTCGGTGGGTTATCATAAACGTATCAAGTCTTCTTCTTTCTTTTCTTTTCCCCTTCTTCTCTTTGTCTCGCTTCTTCAATGAATGTTTTAGTTTCCCAGATTCTATTTTCTATGTTCTAATATTATCTTGACTTTGACCTGTCATATTTGATAAAAAAAAAAAAAAAAAACTTTGGTCTGTGATGTATAATTATTATTAAGTAATAAATTCAAATGCCTACCATAGTTATTGCCAATTATTCATTGTCACTCTCGTAACATTTCATTAGAATCATTACTGTATATTGTTTTTTGAAAAAGTTCGGTTTGATACTCGAAGGTTTTTTAAATTTTTTTATCTTTAATCTCCGTAGTTAATTTTGAGTTTTGATATTTCGGTACTTAAATTTTAATTTTTTCACGTTTTAGTTTTTTAAAAACTGAAAAGTAAAAGAAAAAAATCATTGAAAAGAAAAGGAAAAAAAAGGTTTGATCAACTATATTTTAAATATAAAATAATAATTTTGGTATTTATAGGTTCTTCTTGAATAGAAAAGTTTGATGTAGGTTATTTAAGCCCTCATTCATGTTGGAACTTGAATTTGGGCCTGAAAATGTTTTTTATTTTAAGTTTAATTTTATATTTTTAGACCGATCAAAAGATATTTAATGTTTAAAATGGAGTTATTGCTGCATCCTCGTCCAAAGGTTTTTGTTGAAGTTGTTCCGATTGTATTTTTCTTTCGCATCCTTTTCAGGCATCAACTTGTGGCCTGGAAAACAAATACACTGCCACAACTATCGCACTCCTGAGCCCTTCCGGAATCGAGTATGTGTGAAGTTTCTAGTTCTCTATCCTTTATCTGATCATAACTGTAGAGAATCACTATTTCAATATTACTGCGACTTTTGATAGGTTTTCTTATACTTTCAATTAATTGTTGTCAAGCTAACGCTCGGTTACTTAAACATCCTCCTCTTTCCTCTCTTTCCAGTGGGCTGTGCTCACTTTATTGGTTAAAACCCATCGTTTGATTTCGGATTTGAAACCAATCTTCTTTTAAAAGACATCTTTGATCAATCCATATATTTGTAACGCTTCTTTGATTGTGAAGTTTGAGAGCATATCGAGCTTGCAAAGGTTATGCAAGATTAAACAAGCAAGAGTTTACTTGTATTTACTTCCTTTCCACCTTTTAATGCAATTTTTCGTTGTTTTATGGCGGTTTCTACGTGTCTCTATGCATTGTCGCTATTACTTGGAGTCCCTGATTTTATTTGTTGTTTTATTCAACTGGACTCTGTTGTTAAATAATTTTCCTCCATTGGCAGGTTGTGGTTTTGATAGGCAGTTCCATGAGTGCTGCTGATTTATCTATTGAGATTGCTGAGGTAGCCAGAGAGGTCCACATTGCATCCAGATCAGTACGTGGCTGATGAAACCTACGAAAAACAGCCGGGGCAGGACAATCTGTGGCTTCATTCTATGGTAAAAGTTCTAATCCAAGTTAAGAATGGAAATTGTCTATCATTAGAGAGTTAATGATTTTGTGGGGGCCGGCAACTGTTTGACCATGGTGCTAGGAGATGGCTTGATCTAAAATGCTTATATTTTTCCAAAAACTATTCAGGTGGAAAGCGCCAGTGGAGATGGTACCGTGGTTTTCCGATTTGGCAGTGCTGTCGTTGCTGACATTATTCTGCATTGCACTGGGTATTTTTTATTTAGTTTTGTCCAGTTGAAAAGATAAAGCAAAATTGAATACTGGTTTCTTACAATTTGCAATTGTTCTTGTTATTGAATGAAGCCACAGATTGTGACTGTGGATGACAATCGTATGGGACCACTTTACAAGCACGTTTTTCCTCCCATCTTTGGCTCCAGGGCTATCCTTTGTTGGTATACCATGGAAGGTTGAACTCTAAGATATTGTCATCTGCCATTGTTTTGATTTGTTTTCGCTACATCATTGAAACTAACCCTTCGTCTGTGATTGGTCCTAGGCTGTCCCTTTTCCAATGTCTGAGTTTCAGAGCAAGTGGATTGCTGGTGTGTTATCAGGTCGATTTGTGCTTCCATCACCAGAACACATGATGGACGATGTTAAGGCCTTCTATTCTACACTTGAAGGTGAAGCTTCTGGCATTCCTAAACATTACACTCATAAGATGTTAGATTCTGGGGGGTACTAAGCCAAGCCTCATGTTTGTTTGTCTGTTTTTTTTTTTTTCCTGACAAATTAATTTCCATATTTTAAAATATAAATTTCAGAAGCGATAAACATCCACTTCATTTTCCTAGAAGTTCATTTATCACCTGCTTATAGCACGCTCTAAGCTAGCGTTTTGTTATTCTTGTGGACAGTTGAGACAAAAAGAATAGGAATATTAATATGTTTGGTTTTGGAGATAAAAATAAATATAATTTTAGAATAATTTTAAAGTAAATTTTTATATTTTTTAAATATAAGGTATAAAAGAGACATGTTTTTATAAATAATATTTTTTATTCGTAAGATATCATTGTAAAAAAAATTTTAATTTCAAAATAAAAATAAAAATAATAATTATTATAATTTTAAAACTTAACTCGATGGTTGATCCAAAGCAAAGCCCAGGTCATTGGTTGAGGCATGGGTCACAGGTCGGGTTAACTCGAGTTAGTATAAGAATAAAAATGATTATTATTATAGTTTTAAAACTCAATTCAAAGATCAACTCGAGACAAGGCTAAGTCAAGAGTGGGGTTGACCGTTAACTCGGGTCAATATAAGAAGAAAAATGATTATTATCATATTTTTAAAAATCAACTCGAGGTAAGTCCCTAGTCACGTATCAAAAGGGTCAACATCAAATAAAAATGATTATTATTATAATTTTAAAACTTGATTCTGGATTCAACTCGGGGCAAGACCCGAATCATGAATTAAAAGGGTCAACCTGAATCAATATAAAAGTGAAAATTGTTATTATTATAGTTTAAAATACTGACTTGAGGTCAACTATAATAAAGCTAAGGTGAACAAGACTCAAGTCATGGGTCGAGAAAATCAACACGGGTTGAACCGAGTTAACATATAAATAAAAATAATTATTATTATAATTTATAAATTTAACTCGATTGAATCTATTTTTTATATGTAAAATTATTGAAGAATAAAAAATGATGAAAGAGTAGATTCACCTACCTACTTTCTTAGGTCTCTCCTAATTTAATTAGACCCGTTTGTTTGCTGGAAAGTAATTTTTTTTTGGAAAGTGAATTCCGGAAAAGTGAATTATTTTTTTATATTTGATGGTGTAATGAAAAATAAGTTGAAAAACACTTTCCAGTGTTTGGTTATGTCATAGAAAATGAGCTGGAAAATAACTTATTAATGTTTTATTTTTTTCAAGTTTATTAAAATAATAAGGAACAAATCTTACAAATTAAAAAGTTGAATGAGAATGAAATTGAAAAAAAATATATAATTTCATAAATTATCTCAAATAAAATAAATGATAATCAAAATAATAGAGATTAAATCTAAAAAATAAAAAAATTAAAAGATGAAGGAATTATAATAATAATAATTAACTTTTCATAAATTATTTCAAATAAAATAAATAACAATAAAAAGAATGAGGACTAAATTTGATAGATAAAAAATTTCAATTAAAAAATAATAAGGAAAAAGCAAATAACAATTACAAAAATGAGGACCAAACTTAATATAAAAATTAAATTCTAAGGGATGAAATTGAAAAAAAATATTCAAAACAAAATATATATAGCAATAAAAAATTTGAGGACTAAATTTGATATAATCGGCAAATAATATGAAATTTCTAAATTTTTCACAACTTCCGAAAAGTGTTTTCCGTCCAAAATAAAAAGAAAACATTTTTATAGAAACCAACCTAAATTTTTCTTTGATTGGAAAGTATTTTTTGTTGATTAACTTTTCTAATGTGAAACAAATACAAAAAAAAATTTGAAAATTAATTTCTTAAAAACTACTTTTCAAGAAACAAATATCTTTTTATTTTTTATTTTTTTTTATTTATGATGATATCGAGTGAGGCTTGTCGTATAAAAAAAAGAGAAAAATTCTTCGTCGTATCTAAAGAAACACCATTTTTTATACTTATTTAAATTATTTAGATACACTTGTCTTCTCTATTTGTTTTCTTTGCCGTATCTTTCTTTCTTTGTTGTTTTTTTAAGAAATGGCAAGAGCATCCGGGTCTAGTAGTCCTTCAGCTCCAAGCCTCGGAGGGAGGATGATGCCTTCAACAGGGATTATTGGATCTGGGTTTTGGTCCATCAAAGGAATCTCAAGGAGAGTGGTGTGTTCCAGCACCATTGAAGGTTCAGAGAAGATTTCCCCTTCTCAATCTGGATTGCCCAGGTCAGTATTTTGGTTATGGACTCCCACGTTTTTTTTTAGTCTCAATTGGCAAATGAGTCTTTAATGCAAGTGGGTTTTGATTAGTAATGGTTTTGGTTATTTGTTTGATGGTGAATATATGCTTGTTTGTTGAATGAAGTGGAAAAAAATTTTAGAGTTCGCAGCTGAATTGTTGTTGCATGAACACATGTAATTGAACTTTCAATTTAATGAAAGAATCAAGTGGGGTGGACTTTGTTAGTTTTGTAAGCTTGATGTTAGATATGGTTACAGTGTGCAAGTTTGTTGAATCATTAGCTGGATATCAATTCCAAGGTGATTTTTGAGAGGATAGTTTTTCAAGGATATCTTAATAGAAGTGATTATGAAGTGGTATTTTGGTTTAAGCAGGTTATGGAAAGTTAGAGAGCTGAAAAAACTATCTATTGAGTTCATGAAGAAATAAATTAGTAATGGAGTTTACGGATTACAAGGTGGTGAATGACGTTCTAGTGTCATTTTCTTTTTCAGCTGAATCAAATAGCAAAGTAACTTGAAGTATTGTGTATATGATGAGGGAACTCTGATATACTTGAACAATATCTCGGTGACTGCTATATAGATATAGCAAAATGGTGAATAGTTAGCTTAGTCAACACATTGAGGTTTACATAACATCCTGTTCTGCGAGTGAGCAATGATTAATTTGAGTTCATCAGCTATCCCAAAGTGTATTAGTTCCCTGGCGTGTCAATTATCTTGTTCAAATTGTCTGGTTTTTAGGAGGTTAATGTAACGGCACCTCGATATAAAAGCTGCCTAGGTTACAGATTAGAGTTTCCCTTAAAAGAACAGGTCATGTTCATAAAGTTGGCTTTGTGAAGGTGATTGAGGAGTTCCAAGAACACTATGAAGTCAGAATGCAAATGCTGTTTTGTTTCCTCTCCGACAATTCTATTTCTTGTTAATATCTGATTTGCAGAGTGCATCTGTTTGATAGCCAGCTAGAAAAAATTTCAGATCCTCTGTCGATAGCGAATGCTGCATTGGTTGTACGATTGCTTTCATCTTTTTAGTTGATTTTCAAATAAATCTGACTCACTCAACAAACCATTTTCCTCCATTCTGCACTGTTTAGGGTGATAATTTTTGTGATATTTAAAATTTTAAATTCTTTCTTTATAACTCTAACCTACACCATGACATGGCTCCTTGAATTTACCGTGTTAAAAGTTTTGCACAATCATGGCTTCTTTATTAAACATGTAACATCTTGGCTCAATAACCAAGTTGATAATAGATTGTGCTTTCAGCTGGATCTTCATTGTTTTTCCCATCATGTTTCTTTCATCACTTACAGAGATTCAATCATATCATCACAAATAGTGTTAACCACGGATTTTTCCCATCATGACTGTATAGCCTGTACTTCTAGATGAGTAATTACAGTAGTTTAGTACGAGTCTCTTACTATTTTGGAGTCTAGTTTTCTTGGTAATGATGGTGGGGGTTTTATGTCCATGATGCCCTTCACTTGAATGTTAATTCTAACTTACACTGAGAATTAGTCATATCAACTTATACTTGAAAGACCTTGCATCATGTTGGTACAGTTCTAGGTTGCATCAACTTTTTAGTTTCAAAGAATTATAGGAAGCGAACCAAACATTTCTTGTTCTAGCTGTCTCTGTATCATACTTAGTATTAAAGGACTAACAGCTTGATCCCATCTTCCCTTAAATTAAACAGGTTATGTAAGATAAATTCATAATATTCTCAGACAAACCATAAGCATTGTTATATTGAATTCCAATCCTTGTCTCCAGCTAAATGTATGTCTACAATTACCAAGCTTCAACAGCACTTAGGCTGGAGAGAAAAAACCTTACATCTTCTTTTATGTCAGATTTTGTTTAGTTGAAGGCATTAATAAAGTATCAAGCTCAAAATGCACCCAGGATGAAAAACGTTTTAATTAGATAGCTGCTTGAAACTGGGAATTACGATAATCATGCTTCTCATGTACAATTATTTTGACATTTCTATCATCCTGCAGGCCTGTGACAGTGAGGATGATGGTCTTTTAAGTTTTGACCTGCACAGCGATGGAGAAGGTCTAAGGTAATGTGCTTCTTAATTTTCTTGAGTAAACAAGCCCCATGCCTGCTGGAATGTGATGCAAAATGTTTCCTCCATTTGTTCAGATATTTAAATGCCTCCATCAAAGATAATGAAGTTGATCATGCATTGGGTTTTAACGGCTCAGTTTTAGACTTTCCTCCTAAACGTCATGCCATAATTTCCTGCCTTCAAATGAATGGAAAAGAGGTTTTCCGCTTTGCTGTTAGATGTGTGCCCCAGTCTATAGAGTGTGCTCTTGAAAAGGCCGGTCTCACTGGGTCAAGCATTGACTGGCCACTGATCCACCAGGCATGAGATATGAGATATTTTATTGGCCCTATTAACTTTTCAAAGGTAATATAACAAATTTTTGACTAATTTTTTCTTTAATCACTTATTAGATTAAAAATATATATATGGAAGTGATTTAAATAATTTAGACTTTAATTTTTCAAAAACTCAATTTTTTAGAAGTTTATCAAAATTAATTTTTGTTGACCTTTCGGTTTGACAAATATGTGTTTTATGGTTCAGGACCTTCAGGTTTTTAGCGTAGAATGATCATAAAAAGGGTAAGGCAAAATGATTCCTAGATTCACTTCCATTTGCGCCTTTAGGCATTAGGAAGGGCTGAAAGCAACTGGGAAAGATCTTGATGTCCATTAATTGATTAATATTTAGATGATATTTAATTTGCAATGGGAATGGTTTAGCTAAGTTCACCAATGGTAGCAACTGTAGCCTGCTGAAAATAAGCTGGTGGTGATAATTCTAGTAAGGTAGTCTACACAGACAGAATTTGTGAATGAAACCGCTTGCAGATTATACGAGACTACTCACAAGTAATTCTTGCAGATTCTCATATGCTGATAGACATTTTATAATAGAGTACTTATAAGTAACAAAGATCAATTTCTGCAGGCAAATCAAAGGATCATTGATGCAGTTGCAACATGCTTAGAAGTCCCGCCAGAAAGGATCATATCAAATGTGGCAAATTATGGTAACACAAGTGCTGCTTCCATTCCATTGGCTTTGGATGAAGCCATCAGAAGTGAGAAGGTGAAGCCAGGTCATACCATTGCAACTGCAGGATTTGGAGCTGGTTTAACTTGGGGTTCTGCGATCATCAGATGGGGTTGAAATCTTAAACTTCCGACCAATTACCATACAGAATAGTAAAGAGACTTCCCTACAAGGTGCAGTTCCCCAGTTCTTCCATCCAGTACCATATGTATTTTGCAAAATCTAACAGCTCCCTTTTGTCTGTCATCTTTTTGTTGCCTTATTTTTGGCAATTTGTCTTGAATTTCCAGTGACTGCTAAACAACCAGATATGAGCATCTCTGCATGCCATGGCCTAAAATATGAAGAATAAAAAAAAGTAAAATAGATTTCCTTCAAAATTGAGTAGCTTTACAAATGTTACAAATACAAACTAATCTAATTTTCTCTCCACCTATGCAATAACGGTGTTTAGAAGAAGAAAAAAACAAAAATAAGTAGATATAATAATTACAACAGCCAGAAAATAACAGAATTCTGGTCATTGATCAAAGTCCCTTGCTTTTAGCCTAGAATGGATCCTCTGCAAAGCACCTTCAACAGCTATGTCAAATGCATCCTTTCTAGCTCTTAAATCCAATGAACTCCCATGCTTCCTGTACACAACTCGTGGTATCAATTCTATAACTCTCTCCCTCATCCTCCGGACTTCATCTCTTGGTATCCCCATCAACACATCCAAAATCCTCAACCCTTTAAACACAATATCCTCCTTTGGCATAAAAACAGCAATATCTCTATACATCTCCTCTGGCAAATGCCATCCATATTGTGACTTTGCGGATAGATCTTCAAAGAAAACTGGTATACAGCCTGCAATAATCCCATCAAAAGTTGACCTCCTAGTTGGTGTATCCCCTGGAGGCTGCAAACAAAACGTTGCTCGTAACATTGGCCTCATATACCTTATTGGGTCATGCTCACATACCCCATTAGAGCAATCCACTATATCACAAACTTTCCTCATCTTGGAGTAATCGTGCCCTCCACCATTATTAACATAAACGTCGCTGCTATTACTTAAGCTGCTGTTTTCACATTCATTCCTGATACTCCTCCTGATATTCGGTGAGGAACCAACACCACCCCCACCTGCAAACAGCAACAGAGTGGTCCTCTTTGAAGCCTTGACACGTTTAATCCAAGACTCAAGTAATCCTAAATTTGGGGGATGAAACGATGTCAAATAGGGCACGGCCTGTTCTTGCCAAGGCCAGGCCCTTCCTTCAACAATCAAAACAGTGAGATTATAAAACTCTGGCAATTCAAGAAACGAAGTACCCCAAATAGGAGGATTAACATCTACAGATTGAGAGAAATCCAAAGCAGGCCTTGACATGACCAAGAAATGATCAGCCCCATGATTCCTTGACCATATCCAACCTTCATTGTCTTGCAAATAATCATACAATTCAAGCCCATGCTCCATGCTGTTATTAACACCCGGATCATATAGATACCTCAAAGAATCAATAGCTGCATAGTAAGGTAAGTAAATGGCATTGGCTTGATTGGGATCTGATGTTAAACATGGGTATTCAAGCATCCTACGATGGAAGATAAGTTCCAACAATAATGGGTTTGAACGGTACCAAGATTGAGACTTATTGTGTGTTTTGGGGCCTAAACCATGGTTTGCTAGGTAAGGACAGAAGTTATCAAAAAGTGGGTATTCAGAACAGTTTGTAAGGAGATCAAGATTGAACCTTGATGGTAACCGTCTGATGTGGATCCAACGCTTACTGCAATCTGTTTCTGTGTCTGATAATTGTTGAGAAGAGATTGGATCAATGGAGATGAAAAGGAAGCAAAAGAAGAAGAAAGAAATGGTTTTGCAGGCCATGGATAAACAGGGGGAGAGAGAAAAAGAGAGAGAGAAGTTACGAGGAGAGGATAGAAGTAGAAAGAAAGTACCACGATCATCGCTAATAATGTCTTCCATGTAACAACATTATTGTGTTTTGTATTTTAGTGGGTGGTAAATTATTATTATTATTTTTAACTGCAATACTACTTCTAGATTTATGTTGTGGTAAGAATAATTGTTTTGTATTTTAGAAGTAGAGACGAGGTGTTTTTCCTTTGATGGGTTCCCTGTTCCTACAAGTGTTGTGTTACGAGGAAAATAGACAAGATGAAGTGGAAAATTTTGACTAGCAAGTTAGAGAAAGAGTTAAGCCCAGGAAGTGTAGCCCTGTAATATGGGAGGAGGACAAAACTTAATTTTATATATATATATATATATATATATATATATATATATATATATATATTTTCAGGTTTATATTCGAATCCTTGTAGATTCCAAAATGTCTCATTCTGTTCTTTATAGTTTTAAAATATCCAAATTCAAAGTTTTCTGAAAGTTAAATGAGCCTCTTTACTATTAAATTAACCTATTATTAAAAAAAAAGCTACAGGAGATCAATGTTTCAATTTAAAGATAGTTTTGGATTGTAATTGTGTAATGATAATTTTGTCATCCTTAACAAAAAGTAATGGTTTGGCTATTGGGGTAATATAATTTCTTTACAAGCTTATTAGTCATTTTTAAATTCATCACGACAACTCGGTATTTTTATATTTTCAAAGCACAATAAAATAATTAAATTATTCTTAAAAAATAATATTTATTTAACTAGAAGATATGCTTTTTTTTTCTTTTTTTCTTTTTTTACTTTTTAAAGCACAATAAAATAATTAAATTATTCTTAAAAAATAATATTTATTTAACTAGAAGATATGCTTTTTTTTTCTTTCTTTTTTTTTTTTACTTTTTAAAGCACAATAAAATTATTAAATTAACTTTAAAAGCATAATTTTTTGAACTTGTGTCTAGGGGTTTTTTTGTATTTTCATCTTAGCTTTTTAGTTATAATCGAGTTGACTAAGAAAAAATTTGGTATTTTAATAAATATAAAATATTATGTGAAAACCAAAAGTGACTGACGCGTGCAACACGTGCATGAGCGAGTGGAAGATGCTTGCGCTCTTCAGGCAACTCGTGAGGTGTCCTTTGATGGCCAAACATCATCCTTCATGATGGTGTTGGAAGCGTTTCAATGTCCTCTTCACGGTAGTTAAACATGTGTACACAACGAAGCAACAATTGGGTTTCAATGAATTTTTTTTCTTCTCCTCATTTTCTTTCTCCTAGACTTGTGTTCTACGCTTGCCTTTTTAAAAATTAAATGTGTCATGTCAGTTTGTATTTGTCAAGCAGTGTATTAATCATTCTGTCATTCAATACATTGAATAATTGTCTTGGTTGTGCGGCTAGAGTTATCTTCCCCAGGAGATCAAAATGTCATTAATGTCATTTGTCAATTGATCAAGATAATCTAGTAAATTTATGTTTTTTATATACATTGAGATTATTTCGTCACCTTGAAAACTAAGAAAATAGGCATGTTGTCCAGGAGCTATTGTGTATTTTTAATTTTATTTGCATAGTTAAAGAACGATGATGATATCCTTAAAAGCTCAAAAGTTTTGGCCTTGTGGAGAGGGTTTTTTTTTTCTTTATATATTTTTTCTAAAGTAAAATGATATGTCTCTAGCCTTTTAATAATAATTTTTATAATTAAATTAATTTATCTCACCATTCAACATTAAATTTGTTTTATATTGAGTTTCTTAGTTGAGGTCAGGTTTGGAATTTAATGGTTTGCGACTTGAAGAGATTAGCTTGGGTTTATAAGGTTCACCCAGATTTGCTTGGTTTTCTCCCTCTTTTTTTAGTTTATTTTTTTTTAGTTTCATCCTCAACGCTTTCTTACTTTTTTTGTTCAATTCTTATGGGATTTTCCATTCATTTTGAAAAAAACACTTGTTACCTAGAGTTTTTTTTTTTTTTTTTCAGGCTTTGTTCAAATTAGTTTTTTTTATGAGGATTTTTGCTTTTGAATTAAATATAAGCATCAAATATTTTTCGTGCTTTGTTCCAATTACTTTTGAGACCCAGGCCAACGTAAGCCCTGGGTTCCCCGGGTCACAAGCCAATAAATCGGGTAGAGCACTTTGAGCATCAAATGGTGTATTTTGATTTTTATTGTTTTGGATTCTTTTATGAATTTGTGGACATAAGAATCTCTGATTTGACCCCTTAGTTCAATATTTGATGGTGTTTTAGGTTTCACCCTTAATGTTTTAGTTTTAAATTTTTGTTCTTAGTATCTTTATCAAAATTTAATTTATTTTTTTATATCATTATTGGATCCATAATCTTATTTTTTTTTAATTTCATCACCCGGGTTAGCTGATATTTTTTTTTGATTTTTTTTGTTCATTGATTTTTTTTGTTCGGATTTTATTTTTTATTGTTTGATTTTTTAGGAATTGATAATTGATTTTTTTTTTCATTCGTCTATGATGTGGAGCCGT
>Ga0307515_10018334_pt1 | contig 12679 bp, 14 predicted proteins | sample 17_EM_MG_FD_194513 | JGI IMG/M metagenome (GOLD analysis project Ga0307515, IMG submission 194513) | Populus trichocarpa ectomycorrhiza microbial communities from riparian zone in the Pacific Northwest, United States - 17_EM | ecosystem: Host-associated > Plants > Roots > Unclassified | place... | reverse complement strand
CTTCCATCTCAAAGTTCTCATCAACTTCTTCCTCTTCTTCTTCACTATTATTATTATTGTTGTTATTGTTGTTGTTGTATTATTGTTATCTATAATTTATACAATTAACCTCCCTGTGGTTCGACCCTGGTCTTGCCGGGTTATTTATTACTTCGACACTCCTGCACTTGGGAGAAGACATCAATCTTTTGGTCGTGTCAGATGTGTATAGACAACCGCGCTATCAATAAAATAACAGTTAAGTATTGATTTTCTATACCCATACTTGATGATTTGCTTGATAAGTTTCATGGTGTTGCATTGTTTTCTAAAGTCGATTTGATGAATGGTTATCACCAAATTAGAATGAAAGAGGGAGATGAATGGAAAACAACATTTAAAACTAAACAGGGGTTATATGAATGAATGGTAATGCTGTTTGGGTTATGTAATGCGCCTAGTATATTTATGAGGCTTATGAATCATGTTTTGAGGAAGTATATTGGGCTGTTTGTTGTAGTATATTTTGACAATATCCTGGTGTATAGCAAGACCTTTAATGATCATGTGAAACATCTTAGAGTTGTGTTTGAAACTTTACGAGATTCTAAGTTGTATGGGAAACTCACAAAGTGTTACTTATGTAAAGAAAGTGTCGTGTTTCTTGGATATATTATCTTTAGCAGGGGAGTTAAGGTTGATGAGGAGAAAATTGAGGCACTTCGGTACTAGCCAAAACCTGCTAGTATCGCTGATGTGAGGAGTTTCCATGGTTTAGCTTCTTTCTACAAGTGATTTGTGAAAGACTTCAACTTTATTGTTGCTCCTATGACAGAATGCTTGAAAAAAGGGAATGAGTTTAGATGGAGTGAAGATGCGCAGAAAGCTTTTGAGTTAATTAAGGAAAAGTTGTGTACTGCTCCAGTTTTAGCACTTCCAGACTTTGCTAAAACATTCAAAATAGAGTGTGATGCTTCCGGAGTTGGAATTGGGGCTGTTTTGATGCAATAAAAGAGGTCGATTGCATTCTTCAGTGAAAATTTAAATGGAGCACGTTTGAACTACTCTATTTACGATAAGGAGTTCTATGCTTTGATTTGGGCTCTGGAGGTATGGCAACACTACTTGTTGCCTAAAGAATTTGTTATACATACTGATCATGAATCCTTGAAGTATCTTAATGGGCAAAGTAAGCTGAATCAGAGACATGCTAAATGGGTGGAGTTTATGGAGTCATTTTCTTATATCATAAAGTACAAGAAAGGGCAAGTTAATGTGGTTGTTGATGCTCTTTCTAGGAGGTATGCACTGATCTTTATGTTGAATGCAAGGCTGATGGGTTTTGAACAAGTGAAGGATCAGTATGCTAATGATTCCTACTTTGCTAATGTGGTTGTCGAATGTGCAAAGGGAGCTTATGATGGGTTCTTTATGCATGAAGGTTACTTGTTCAAAATGGGCAAAATATGTATTCCTTCAGGTTCATTACGGGAGTTGCTTGTGCGAGAGGCTCATGGTGGTGGTCTTAGTGATCATTTTGGGGAGAAGAAGACTTATGAGTTGCTGAAAGAATATATATTTTTGGCCTAGCATGTTACGGATGTGCACAAGGTGATTGAGAGATGTGCTAATTGCAAGAAAGCTAAGGGTAAAGAGAATGCATATGGGCTGTATATGTCATTGCCTATTCTAGAGCAACCATAGATGGATGTTAGCATGAACTTTGTACTTGGGTTACCAAGAACACAACGTGGAAAGGATTCAATAATGGTTGTGGTTGATCGATTCTCCAAAATGTCCCATTTCATTCCTTGCAACAAAACTAACGATGCAGTACATGTTGCTAATTTGTTCTTTCAAGAGATTGTTCGCTTGCATGAAGTTCCTAAAAGCATTGTCTTTGATCGTGATACAAAGTTCTTAAGCCATTTTTAGAAGACTCTTTGGAAGAAGCTTGGAACGAAGTTACTTTTCAGTACGGCATGTCATCCACAAACTGATGGACAATTCCAAGCAAACGTAAGTCCAAGTTGATGCCAAGAGTTGATGGTCCATTTCGGATTATAGAAAAGGTGAATGACAATGCATATAAGGTAGATCTTCCTGGTGATTACAACGTATCAGCTACTTTTAATGTGAAAGACATGACTCTATACTTGGATGATATTGACGATACTGATTTGAGGACAAATCATTCTCAACCCGGGGCTGATGATGTGCATCATTGGGATTATAATCTATCTCGTAAAGCTGAACTTAATCTACAAGAAGATTCAGATGACCCAATAACAAAAGCGAGAGCGAAACAATTGCAAAGGGCCTTGACGAGTCAAATTGGAATGATTGGAGTTGCTTCGAAGTTAAAAGCTAGCAATCTGTTCGGAATTGGTTCAAATTTTCTTATTTGCCCTACAATTAAAACTTGGACATGGGAAAGCCCTTAATGGTTCTTTTGATGTTGGGCTACTTGAGTTTTGATTGATAATGCAAATAAATGAAGAAATTGATGCTATTTATGGTCAGAATAGTAGATGAATTTGAACCCGATTTTGAAGTCATTCATTGCATGTGAAGACAAGACTAATCTAGGTGGATTTCAAGTTCAGAACGTGATCTTTCTAGATTGTCCAACCATGATTACATTGGACTTTTGTGCAAGAAGTTATAGTCATTTTAAATTTGGTCTATTTATGTTTCAATTAAGGTAAAAAAACGTGTGCCAGTTAAATTTGTCTAGTTACTTTGTCAAAGTCTAATTTTTGGGCTTGACTTTTATCATGTTCAATTTTTCTAACTATGGAGGGATGTTCCAATTATAAATATAGTATCAAAATATGTAATAAACACTTTTGACCAAGATTTGAAACTTAATTTAGAGAATTAAGAATTGTTCTTCCAAATTGAATTTTGTGAAGAACCCTACCTGACTTATCACTTTTCAATTACAAAGAGTGTGGCATCGAAATCCTAGATTAATCTTTGTAGTGTCCAGATTGACTTATCAAAGTATCATTGTAGTCTATCCTCCATCTTATTTACCTTAAAATTACTATAATCCAGCCTAAACATAAAAAAAAAAAGACAACCAACCATACTCATCCTTCATTCATTTTCATCAGATTTATTGTTGCCGATTTTTAAATCATTCATGGCACATCAGTTATCGATGCAATATCTCGAATGCTTCGGTAAACACGAAGATAGAGAATTCCTGGAGCAAAGGGGAAATTCCCCCACTAAAATGGGAACCAAACCCATGGCCAAGAAGAGCTCCAACACCACCATTGCTTGAGATGGCTGTGGCATTCTGACCAAGAGTTACAGAGAAGCAGCTTTTAAGAAGTTGAAAAACTGCATCATTATTGTGAAGGAAGAAAGTACGGGATACAGAAAACACAAGGAAGTCAAACCATCGCTTCGCCTTTTGGGTCCACAGAGATGCCACAATTGGTATGCAAGGCCAAGGACAACCAGCTGCAAGGGATTCCAAGGCTGGACCAGCCAAATTGAGAAATCGTTCTGAGGCTTTGTCAATTTTATAGGTTATGGTGAGGCTAACAAAAGCAGCCAGGGGAAGCGGAAGTGTAGCCAGAGAGCTCACACCTGTTGGAATGACAGGTCCTAAAATATTTAAGAAACCATTTCTAGAAGATTGCGAATAGGAAAGATCTTACAGCAGTTTAATTGCAGATAACCTTGCAAGTGCACTTGCACATGTAGAGCAAAGAAATAGGATAGTTGAGCAAGTAATATTAATTATGAGGCGTGGTATAATGCTAGCTTTGGAAGCCACTACTTCGAATTATCTGTTCACGCCAAACACATTGTGTGGTAGGTTAAAATGCTTTTCCTCCCCTCGCCCTTTCTTTTCTTGCCTAGCAAGGCAGCTCCCTGATGTTATTATTGCAAAACATGCATTCGGAAATAATAGCAAGAACAAACATGCAGCAAGGCTTGGGACATCAACACCAGTAGCAGCTAATATTTTCTTGATCTTTTCCCCAACATTGGACAAATTTGCTGCAGGACTGGGCCAATCTGTACCATTCATAAATACTGGTTTCCACACTCCACGACTTACTTCAGCCAAGAAGTAGCTCACAATGGTTGCCAAAGATGCAGGGAGAAAATCAGCCAAATCTTTGAGGCCTGAGAATTCAAAAATTTTAAAGTTAAAACAGCAGGCAATTGGCCAAGGCTACAATAGAAAATAACTTACTTTTATCATAAATGGGTCATCTCTCAACAAACGCTATCAAATAACTCTACTGTTTTTGGTTGCTTTTGTTATCAGCTCACATAAATAGGTGTCAATTGAGAAAATCTAGGGCAATATAGGTTAGTGTTGCCAGCAACTTCCAGTTTCTCAAGTATAAGATTTTGGAACATCAGCTCTACAAATTTTCAGGTTCCCTTTATGCCCCTGCCTATACAAATGAAATCAGACAGTCATTTACCAACCTGTAGCCAGTTCACGGGGAGAAAGTCTTCCATGAGCACAGGCAGTCAATGCAGCATCAACTACAAAAGGAACAGCTTCCAAGATATCCCAGGCTGGTAATTTAGGTCTCTGAGCAGAATCATCATTTCCAGGTCCAGATGAACTACTGCTTCCAGAAGTAACACTAGTTAATGATTGGCTTCCTCTACTAATCTTTGTGATTTGTGAACATCATGTTAAGAAGCACATTGACAATCTGATGAACAGGAGTTCCGTGAACAAGACTAGAGAGAGTTGCAGCTAGACATTTTTTATGTTGTCGATACCAGACTTTCAATTTGGGAAATGAGTCCAAAAATATGGGTTGTACAGATGATGAAGTAGCCACTGCTGAGAGTCTCCTCTTGTTCTGATCCTTGTGGACGTTTCCAGAAGAGACTAGGTGCAAAGTTTCGTACTGATAAGAGGTATTCAGGAGTTAGCTGGGATCCAACTGTGGGTACATCTCCCACTCCATGTTCAAGAGGAGGATGATTAAACCGCCATAGCTTCAAAAGAAGAGCAAATGCATTCAAAAACACAGCATGGGCAGAGTCCAGGAGACATCAGGCATGCATGAACCGAAAACCTCACAGATGGACATCAATGAGCATGCAAGTTGTGGAACCTGGCAATAAAAGCATAAAAAAAAAACATAATATTGAGGGGAGAAAGGAGTTAGCTTGTGGATGAAATTGTCAATAGAAAGCCATAAAAGCTTACCATATAGGCTATGTCTGGTTAATATTACAGGCTGTATATGCTCTCATGATTAGGAAAGGAGATTTAGCTTACCATGTATGGCTTTCTAAGATCACTCTAGTCATTACTCAAGGTTTCCTTCTATAACTAGTTTTCGTGTATAACCAAGTAGCCTGACCTATATGTAATGGTGATCTGCTGGAAAATAGAATCATCGAGAATTCTGATTTTTGAATTCTGTCATGGTATCTGAGCCCTCAGTCATAGTTTTCTAAGAACCCTCAGTCAATTTTTGTCTTTCTCAATCATAGCCTTAGTACTTATGGAGAAGTTAGATAATGTTTGTGTCAGCTTTACTGGCAAAAATTATGTTGCTTGGGAGTTTCAATTAGAGAATTTTTTTAAAGATAAGGAGTTGTGGGGACATATAGATTGCAGCAGCAAAGAGGGATTGACTGCAGAAGATTCTGTGGCCAACAAGGCAGCTTGGGAAGTCAAAGATAATCAAATCATGTCCTGGATTCTTGGTTCTATGGAGTCACATCTGATTCTTCCTCTGCGTCCTCATAGGTCAACTCAAACTATGTGGAATTATCTAAAGCAAGTCTATAAGCAAGACAACAATGTCAGACGCTTCCAACTTGAGTTAGTCATTGCTAACTATACTCAAGGGGATCTTTCAGTCCAAGACTACTACTTTGATTTTCTGATTTTATGGAATGACTATTCTGATATTGTTGCAGCCACGGTCTCTATAGAAGGTTTAGAGGCAGGATTGGCAATAGTACAACTTGTACACAAAGCCAGCCAAAGAGATCAATTTCTAATGAAATTGAGGCATGATTTTGAAGCTAATCGTGCCTCTCTAGTAAATAGAGATCTAGTTCTGACTTTGGAGGCATGCTTAGGAGAACTCTTGCGTAACGTCTTAATACTCAAAACATTATGGAACCGTCACGTATTGCTTCTAACACTTTTTTAGTTGCATATGCTGCCCATGGCAAGGGGAAGGGTTGTGATATGAGCATTACACAGTGCTATAATTGCAAGAAATATGGCCATATTGCCCTTAACTATCCTAAAAAATTCTGTAATTACTGCAAGCAACATAGACATATTATTAAGGACTGTCCTATTCAACCTACACGCTCCAACAAGGCCTATCATGTTGTTGTCACTAGTAACTTACAGCCAGCCATGTCTGCTAGTACTACAAACTTACAGCCAGCTATATCTGCTGGTATTGCAACAAATTATATTGTTGTTTCACAGCCTGCAACACATTTTCTAACTCGAGAAATGGTGCAAGAAATGATTGTGAGTACATTTTCAGCATTAGGTCTTCAAGGTATTGATTCTTCATCTCCCTCTTGGATTTTAGATTTGGGTGCATCTAATCATATGACCAATTCTCTCCATGGTCTAAGTAATGTCAGAAAATATGGTGGCTTTTCAAATATTCAAATAACAAATGATAGTACTCTATCTATTGTGGCAGTTGCTAGTTGGTGATATCTCTTCCTCCTTTAGAAATGTTTTTGTCTCACCTATACTTTCTATGAATTTAGCTTTTGTTGGCTACATTGGGGATCAAAATTATGATATACACTTTACTCATAATAGTTGTGTTGTGCAGAATCAGATGACATGATAGTTGATAATGAAGGGGCCTAAACATGGACAAACTACCTGTTTTATGAAGCTTACCTTTCTCCTCTATAATGTCTTTACTTTGTCACAAATCTAGAGTGTCCAATGAAGTCTAGCATAAACGCCTTGGTCATCCTTATTCTAGAGTCCTATCTTGTTTGTTGAAATCAAGTCTATTGAATAATAAAGAGCATTCATCTTCTTCTATACTTCCTGATTGTACAACTTGCAAACTTAGCAAAAGTAAAACTTTACCCTTTCCTTCATAAGGAGGTAGAGCCACTCACAGTTTTGAGATCATTCATAATGATGTATGGGGTATTAGTCCTGTTATTTCTCATGCGCAATACAAAAATTTCATAACATTTATCGATGACTACAACAAATATAAATGGGTGTATTTCTTACGAAACAAATCAGAGGTTTTTCAAATGTTCAAATTGTTCTTAGCTCTAGTTGACACTTAATTTTCAGCCACTGTTAAAATTCTCCAGTTTGACTCGGGTGGGGAATATATGTCTCACAAGTTCCATTCTTTCTTGTAATCAAAAGGTATTATCTCTCAACGTTCTTGTCTATATACTCCATAAAAAAATATAGTTGAACGCAAGAATCGTCATCTTTTAGATATTGTCCAAACCCTGCTCATTGAGTCTTCAGTTCCTACTACATTTTGGGTAAAAACACTTACCACAACAACCTTTCTCATAAATAGACTCCCTTCCCAAGTTTTGGATTTTGAATCTCCATATTTTAGGCTTTATCATCACAATCCTACTTATACAAACCTTTCACATTTTTGGGTGTGTATGTTTTATGCATCTTCCCTCGCATGACAGAAATAAGCTTTCTGCCCAATCCATTCATTGTGCCTTCTTGGGATATAGTGTCACACAAAAGGGATATTTATGCTATGATCCCAATTCTAATCGAGTTCGTGTTTCACGGAATGTGCTCTTCTTTGAAAATCAATGGTTCTTTCCCATGTCTTCCTCACCAAAGTCTTCTGTTGTTTTTTTTTTTTTTTTTTTTTGCCTTCTTTTGATGACAAGTTTAGTGCTCCTAGTACTCATGTTGAAAGGTTCAAGCCAAGGTTGGTATACTAGAGGAGACCTTAAGTGCTGCCCCCTTCTGCTCCTGCCTTGCCATCTACTCCCCTGCATCGTTTCTCTAGAGTATATAGTCCTCCTGACCGTTATGGATTCTCATCACAGATGACAGGTACTAATACTTCTGCATTGTCATCCACTCTATCTTTTATTGCTATTCCTACTGGTTATTCACAGGGAGTCAAAGAACAATGTTGGCAGCGGGCTATGAGGGAGGAAATATATGCTCTTGAGGTTAATAAGACTTGGGATGTGGTGGATTGTCCTACAGGTGTGACTCCACTTGGATGTAAGTGGGTTTATTCGATTAAGGTTAAGGCTGATGGTAGCTTGGATAGGTATAGAGCTCGCTTAGTGGCTTTCAGAAATAATCAAGAATATGGAGTTAATTACGAGGAAACCTTTGTTGGCCAAAATGACCACCATTTGCACAATGTTGGCTATTGCAGCTTCTCAAAATTAGGTTTTACACCAAATGGATGTGAAGAACGCCCTTCTTCATGGGGATCTCAAGGAAGATGTTTATTCTTGCAGGTTTACTTTCCACACCTACTTCTGCAGTGTGTAAGTTGCATCACTTCTTATACGGTCTCAAATAAGCTCATCGTGCATAGTATGAGAAATTTACTTCTACCCTACTCAAGTTTGCTTTTCTAAAAAGCAAGTATGATGCATCATTGTTTCTTCACAAAACTAAGATTGGGATTGTCATTCTTTTGGTGTATGTTGACGACATAATCATCACGGATACTAATTTGGTACTGATCTCACAATTAAAACAATATCTACAGGACTCTTTCCACATGAAGGATCTAAGATCTCTTACATATTTTCTTGGTCTGGAAATTACTGCTAGTTCGCATGGTATTTTTTTGTCGTAACACAAGTATGCTTAGGATTTGGTGGCTACTGCTGGTCTCCAAGACACTCCTCTTAATACTCCTATGGAACTAAATCTCAAGCTATGCAAGAGGGTGACTTGTTATCAGACCCTGTAGCCTATCGAATGTTGGTTGGAAGCTTGGTCACTATAGGATTTTTTACTATATTCACGGTACGGCTTTGTGGGGACCTTTCTATCCTATTAGTACCTCACTAGATCTGGTAGCATATAGTCATGTTGATTATATCCTAAAGTGACACTCGACATTCTACTTCGGGTTGGTGTATGTTTCTTGGCCCGGCTTTTATTTCTTTAAAAAGCAAGAAACAAGATTGTGCTTCTAAACCTTCTATTGAATCTGAATATAGGGTCATGTCCCAAGCTTGTGCTGAGATACATTGGCTCCGAGGGCTGTTGGTTGAACTTGGTTTTTCTCCAAGTGGCCCTACCTCTCTACATGTAGATAATACTAGTGTCATTCACATTTCAGCCAATCCCATCTTCCATGAACGCACTAAACACATCGAGGTTGATTGTCATTTCATCCATGAGGCATTTGAAGCTCAAACCATCTCTTTCTTATGTATCTAGCAATCTTTAAGTGGCAGATATCTTTACCAGGGCTCTCACGTGACAACGACATAATTTTCTTTCAGACAAATTAACCATATAGGCTATGTCTGGTTAATATTGCAAGCTGTATATCCTCTCATAATTAGAAAAGAAGAATTAGCTTACCATGTATAGCTTCCTAAGATCACTATAGTCATTACTCATGGTTTCCTTATATAACTAGTTTCCGTGTATAACCAAGTAGCCTGACCTATATGTAATGGTATACACAAGTAGAGTAGCGTGACCTATATGTAATGGTGATATGCTTCAATCACTATTGAAAAGCACCCCTTAAAGTAAATACCAATTAAAGAATCAAAACAAGAAAAAATTGTTGTTTATTTTAAGAAAAATAAATCCCCTTTCTCTTGATAAATATGAGTTCAATGGAAATTCCAAATACAATAAAATTCATAAGCATGCTATATCCTGATGGTATGAGTTGTAATTATACCAATTCTAGCTTTGTGAAATGATCTCATCCCTTTGCAACCACCCTGTTCCTGTTTTTCATTTTTCAGAATATGCTCCATTCAGGAGCGGTAAAGTAGCTCAACTCAATTGTCAAAAGAAAGCCTTAGTTCAATACAATGGACCACCAACAGGAGTCTTGAATGTTTATTCCCAGGAAAAAATCTTGTCAAATTATAAGTTATCATGTTCATGTCCTATTTTAAGTGAGCAAACTCTAAAGCTTTCCTACGCCCAAGAATCTTCAACTTCAGTCACATTGCTCACTTGTGCTCAAGCTACTGTTTCATATCTTTGAAACCACCTTAAGACAACTGAAGTACAATAACGAATTGCACAAAATTAACCAAGCACAAAGTGTCATCAAAATCTAATCAAACCAGCAATAACATCATTTCTTATCAAAATAGCGGAAGATTAAGCATAAGTAAGAGGTCAATATCAAAGAACCATCTCAACCTAAAAACTTAAGCTGTTAGGTGAGGTCTCAAGATATGATTTATATTATTCTCTAACACACTCCCTCAAGTGAAAAGCCCTTTAGACTTGAAACTTGCACAGACCTAAATTACCTTGTGCTTGATTTTTTTATCAAATAAATTGGGATGGTGAAATTTGAACTCGTGACCGTTTGGTTATCATGACTCTGATACCATATTAAAAAACCATCTCAACCCAATAGATTAAGTTATTAGATAAAATCTCAAAATATGATTTATATTATTCTCTAACAAACTACTAACTCACCAAGCCATGTAGTGAAAAAATCTGAACACATTCCACGGTTGCTATTCCCACGATAAGTACATTCAGGATTGGAGCATAACATATCAAATGGCTGTCACTCCTAGAATACTCTGCATGCAGGAACCGGATGAGACAATAATCTAGTAATGAAATGAGCAGTGTGATCCTACATCAAAATTAAGACATTGGCATTTTTAGAATGATTTTTGGAGAGGGCGACTAAAAGCAGTTCACTTGAAATAATCTTTCCAACAATTACCAAGTATCAGCTTACCTGTATATTCCAACACCGAAGAAGAGAAGCCCCACAAAGAACTGTAGCAGCAGATATCTTCTCATCATCTGATCCCTTGACTGCAAGTTCAAATGTGTTCTCGAGCTCTGCTAAGCTTCCATCAAATCCCTTGGTTAATTTACAAAAAAGAGCATCTGACATACCTGGCTTCAGCAAAGAAAAGGAAGCACTGAAGACCAGGACAAAATCTAAGAAGTTAACGGATAAGGAAAATTAATTTACAGATTTCATCCTTGGCTTTGTATAGATAAAGTTCGAACAATAGAAATATGATCTGGATAAATTAACAGCACTGACTTTAACATGAAGTGTGAGTGTTCTTGAAGCAGGACTTGAAACCAGAGCATTAACCATCACTGGCGAAAGTGGGGCCCCCTTCATGAATGATGACCAACCAGGCACCTGGGCTGGCACACTGTGAGGTATTTGGTTGATGCATCCATTGACATACCCAGGCCAGAAATACACTGATGTGTCCATTAGATTTCTCGCGATGCAAGCCTTAACAATAAGATGTCTCATGTTTGCAGCTGAACGTAGCAACACAAGACTTACAATTAGGAAACCTCAACAATATGTTGAATGAGCAAGCACTGAATGTTATATACAAGTAACAAAGAGATCTTAGCCAAACATCACATACATAAAAGAATGTTGGAAAAATAAAAGATGCCCATCAATAAGAACAAGCATTGCAAAGTTTACAAGTAACAAGAAACAAGCATTACATCATTTGAATGGTCCAACATAAAAAACAAGAAAAAACATCATTGAGGTCAGTTCACTTAGATCAACCATCGTTGTTTAAGGCCTGTTTAGAAATACGTTGAAAGAAATCTTTTCAAGAAAAAAAAATGAAAGAAATATTTTATTTGCAAGGATTGAATAGGAAAATTTTAGAGAGAGACGACCAGAGGACAACATTGGCTGGGGTTTCCAAGGAGATGTTGGGGCTGCATTGTTGAACCAGGGAAACTGTCAAGGATTTATCACTGTATCTATCCTACTAGATTTTTTGGATCCTCCATCAAATATCATGTAGCTCAAATTTTTTTTGAGGAATTCAGAAAGTTGTCCCGATCTTCTTTTCTTGGTCAGGTCATAGGTGAAAGATCACAGAAGCAGATGCCAAGTCCAACCCCTTCATGGTGCAGCATTGAACAATTGCCTGATGCACTAATGAATGATAAACTTTAAGAACCAAGAGAGCAAACTCAAGTGAGGGGGATTGCACCTTGTTGACATAGAATTTTATAAATCTTTTATGACTAATGAGATGATTTACTAATTACTGCTTAGACAATATATATACACAACACACACACACACACACTTGATTAAAAGCTTATCACCACTTATTGATTCAATGATGATAACACTGCCATTCCAGCATCAATTCATCAGTGATAAAGGTAGTGCATAAACTTTTTAGATCATGAATGCTTGATCTTGGACTTGCTATCAAGTCGAATATAGACAGAAATGTCACCATGAAAAATAGTAACAAAAATTTTGGATGCCCACTTTTAGCATATCTATGAAACTTGATATAGACAAGAATTCCTCATCCATCTTGAAAACGTAGTTTTTTCCACCATCTTGCAGGCTTGACATAATAGATGCCTTCTGATAGTCTCCTACCCTCCTCTCAAAGAAATTTGCTTTCCCTCTGCACAATGAAACAAGCAGGTAAAACAATGAAAATTGTGCTCCAAATAGAAGACATCATACTAGATACCCCCTGCAAC
>Ga0307515_10018333_pt1 | contig 12679 bp, 4 predicted proteins | sample 17_EM_MG_FD_194513 | JGI IMG/M metagenome (GOLD analysis project Ga0307515, IMG submission 194513) | Populus trichocarpa ectomycorrhiza microbial communities from riparian zone in the Pacific Northwest, United States - 17_EM | ecosystem: Host-associated > Plants > Roots > Unclassified | place... | reverse complement strand
GATTTTGGACTTTTCTTCCTCAAATTGAATTTTCCTTATCAACAGGGCTCTCACTGTCAAATTTCAACCTTTTGTATTTTTTGCATCTCCTCAACCAATTTTAGCATTTTTTCGGCATTCCAGCATCATTTTCTCGCTCCTATTATTTTTTGGATTTCTTCTGAATATTTTTTATATATTGTTTTTGTATTTTCTCATTATTTTTGTGGGAACCCAAAAATGGGTAACAACATATATAATGAAATTGGTTGCTCTATAGACATAGGCAACTGAACCATGTTAAAATTATGTCTCTTGGTTTTTAACATCAATTTCAGGTCCTAACAACTAGTATTAGAGCTTTGGAAAGAAAATAAAAAGTGTTTTAATTTCCTTTTCTAGAAATGAAAGTGATCTAAAATATGTTTTGAACACATTACTGGAAAAAGGATGCCAAGGCGAACATAATGGTGAAAATGACATGCAAAACGGAGACCTAAAAAGGCTGCATGCTTTTCTACACACCAACAAGAAGCTTTCCACGTGCCTTTTATGTGCAGTTACCCCTCCACACAGATGACAAATTGCCTCACATGTAGATCATCTTCTTCACCCAAAAACCCAGATTTGTGACCTGTGAAATCATTCTAGTTAAGACCTAACCCATCCACATTAACTACTAGGTCAGTGTTATACTGCCACCATATGGGTTCCACACCATCTTTATGGTTTGATCATCATGACACATTAACATACACGCCATCAACGATGTTAGTAAATGGGTCTTATCATCCAAAATGTTGGTAGAGGAAAGCATATTAATGTGGTTAATCCTACATGTAATCAAATTGTTTTGCTTAATCTAAGTCATCCATCAAGTTAGATTTCTTTGGATAAAATTAGAGCTATTTAAAATACAACTTAGATGATTTTAGATTCATTTATAACTAATTTAATCATTTTAGATGCAATTACGATTCTTGATTATCCATATTCAGAATCAATGGTGGATCACACTTTGAGAACGGATTGCCTATAGATGGAGCAATATAATGTCATCTTAGTAAATAATGATGTTTACAAGAAAGCAATGGGTTTGGAGAATAAATAATAGTTGTTGGAATAAAAAAAAGTTGGATAAATCAGCTATGAATGCATTTGAAATCATCTAAATCACATTTCAAACAACTCTGATAGTCCAAATCTAGAATTGATGGTGGATCACAGTTTAAGAAGAGATTAACTAGATATAGAGAAACTTAACGTCATCTTGGTGAATGACGGTTTTTAAGAGGAAGAAATGACTTTGAAGAATAAATAGTGTTTGTTGGAATCAAAATGTTTGATGGCACAAACTTTGAATTATATTTTGCTAACAAATAGTAGTGATCCAAAGAGCTTATGAGTTGAATTGTTTAATGAGGGGATTCAATTGAAAAACCTAGCCTTATCAAAGATGATTTGATATGGCTTTATACCTTAAGAAAAAGGCAGAATTGGGTGCTCTAGATATCTTAAAGTATGGAAAGATTTAGGTGGAGAAAACAGATGTAGTGCTGGTAAGACAAATAATAACGAGCTTGGGATAAACTGAAGCAATAATAAAGCTGCTAGATTTTGAGGCCTCGATATGAGCACAAAAAAACTCCCTATTGAAGATCTTCCCAATAAGTGTTACAAACAACAAAAGTGAAAATTATATGGTTGTTGTATGTCAACAAGGCCTTATAAAAGGGTGATGTAATGTTTCTTACACACTAACAATGAATGAGAAATCAAACCAGAGTTGGTTGGTGCTGGAAACTACTCCATATATGCATGGGCAGGTTGAGGAGAGGATGCTTATGAAACTGCCAAAAAAATTCCACCCAAGAGGATCTTTTATCACTAAATCAAGGTATTGCTTATAAGTTTTTAGAGATATGGTAGAAAATGGAAGGAGTTTCTGGTTGTGTATGATTTTGAGTGGGAGAATGAGAGAAAGTCAATGGTTCAACTAAGCACAAGTTGCCAAATATGAAGAGCAGTGTTGATTGACTTTCATGGTTGTTGCTTCCATGGTAAAGTGAAGAGTTGACTGAACTCTTAGATGAAGAGAGAATGACTTATTGAGTAGTAAAACACGACTCTTTAGTAGAAGTAGAGGGCATGTACATGGTCTTGGATAAGTAAGATCTTATAAGAGTGGTGAGCTTTTGATGATATTGTAATACTCGAACAGTGAATGCCACACTTATATTATCAAATACTTTTGTATAAGAAAACTTATGATTGAATGGTCAGACTCAGGCGAGGAAGAGATTTCACTAGGCTATCAAAGAAAATACAACCTATATGAAATGTAAAGATATATAATGAGCACCCTACCTAAAGACACAAATAACATTAGCTGTCCACATATACAATGATAAATGAGCTACCAAAATCAAGTGAGAATTAACCCATGAAGGATGAGGAACTGAAGTTGCGTCATTTATCTCCAAGTGATAGATTATCAAGTGTGGAGATAAACTCAAAGAAATGCAAGCTACAATGAGTAGAAACAAGGCTGGAGTGAGATGAAATAGAGGGATGGGGAACTAAAGTTGTGTCATTTATCTCCTAAGTGATAGATAATTAAGTGCGAAGACTATTGAATGTGGAGAAACTCATACAAATGCCTGCTACAACGAGTATAAACAAGGCCATAAAGAGATGAAATAGAGGTTTGAAAGTTGTAAAAAATGGGCTGGAATAGAGGTTGTATATTTTTCATTTATTGACCATAATTAAGGCTAGAAATAAAGAGGTTTGTTCACCCATTTTCAGCTATAAATAGTGACCATTAGTAATAACAAGATAGAGGTAGCGAAAGTAGCTTACAACAACAAGCATAGTAGATAATTATAGAACCTGGTAAAATTATGTCTCTTGATTTTGGAAATCTCAAGTTATAATAATGTATATGTGCTCATCTTGATGAGCGTGTTAACATACCAACTTAGCAAAGATAAGTTTCATTTTCTCGCTGCGATGAAATAAATGGAGAATCTTCCTCATTATTAATTGCATATGATGATTGCAAGCGTTGTCCTCGGGTAATCATGTATGTATAAAATCTAGTTAAAAAAACAAAACATTGAAAAAAGCTTAACATGAAATTAGATAAAGAAATGGTGCAAGGAAAAAGCAATAATAAAATTGAGCTAAGACTTAGAGCAGAAACACTGACATGATAGGTATAAAATCAATAATTGAAGTTGCATAAACGTAAGGGTTTTATATTAATTAGAAAAATTTTGTTTTTTTATTTAATTTTTTAATGTTGGATTTGCTTTTTATTTAGTTATCATATTTTATAACATAGATTATATATCCGGCGGGTTAACTTAGTTGACTCTTTTTTTTTCTTTTTCTTAATAAATTTTTTTCTAATTGCATCATTTATATTGGCCTGATTTAAAATTAGATTTCATGATTAATTTATTTTTACTTTGCATTATATTATCTTGATCCAATGATTTGAGAATAATGTTCAAAACATAGACCTGAATTAACTTGATTTTGTTTGTGTTTTTATTTTTCTAATTCCAGCAGTCAACACTTGGTTAATTGGGTATTGAACTTTGTAATTTGTTTTGATATGATTTTTATGGAGATATCTTGGCCTTAAGATTAAGGTTGTTGGTTTGGACATTTGAACCCTAGTTAAAAAAGTTTTTTAAAAGATTATCTCGGTTTCATGACCAAGCTTATGGGTTCTTAAACATTGGATTTGCATTTTAATGGGTTGTTCTCATTTCATGATTGAAGTCATAAGTTTATCGGGTAAACTAAACGCAACAATGAATTAGCTAAAAAACCTCGTGAGAAAGATTAAAGTTATAGCACAATAATGCATCAACAAAATCCAGCGTATCAAATATTTATTTTCTATTTTTTTTCTTATTCACTAAAACACATTGTAGGAGTATGATACATTATCTTGATGAACGGTATCTCGACAGGAAAAAATCATCTTGCATAGTCCTTGATAATTGACCAAAGAAACAAAAAACAAAGATCAAATTCCAAACAAAACAAATGAGCAATGTAGATAATAAAAAAAGTTAATCTATTTCTCTACCTAGAATGTTTATTTTATTTCTCAAAGCAACTTTTAAAAAAGTTAGACAACAATAAAATAGCTCAATAATATGAATATATTATGAACAAATACCAACACATCAACACTTATAGTAAAAAACACAACCAAAAAATTAAATAAGAAAAAAACAAAAAATGTCAATATATGCTTTCTCGACATTACATGACAACCAGTGTATATATACAAACATCATAATGAAGCTGAAGAACAATAAATCCTAAAAATGCAAAGAAAAAGTTTTTGAAAAATCTAACTAATAGAGACAAGTTTAATGCACAACAACTTAAAACAACCACAACATAAATTTCCTAGAGGTGATTAAAAGAATATAATTGCTACACCGATATGATTAAAGCATTAAAAAGCAATAGGCGGCTCTACCTACAGTGATCAACAATGTAAACCTGACACTTTGTTTTCATAACCCAATTAAAAACGCTTACTTGTTTCTTTTTTACCTCTTAATATGTAGCCCAAACAAACACACAACCTAAGAATGATAATAACCCCTTATTAATAAAAACAATCCTTAGCGCTAGCAATTCAACAAACCATCAAAAGATTGTTTTTCTTGCCGAAGTGAATTAAACACACATACAATCATCATCAGTCTGAGCTCAACAACATGTAGTAATGACAACAATATTCACCCTAAAAAAAAGCATTTAAAACTCTCAGACCCCCATCTTAGTTAAGGATATGCAGAAAAAAGCAGCCACCAACTTGCATTCTTGTTTCTTAAATTCCAAGTTTCAAATGCAACAAACATTCTCTTCATTCTGCTTTTCAACCACCAAACCGCAATTCAAATAGCATTTGTTTCGCTAATTAAGTATTTTTTAATAGAACTTAGAATATCTATTTACCTGGGTGAACTTGCAACCATTTTTTTTCCTTTTGTTCGAAAGGAAACAAACTAAAGCTTATCAGACTTATTTAAAAAAGAAACCAAAAAAAAAAAGTTGAATTTCTTACTTATAAGCTTACTGTAGCAAATACCAAGCTAATTAATCTACCAACTTAAAAAGGTTGGCCTAAAATGCTCATTGACTTCTAAATTGTTTTTTATAAGAGAAAATATGTGCAGCTAAACATCAATTGAAATGAAACTTGTGTGGCCAATAAATAAATTTTTAACAGAACCTAAAATATTGACTTTCCTGGATAAAACGAATTTAATTAGTCTGCTAAGGCTGGCCTAATATGCTAATTTTATAATATACTAATCCAGCAACTGATTAGAAGAAAACGATTTTAGCCATAGAATCCCAGTAGTTAAATTGCACAGCACACTGAAAAGAACACCAAGCAGCGAAAACAATGGTGTATAACGTGACTGACCGAAAATAGCATTTGAGATAGCTCAATAATTAAAATGGTCAACCTAAAAGGATAAGGCTTCGAAGTTGCTTGGTGGCAAATCTTCAGTTGGTGAATTGCATTAGGATTGTCAAAGCTTCAAACTTTGTCAACATTTAAAAAAAATATAAAAAACACGAATACAATAATTTGAACCTTTTCTTATCCAACATTTTAGTCACTTATAAGGTTGAGTTCATGTCTAGGTCATTAGGGAGGGAAAGGCTGAGACATGAGAGGATTGTTATGGTTCACATTCGATGTCCTGCCCGTCTGTCCAGCTAATAACCTCATATTTATCTTTCTTTTTCACATTCAGTTTCACAACTGACTCCTGCTACTACTAGAGACCTCCTACTACTGTTATCTCCTTGTAGATTAAATTGTCAAAATTCCAAGACCCTCAGCAAGACCAATTGTTTATTCAATTAAGAAGAAGAAGAAGCAAAGTGAGTAGGTCCATCCATGAAAGCAGTTGCAGCACGATCTCCATATGGCTCTTCCTCCTTTTCTTGTCACCATTATAATCATGTCTCAACAAAATTAGCACTCACGGTTTCCCTGTTACTTTTTTTCTTTTTTATCAATAACAACTTTGACAGTTTGTTTTCCCTTGTTATAAGTTGCTCCTCTATGTCATTATACCTCTGCCATATGCATGATTATGTTTCTATCATGTTAATACCTATTTATCAGCTAGTTGCATCAATGTACATGGCTGGAGATGTGAAAACAATAAGGTATATTTGTTTGGTTCTCCATTAGCTAAACAATTCTTTTAATATGAAACAGTTTTGAAGAGGGTTTGGTCTAAGAAACTTATTCAAGGTTGACATCTAACGATTTTTGTGTATTTGTAAATAAACAATTGTAAATTATTGATTAAATATTATCTGTTGCTGCAAGAAAGAAGCGCGTTCCTTTATTTTTTTTCAGTTTTGAAAATTATTGACTAAATGTTATATATATTTGATGACAGTGTAAACACAAATAAATGAATGACCAGAATAAAAAAGGCAAGCCAAGAAAAGAACAAATGTAAATTGCAACATGAATTGGCCAAATAAATAAAGATGGGAATCTAAAGCACAAATTCAACAACCATCATAAGGGAAGAAAACACAGCAGAAACAATTTTCAATACAAACTCCTCGCAACCAACGCCTTTGTTGGTTGGTTAAAAAGCAAATGGAAAAACAGAGAAGCTGGTCTCACAGTCCAACAAAGCAAGAAAGAGACAACCATTAATCTTGCAGACCATAAATACATGCACATACTAGCAGCGTAAAGCAAGTAAGCCTTAATGTAAACAAAGCAGCAACCCAGCAACCCAACCGAAAAGAAGGCTAAAAAAGCTCAACAAATCTGCTGAAAATAGAGGAACCACACAGATTAATTATGGATGCATCAGAAAACAAACTGAACAAAGATAGTAAGAGAGGCAATGGAAAGAGGGAAAAAAACACTAAACTGATGGTGCAACAACTAGCAGGAGAGGCAATCGAGAAAAATAAAAAGAGAGTCCAACAACTGGTGGGCAAAGAAATACACAGACTGGAAATAGACAAACCAAAAGAAAAGATATTTGGCTGTAAACTAAAAAAGAACAAGGCATTTTTAATTTCTGGTCACAAGAAAAACAAAGGACAATTGCTACACAATGAATCACATGTAAAGAGTGGAAAATCTTATCTCTAACCAACATGATAGTAGTTCCCCAGGCAAACCAGACAGCCCTCCCAATATTATAAAGAGACTAATGTGACATCAAATAACATATCAATGATACCAACAAAAGAAAAAGAAGGGCATGCGTGTACAAACCAAAAGAAAAGATATGCGGGCAGAAGCAACTGTTACAATCCACAGTTGCATGAGTCTGGATGAACAGTAATATTGCAACATGATTTAGTTTATTTGTTAATTAGTCTCCCGCTTTGAAATTGTACTAACTGGCTCAATTGGTTTTATTTAACCTCAATTGTTTGACGTGTGGGATTCATTTTACTCAATTAAAAATAAAAAAGCTAAGTTAACTAATTTAAAATAACTTAAAAGGCAAATTATGTGTTTAGACATTTTTTTTTGGTTTTATTTTTCATTATATTAATTGCCAATTTTTGATTCATTTAAAGTCCGTTCGGAACGCAGTGTAAACTATGTTCCTTTAAATTTTAAATTTTTTTGCTAAAAGTTATTTTTTAAATATTTTTAATAAAAAAACATTATTTAATATATTTTTAAATAAAATATATTTTAAATCACAACAACTATCACAATTTGAATTTCATAATGAAAGCAAACTGTGGTCGACAATATATATAAAGAGAGAAAGAATAAAAAAACAAGCATATAACTCAACTCGGCTCTCGATGTTGTTTGAAGATTTATTTATTTTTTTAAATAAATTCAATTTTAATCAAGTCAAGCTACGCAATAGGAACCCCAAATCAATACAAAAATTAAAGCCATGGGCTCAAAGTGGCAAAAGTTGTAAAAAGAGCCTTCATGCAGATTCAACTACCCATTAAAAAATGGTTGGGTATGTCTCTTGGTTTGTTTGTTTGTTCTTTTTTTATTTTTTAATTATTTCTTTTTGTCTCTTATCAGCTCCTCCTCCTCCTCCTCCTATCCATTCCCAAGCCTCCTTTATCTGTCACCACATGTCTGTACATGCAAAGAGTAAAAGCTCTCCGTCTCACTCATAATAATAATAATAATAAAAAAAAGGGAAACAATTAATTTAAAACAAGCCATCAAAAACCGAGAAAGAAGAGAAGAAGAAGAAGAAGATGCTATCGAAGGAATCAGGTGGTTCCGCCTTCGATCTTCCCGAGGATGTCTTGCAAGTCTTACCCTCTGATCCATTCCAACAACTCGATGTGGCCCGCAAGATCACTTCTATTGCCCTCTCTACACGTGTCTCCGCTCTTGAATCCGAGTCCTCCCTTCTTCGCGCCAAGCTCGCCGAGAAAGACGACTTCATTGCCCACCTCCAGGCTCAGATCGAGTCTCTCGATTCTTCTCTCTCCGACTCCTCCGATAAGCTCTCCCGGGCTACCCAAGAGAAGGTCCGACCCCGGTTTCTTCACCCGGTTTGTTTGGATTTTATTGTTGTTGTTTGACTTTTTTTGCCTTGACGTTGTTGTTTAGGAGAATTTGTTGAAAGAGAATGCGTCGTTGTCTAACACTGTTAAGAAGCTTCAGAGAGATGTTTCTAAGGTAATTAAGTTACAGCTTTGCTTAATTGCAGATTTTTGTTACTCCTTAAACTAATCCAGCTTTACATAATTTGGTAATTAACTTCTTCTTTTTTTTTTTTAACGAAATTGGCTGGCTATAATTGCGTCTAAATTATTATTGTTGTATTATATTATATTATGCATACACTTTACCAATTTTTTTTTTTAACTATAGTAGCTGTACATTGTTGTCAGAATTGTAATTTTCTTTTTTTAATTTTTTTTTTATATTTGATATTTTTATTATTTTATACTTGTCTAATTATCATTATTATTTTTTATTTCTTAATACTTTTTTTAGTTTTTCTATTTTTTTTCTTTACATTGTTTTTTTGATTTTTTTTATTTTTTACACTTTAAATATTTATCATTTTACACTTAGCTTATTTATATCATTTTTTTATTCTTATGTTTATTTTTTTGTAATTTCTTTTTCTTTACCCTTTTTTTTTGAAAAATTATTATAAAAAGATTAAGAAAATCATGTTTCATTATAGTAATTGTTACATTGTTCTATTATTTACATTGTTCTATTCTCTTGTTACATTAAAAATTAGTTTGAAATCTTATATGTTTTTATTAACATATATCATTTTTACTATATTTTTTATTTACGGTTATATTTTTTACTTAATATTAAAAAACATGTTAATAACATCTACACATTAATTCTTTTGTGTTAAAAAAATTATTGGATCTGTAGCGAGACGAGTTGAATAAACACGTTAACTTTTTATTTTTGTATTTATTGGCACATATGGTTCTCATTGTATTTAGTTAAATGCATGCTTGTGTCTTTTGATTTATAATTATATATATTTTTTTTAACAAAAAACACATTTGAAAAACTTGTATATTTATTTTTTTCGCTAAAAAACATTATTTGACCCACTGCGAAGAAGCGTAACTAATATGAGCTTTGCATTCTTTTTAAAATGATAAAAAGCACTTCTGAAGAATAGTATTTGCTAGAAAAATCATGAATGCCCAGGTTTGAGTATGGATTATCTGCCTAAGACCGGAATGTGAAGGGATTGGATTTAATTTTTTTGAATGTGTGCAGCTGGAAGTGTTTAGGAAGACGCTTGTGCAGTCACTTCAAGAGGATGAAGAAAGTTCGGTAAGTTATCCTACGGATTTATTTTGGATGATGAATAATGTTTTATCTTTGCTCCTTCAAGAAAACTGTTGTGAAAGAATGTATGGAGGTTTTAGGGTGATGTTGATCTGGTTTTGTGGCAGGCAGGAGCTCCACAGATCATTGCCAAGCCTACACCAAATGGTATGTGTTTTACTATTTGTTGATGAATTCAAGGCCTTTAAGATGCTTTCATTTCCTACTGGAGTTCTGCTTACAATAGGATAAGCATCTCATTTCGGGGTTTCTATGATGGTTTATTAATGGCATATTTGGCCTGTGCTTTAAAAAAAAAAATGCTTGTATATTGTGTAAAATGTTTGATTAAACATTCCAATTACTTTGGACGTCGCAGTTTCTACATTGATTTGTCTCACAGGACGAATATAGAATTGCCTGGAGGTTTATCGTCACCAATTTTGTGATGAGTTGTTCTTATTGTACTAAAGAAAAAGTTGGTCTGGCAGTATTTGACTTGTCATTTTTTTTCTTAATTTGTTTCAGAAGATGATGCCACCCTGCCACCTTCAAGATATTCTTCAATACAAAGCAAGGTTCCAGAAATGGGAAACTCGTTTGCAGAGGATCGTGAGACAGATGGTATGCCACAAGTTTGTGGTTTTAAGCTTGTTTCTTAACACAAAAACCCACCAGACTTAATTTCTAATCCAGTACTTATGTTACTTCATCTCGTTATTTTCATGGCAGCTCCAAGACCTGGCATACCACAGATTCTCCTGGCATCCCAAACAAACACACCCCGGTTTACTCCTCCAGGCTCCCCTCCTAGTTTTTCTGCTTCCGTGTCTCCCACAAGGACGTCTAAACCAGTGTCTCCAAAACGACAATCAATGTCATTCTCTATCACAAGAAGCATGGACGATAGATCCCCTGCCTTCTCTTCTCTGTCCTCAAGCCAACATAGTTCTATGTCAAGTGACGCAGGATCACAAGCTGGTTAGCTCTAAAACTTCATTTTAGAATAAAGTTTATGCAGAATTTGATTGATACAGATGCCAGATCTCTTATGCCTTGGATACCATGTCAAATGGCCAGTTACTATGATTTGAACCCCTACTTTTAAAGCTCTTTGAACTTAATGACTCAGAGTTGCAATTTTTTCCGGGAAATGAAAGGAAGCAATGGGATTAGTTGGAAAAAATGAATCAGTGATGACTGTATATGTCTTCAATGGATTCTGAACAGATTAACTATATGAATTCAGGTAACTTGTTTTACATTTGATGTCACATCATGAGAACGATACAATTATGCCTAAAAATTTACTCTTTCTTTGTTAATTATAAATCATGTAATCGGTGATTTAAAAGTAAGCCATATTTTAAGTCTTTCCTTGAGACAAAGATGGAGATGGATTGATTAGTGTAGATTTTTCCTTTTTTGGCGATGGTTTTCATATTTGTTACCAGATAAGGTTAACAATACAATGCATGTACGCATACCTTTCAATTTTTTATTTTTTTGGAGAACAGCCAAAGACAATGGATGACTTTTTTTTATGAGCCTACCTAAAACTGTTTCGGGATTTTTCATGTAATTTGTTACGTCATTTTATTAGTTCTTGTTTTTGCATGGTTCAGGACGAACTCGAGTTGATGGCAAAGAATTCTTCCGCCAAGTCAGGTGAGTTTTCACTGGGAAAAAACTTGAATCGTTGCACAATTAATAAAATCTGCAGCATTGAATTACATCATAATCAATACCCATGCAAATTTAGTTTTATGAATCTGGGTAGCGTTCTTTCTTCAAATGCAATTTCTTCTTTTGTTGATCAGGACCCGCTTGTCTTACGAGCAGTTTGGTGCTTTTTTGGCAAACGTTAAGGAATTGAACTCCCACAAGCAAACAAAAGAGGTAAATTTCTCTACCACCCTCTCAATCTGTTGTTAACTTCACTTGATATCAGTTTTCTTCCATGACTTTCTGTAAAATCTCAGGAGACCCTAAGGAAGGCAGAGGAAATTTTTGGTCCAGATAACAAGGATCTTTACACGATATTCGAGGGATTGATCACTCGCAATGTTCACTGAATATATTTCGCCACAACTGCATCCAAAGCCTGCAAGCACTGGTTTTACAACTTTGCACTCTTGTTGTAAATTATTTTTTTCAAGTGGAGACTTTTCTTCGGTACTCTTCAATTTGATATTCTTCTGGTGTCGAAACAGTTGATTAAAGTAAACTTATGAATGGCCTGTCCACAATGAACTGTACAAAGTGTACAATAAAATTACACCAGGAAGGAGAGTTCTTTTCTTCTTCTTTTTTGCCGCAAATGTCAAAGAAGATCTTGTGTGTATGTTCTTCTGGTTGCTTGCATTCCATCTCTTTATCGATAACAGATTCAGCAGCAAATCCGTCACTTTTGAACATTGTTGCAATATCTGGTCCGCATGCATGATTCCTCTCATCATGAAGGAGCATGATCAGGTAGGCCTACTCATTTTATTTTTGAATTGCCATTGATCTTCCCTACGTAGAAAATGGTGGTCGAGGAGTACAGTAGAGAAGCATCGTTGAGACCTCTTCGCCTTCGTGCATGGAAATTTCTTCATTTATTGAGGCGGGAAACATTAGCACCGTAATTCTGTAATTATTTAAGGCATGTTTGAGAGTCTGGTAGCGGTAATAGTTCAATGTGTTTTTTTTTATAAATTTATTAAAATAATTTTTTTTTATTTTTTAAAAATTATTTTTGATATTAGCAAACGAACATAATAAGAAGATGGATTATAACTGTCTGTAATTACAGATTAGGAGGAAATTGTGTGCTTTCTTTGAAAAAAAATAAAAAAATGAAATGTTTATTTATTT
>Ga0307515_10018332_pt1 | contig 12679 bp, 7 predicted proteins | sample 17_EM_MG_FD_194513 | JGI IMG/M metagenome (GOLD analysis project Ga0307515, IMG submission 194513) | Populus trichocarpa ectomycorrhiza microbial communities from riparian zone in the Pacific Northwest, United States - 17_EM | ecosystem: Host-associated > Plants > Roots > Unclassified | place... | reverse complement strand
TGCAAGTAGACAAATATCAGTACATGAAATTGTTAATATGGAATCTCTGTTGAGTATGACATATGCTCCATATTGCTATGAAGAATTCGTACCAAGTGACGACGAATATGATTATCACATTGATAGAGTCGAGGTCGAGGAGGAAGATGAAGAAGATGGGGATGCTAAGTTAGTTGAGCATGTTAATCAATACATGACTCCTTCTGCTCTTAAATTTAAGGTTGTGAGTGTGGATGACCATTATGAATGCAATGACTGAGCTAATAGTCGTAGGCATTCAAGCTTAATAGTTAATGAATTAGAGGTTGGAAAACATTTAGAGACAAGTTTGAATGTATTACTACAGTAAAGCGATGACCAAGGTTGTCAAAAACATTTTTTTTGACACGACATAAAAAATACAATATAAACTCGGATCGTAAACTCGAATTGTAAAATCATAAAATTGTAAGTAATTTTTTTAAACTAATTATATATTGATAATCTAGCCAATAAATTAATTTACATTAAATTATGATAAAATAAGTCAACAATATTATAATCAATGAGTGATCTAAATAAAATGAGAGAGATAAATAGTATGAATCAATAAATTAATGACATGGAGAAATAAAAAGTCTCAGAACAAAATTTCTCAATACAGGGGAATCACTGAAAGGTAGGAAGCACACATAAATCTAGTGACAACCTGGTTGTTCCCATCACAATAAGTCTTGATAGACCCCTTTTGGGTTGCAAGCTAATGAGTTTAAATTAGTAATTAACTAACATAAATTCAATAATGAAATAAACCCCTAAACAATGTCTAATGCGCTAGAAAAAATTCAAATTAAAAATAATTATTTAAAAATAAATAAATAGAATAATAATAAAATCTTTATGTTAAAATTCCTCCATGTAGCCTGAATCTCCAATTTTTGCATATTCTTGGCAGATTTGAGTCCTGATTTCAAATATGTCGTTCTCTCCTGATTTCAAATACATCATTCTCTCTCGTTTGGATGAATTATTGGGCTTACGATATATATTTGGAAAGTTCCAGTCTAGTTTCTATCCCAACTTTAATCGAAGCAAAATTCTACTGGTAGCTCTAGATAAGTCCCAAATAGTACACGAAGGTCTTGTTTGACATATTTGATAATATTAGTGTACTAACTTTGACCCTTTGAAGTATTATGTTTCTTATCTTTATTTGACCTGAAACTTTACCACAATATATTTTCATGTATCTAATATTTCCCTGTAAAATTTCAGTTTTATCCAATATATGGTTTGAAAGATATGTTCAATCTCGCAAAACTAGTCAGCAGACATTTTAAGGCCAAATTTGGATCTGACTTGGTTCATATCACAAATTTAGTAAACTCGTAAAATCAGATCGAGTTTACCGATTTTGCACAAGTTAAGTTAGATTTTACTGGTTTCGAGTTTTAGTCTGATTTAGCACGTTAGATACATGTCAACTCGTAAAATCATAAGATTTTAAAAGTTAACTCGTGATTTTAACAACTTTGGCAATGACATATAAAGAATTCATTGTAGTACAAGGTCCATCATTCAACTAAAGTTGTAATGTGTCCAAGAACCAGTTTATAGATAGTATTTGTGTGGGGGAAATCACCAAATGTCTAATTCATGGGAGATTTCAAAGTTGAATGGGCCACACACATGTCAGAACCTTCTTGTTTTGCAACTCCATCGTCAGATTAACCCATATCTCATTGCTAAGGTGATGTTGACAATTATAAAGAAGGATTTAAGTACGAAAGTTGCAATGATTCAAGGTACTATAGAGATGGATTATGAGCATGAAGTCTTTTATTAGAAGGCATGGATGACTAAATAGAAAATATTAGACAGGTTATTTAGAAACATAAAGAGTGATTTCAAAACCTACCTAGAATGCTATTGACCATTAAAGATTCAAATCTAGGAACAATTATAATTTGGGATTATAAAATAGTTGATGGAAATAAGGCAATATTTGAGAGAGCATTTTGGTCATTTGGTGCTTCAATTAATGGGTTTAATATTGTCATCCTCTAATTAGTATTAACAACACTCATATTTATGGTAAGGACAAGGAATAGTTGTTGGTTTCAGTTGCTTATGATATAAATAATAGAGTTTATCTGTTGTGTTTTGCTATTGTCAAAGAAGAGACAAACAATAATTGGATTTGGTTTTTAGATTTGCTTTGTCGATATGTGATTGGTAGTCGTACCAGGTTGTGTATTAGATAAACTTGTAGCAATTAAGAATTTCATGGCATGGATTTTTCCCGAGCTATTGGATATCGTCGATATTGTTCATGATGCTTTGTGAGTAACTTTAACACTAAGTTAAAAAATATTACATTGAAAAATATGTTGCATAAGATATGCACAAATCCTTCTAAACAAGAGTTTGACATTTTATATGAGGATTTGGTGGAAACTGATGATGCGATCAGAGCATAGCTAGAAGTTGAACCTAAACAAAAATAGGTATTGCTATATGATTCTAGTGGTTGTCGTTATGGAAATATGACCATGAATTTCTCAGAGGTTTTTAATAATATTTTAAAAATTATATGTGGCTTGCTTGTATCGGCTATAGTGCAAATAATTTTTTTTAGGTGTAATAAATATTTTGGGAGCACAAAGAAAAGTTGAAGATTTTTTTAGTAGCGATTTATTGTGGCCTCTAAAGGTCTTAGCTAGATTACTTGTTGATGCGACAACTTCTAGATCACACGTGATATATCTAATTGATCTTGGTACCGATATATTTAGTCGGAGACACATTCAACAGTTGATGTTACAAGAGACTTGCTGGGAATAATTAACATCATTGAAGAAACTTATAATTGTGGCAAATGACAACTATATCATCGACCATGTTCACATCTAATTGTATGTTGCTCTTTACAAATGTGGATTATGTGCAATTTGTTGATGATTTCAACTCCAATTTGTCGTATGAAAATGCATATAGTCCTCATTTTCAACCATTTCCTAATACGCAATTGTGGTATGCATATACTGGTCTAAATATATATGGATGTCTAACTAGATGACATGCAAATAAGGGTCAAAGAAAATTGACTCGTCTAATATAATAAAATGGACGCTAGAGAGGGACACTTATTGAATATATGTGGCATATCCGGTTAAAGGGGATATAACAGAAAAACTTGTGAAACTAGATAACATATGTTATTTTTTTTTTATGTTTGCTCTAAATTATGTAAAATTCAATTATTGTTTCTAATTTAGTTACATGGATGTTCAATTGTATTACAAAGGCTAATAATATGTTGATACAGGACCTCGAGGAAGGTATGGTTCGAACTAGAGAAGGTTCTACAATTTCTAAGAGTGCTAATAGACACGACCACCTGGTTGTTGAGGCAGATCCTGATGATAGGTCATTTCTATATATGCAGGATCAACATTGCTATGATGATATTTAGAGAGGAGATGTTAGATCTTTAGATTACTAGCATTTTTAAATAACTATTTTAATTAAGCATTATAAATTATTAAATTTGAACAACTTTAATTGTTTAAATAACTTAATTACTTGATTTTCAGGGCGATGATCTTGTAACACCTCGATAGCATACATTGATGAAGGTGCATGAGTGTGTCCGCCAATTAGTTATCGATGTTGGTTCTTTTAAAGATTATTTAGCTACATGACATGCATCTTGACTACACATTGATTATGGCTTTAGTTGAGCAATGGAGGTGCGGGACACACTCCAAGATAGAGATGACACACTCATGCACCTATGATAGGACATAAAGGGTCGATTTATAGAGATACTTTATGTGATCGTCTATTAGGATGAGTGCCTCAACTAATACTTATAGTGATGATTGTATAAAATTAACATGGTTAAACATACATTTTAAGACCCCCTCAACAAATACAAAAAAAGAACTAGTTGATTATGTATGCTCGAGCATACATATTATATATCTTTGGAGGTCTTAATTTCATGAGTACTACTGGTAATGCAGTACCATTATTCTTTCTTACACTACTTATTTTTGGGTCATTTCTAATTACAGCCAGGGGGCAGTGCTTGCATATCTATACTGGTAACTATGTAAAGCATGTCAAGAGAAGATAAATTGTCGAGTGTCTATTATTTCTTCATGTATAATTATTTTAAATTCTTTGATTGTTAGAATTAATGACATTTTAAATACTAACTTAAAATTGTTAATGTTGATTAATATAACTCTAGTCATGAGAGCATATTTATATCGAATGTCTAGAGAGTTGGGGTAACAATATGTTTGACAATATCACTTAGAGAGGCGATTATACATTTGTTCTAGGTAATAATAAAATAAAATTAATTCCAATCAAAATGCAATTTATATAAATTGAATGGAAAAAATGAATTAACTTTGTAGCATTTTAAATTGTCAAATAGTGTCGGGCTAGACATTTCATGGTAAATCCCGCTCATGTCCACGAGTTCTACCAGGATAACTTGGACACACAATAGTCACATCATGTATATGTTACAAATGTAATGTATTTTTTGTTATTTCAAAATAAATTATTTAGTTTCAATTTGTTATCTAATATAAGTCTTTCACATGTTTTGATAGGTTATATGGATGTCATATACAGAGGAACTGATACTTTCAGCTTCAATTATATGCCATGAGGGATCTTACCTTTAGTTAACATATGTTTTATTGCACTGCTTCAACATTGTTAAGATGTATTGCCCAAATCGGGTAATGCGACAATTTGAACTATCTTAACATATACTAGATTATATTGATACCAGTGATGAGCTGCATAGTATTAGTCATCAAGATAAGCACGAGGGGAATTGGTTGGTGATTCATTCATCATGCCTAGATCTTTGGGATGCTAGGAGAGAACATGTTTTTGAAGAGTGACATCTGATGATTGACGTAGATACCTATATGAGATGGTATTTGTCCATTATACATCATTTCATTACACTTACCCGGTCACAATTCCTGATGTGTCCATGTAATCTAATGCATTAAGCACCCTGATATATGAGATAAATTGTTTAGGATGCAATATTGTTTAGGATGCAACATTTATTAAATATTGTTCATGTTATCATGAATAATGACTACTAATTAGTCTTGAATGTATGTATATAGATTTATTACGTAGTACGAGAGGCTCAGAAATAGCAATGACTATTCGTGAAGGTATCAATGAAATGAGACAAAATATGGCTAACACTACGCTCAATTTATATCGTGGTGGACTTCAAGAGGCTAGGGAGGCTAAGCGTCTTGAAGTGGTATTAGTGAAAGATGAAATTACTTATCATGGGAGTGTTGGGGATGTTTATCCATCCATGAGCATCCTAGGCCCATCAACAAGTTTCCTAGGTCCATCCACAAGCATCTTAGTCCATCCATGAGTTAGGATGATTTTAGTCCTCCTCACACGTACATGGATATTACATTCTTGTCTTTGACTTGAACGAGTTAGGGCGATACTCCAGACCTGTCCATGAGTGCTCTGGGCTCTTCCATGTGATGAGGTGATTACTAGATATAGTTACATGTTATTATATGTTATGAGAATTATGAATAGATGTATAGTTAGTTTAATTTTAATAAAATTTTATGTTATGTTAATCGCCGGTCTAATTTTGTTACTCATGATTGAAGATGTTATGTGTTACTTATGTGAATTGTGTTTTGATGTTGAAAAATTGGTTATTTGAATTGTTCAAATTGTGAATTTTTGGGGCAAGGAGTTAATGGCAGAAGAAACTGTTTAAGGATGAGTCTCTTAGTTGGGTCGCAGATAACATTTGCGACTGGAGTGCTGTTGTTGGCATTTGCAACTCTTGAGTTGTAGATAAAAAAAAATGCAATTATCAAGTCGCAGATCTTGCATATGCTATATACAACTCCATCAAATATGCTAGATTCCTAAATATTTTTTCACCTATATTTTTTTACCAAAATGTTTTTTACTCGTAGTTGTAATGATGGTGACTTTCACATAGTTGCTTTGCTCCAAATTCAAATGCAGTTCTTGTTTTCATGTTGGGTCCACGAGATCAATTGATGTTTAGTAGGCCACGCCACCTAATATCTCAGTTTTCTTAGGTCTTTTCTTTTTAATTTGAATAATAAAATAAACAAACGAGCAAAGGGATATGAGAAAACAAAACTCCTCTTTCATTTATTAATTTGGGATTTTTTAAATAAATGCTTTACATAAACAAATGTGCGCAAGTAATATTATGTAATGTATTAGAGAATGCTATCTTACAATACTGTCCAATTGATTGATGTCTTCTTTCTTTTTTGTTTTTGTTAAAGATAGAAATTCCATTAATAATATTAAGAAGAGTGATTAGCTGCTTGCAAATTAAAATGCAGTCAATCACTAGAAGGAAAAATAAATAAATAAATAAAACAACAAATGTGGAGTTTGTTTGCATATTCTTTTAGATTATACTAATATATTGGCCCGCGCTCTGCAGTGGGTCAATAACAATTTTTTTAAATGTAAAAAAATATTAAGAGTGTGAAGAATATTTTAATAGTGTTATTAAACATAACCAAATGGGTTAGTTTTTAAATCTCCACTCAACTCTTTGCCAGACTCAAATGTTGTGGGTCTTGCAACCATGTTAGACCCAAGCGACTTGGGTCTGACAACCATGTTAGCACAAGAGCCTTCGGTTTGGCAATCATGCTAGACTCACATTACTTAGGTCTGGCACCCAAGTAAGATGGGCCTGGTATGTTTGCCACACCCAAGTAAACGTGGGTCCGGTGCAACTTTTTGAATTTAAAAATAATAAAACAATATCAAAAATACCAAAATGTCCTTCATGCTTATAGAAAATTACACAAAAAATAGTGTGAAAGAACAAAAATACCCTTATATGCAAAGCTTAATTTTTGTCTTTTCTTAGGCTAAATATGTATTTTAACTATTTAATAGTTTGTGAAAGGTCAAAAAACCCTTGGGCAACAGGTCTTAATTTTATTAACCTTAGGGGTAGAATAGTATTTTTACTATGCAAATAATCATGAAAAGACTACTATACCCCTCGCTCAAACGTTTAATGATCAATCAGCTTATGAAAAATACTAAAATATCCCCACAACTAGGTCTTTAATTTTTTCAAAAAAAGGCAAAATGATAATTTAACTTTATGTGAAAAAACAACATTAGCCTCATCCCAAGCCTTCAGAGCTTGGAAAATTCACTGTGCAAGTCTACAGTGGATTATGTTTTGGTCTATAGTACACTTGCACAGGGTTGCCAAACCCAAACGCTTTGTTGCCAGACCCACGTTGACAAGCATGTCAGACCCACGTTACTTGGGTCTGATGTGTTTGCCAGACCAAAATAAATGTGGGTTCGATGTAGCTTTTTGAATTTAAAAATCATAAAACAAATTAAAAATACCAAAATGTCTCCCATGATTATAGAAAATTACACAAAAAATAATGTGAAAGAACAAAAATACCCGCATATGTAAAGCTTATTTTTTTTTTGTCTTTTCCAAGGCTAAACATGAATTTTAACTATTTAACAATTTGTGAAATGTCAAAAAACCCTTGGGCAACATGTCTTAATTTTGTTAACCTTGGGGGTAGAATAGTCTTTTTACTATGCAAATAAACATGAAAAGACTACCATACCCCTACTCAAATGTTTAATGACCAATCAGGTTATGAAAAATACTGAAATACTCCCACAACCAAGGCTTTAATTTTTTCAACTAAATGGCAAAATAATAATTTAACTTTCTGTGAAAAGACAACATTAGCCCCATCCCAAGCCTTCAGAGCTTGGAAAATCTACTATGCAAGTCTATAGTAGACTGCATCTTGGTCCGCAGTACACTTACACATGGTTACCAGACCCAAGCCGCTCGGGTCTAGCAACCATGCCAAACCTAAGGTATATGAGTATGATAAACATGTCTTATTTGACAAACAACAAACAAAGAGGACAATTGTGCACTTTAGTTGTCAGAAGAGAGAAAAGAAAGAAAAAACACAAACAATCAATTACTGGCAGCAATCCAATCATTATTTGTCTACACACGCCACACCATGTGCTAAAGGGCACGATTGCACATCTAGTTAGATGGCAGATGGCCAAATTTGGCGTGGGCGCCGCCTATTTGCTAGGGTGTGAGGAACACACGCCAACAACTTTTTGATTAAAAAATAACAAATAAAACGTGAAAAATACTAAAACACCCTCATGGTCCTCTTAATTACATAAAATATCCATGTAAAAATACAAAAATACCCCTAAAGGCAAGCTTTTTTTTTTTTTGTCTTTTCTGAGGTTAAAAGCGTTATTTTATTGTACATGGAAATCAAAAAAATCTGAAAAGACACAGACACCCCCAAACAATCTTCCAATGACCGCTGAGTTAGATGAAAAGACCCAAACACCCTTTAACCGAAGGCTTAAATTTAAGTCACTAAAGGTTAAAATGGTAATTTCACTGTCACAATCCACAGTAATTTGTGTCTAGAGTTATAGTGAAATCCCCCTGCCATTTAGATTTCTTTTTAACTAGTGTGGTGATCAAAATTTTTACAAACTTAAAACAGTGTTCAGGTTTTAGGAAATCTTTGACATTATTATTAAACTCGCTAATACAGATGCTTTGAATTTTGTTTTTCATCAAGAAATGTTTTTCTATTGAAGTAACTCTTATTTATCTTAGTGAACTCAATAATTTTAACTGAAAATCATTGATTCTCTTAAAAAAAAACATTTGTGATTGTTAAGCAAGTTAAAAAATATTAAAATAATATGTGCATATTTTATGTGTGATTAAAAGCTAAAAAGAATTATGTATATGATAAAATCATGTTAAAATCTATTTAAAATTTTTAGGAATAAAAAAATAATTTGAATCAAGTTTTTATGAAAGATTCATTACTAAAATTATTATTTTCATATTAGATATATAATAATTGAAAACAAATTATTAGAATTCAAAAAACATTATAATAGTATTCACGAACCATGTCAAAGTCGAAAAGTAAGTGAACTCGTTAAATTTTTTTCTAGTGGCAAAAAAGAAAAAAAGAAAAAAAAGGAAAGGACTAGGCCTACACGCATTTGATTTCTTGTACAGGTACATATATGTGTGTGAGCTTGTGCGTGAATGATTATTGTTGCCTAAGATCGAACTAAGAAACTTTAAGTGTAAGACTAATTGTCATAATTTCTATAATACAACTTCATATGTCATTTTGTTTCATCCACACATATATGTGTGAGTGTATATATATGTTTGTGTACACACACACAATCATAATTTGCTTATTGTTCAAGTGTAAGGTTATATAAGTGATGTTTATCTAAAGATATTGTCAGGTTAATCTTGTTATTGTGGTAACATATGACTAAAACTAGAGTCAATAACACTAACACAGTTACTACTCCAACTACCTCCACTATTGTGATTGCCCCATTGGTTATGTTTATATAGAAACACACAATCATAATTTGATTTTAATTAATTATTATTAAAGTGTATTATTATTATAAAGTTATATAAGTGTGATATTTATCTAAAATATTGTAAAGTTGATCTTGTTATTATGATAACAGATGATTGAAACTAGTGTGAATAATATAAGAATCGTCCTTGTTATCCCGATTAACCCATTAGCCAACATAATTTCTACACTAACTCCACATAAGAAAAAAAATCCAAGAAGTTAATGTTAGCTGAAAGGTCTTTAATCATCCATGACTTATTTAATGATCTAGTTGTTTTCAACATTTAGAAGAACATTGGAAGAGAAAAATTTCCTATTCTTATTTTATTCTTAGTGAGTAACGACCAAAATGAGTTTTACCCTTTAAAAACCACTCTCGGACATCATGTAAGATCTCTCTCACTCTTTAATAATTTTACAATCTTACATATTTGATGCTTGATGCGAACCCTAGTGGAATTTAATAGTATTCGCGACCCCAAGATCAATCTAACCCAAGTTTGTTGAGATTTGAATGCGCTCTTCCTTTTAATAAGACTCGAAGATGCAAGTCTAGATTCACTCTCTTTTCTTAAAGCATTGCTTCCGTCGGTGAATGCTTTCTTACCAACATGCCCTCCAATGGAAGAGTTGCTCCAAGGCAACAAGACTATAAACCAACTCGATAACAACGCCTACACCTGAAGACGAGCAAAGGAAGTATAAATTCACAACAAAGAATGATCAATTCTTTGAAGAGTTGAAAGTTCAATCAAGAACCAAGATTGAGCAACCAAAAGTCAGCTACAATGCTGAAATATCATCAAAAGTCTGACCTAAAATTATTCCTAAAGAGTATTTAAACTCCAAGCTAAAACCCTGGTTTTCCTAATGGGTCTCATATAAACCCAATTTAAATAATAATCAACCCAAGCTAAAACTAGCCCAAACAAATTAAAAAAAAATAAAAATAAACAAGTCTAAAACCCAAACAAATTGTCTCCTCTCAAAATAAATAAAGTTTAATAGCCCAACGAATTAAATAAGATAAGTTCATAAGGCCTAACTTAAAACGGATGGTTCTCTCTTGTCTTAATGAATTAGAAGGTGTGCCATATACCGTTGAAAAGGTATGGAAGTCTAATTTCCAGCCCAACTAGAATCACATCAAAATTCAATCTATAGCTCTAGTTATGACCAAAAGAGTAATGAAAGGTCAAACTGTCCGAATCTAGTTTTCTTCTCCCAATCCTTGTGTGATGGTCTTGGTTCCACCAACAAGCCCCTCTTGAACATGAATCAGATTAATCAAGGCTTGCTCTTTATTATTACAAATAATCTTGAAGTCCACCTTAGCCCATATATCTTGTAGAAGTCCATTGAAAGCTTCTTTGAACTTCTTAGCCCTAAGCCTAGTAACTGGACCAACTGGAACCTCCAATGGATCCTTTGATGGTTGGATCGCATCATCCCCTCGCTCCTCAAAAGGATTCAACCTCGAATCATCACCTATATCAAATGAAGAAAGATCAGAAACATTGAATGTAGCACTAACATCATACTCACCTAGTAGATCCACTTTGTAGGCATTCTCATTAATCATTTCTATGATCTGATAAGGACCATCTCCTCGAGGCATTAACTTTGATCTTCTTTGTTCAGGAAACCTTTCCTTCCTCATATATACCCAAACCCAATCACCTGGTTCAAATCTCACTAATTTTTATCCCCTATTGGCTTTGTTTGCATATTGTTCATTCTTCTTTTCTGTTTGTTGCCGAATTTTTGCATCGAGATCTTTCACCACTTGTGCTTTTTGATTACCATCAAGACTAACCCTTTCATCAACAGGCAAAGGAATAAAATCTAATGGTGTCAAAGGGTTAAAACTGTAAACAATCTCAAATGGTGAATAATCAATAGTAGAATGCACACTACGATTATATGCAAATTCAATAAATGACAAACAATCTTCCCAATTTTTAAGATTATTTTAAATGATAGCCCTTAACAATTGAATCAAAGTCCGGTTAACGACTTCAGTTTTGCCATCTGTTTATGGATGACAAGTAGTAGAATATAAAAGTTTAGTTCCTAACTTCCCTACAAAACCTTCCAAAAGTAACTCAAAAACTTAACGTCTCGATCAGATATAATGCTCATAGGAAGACCATGTAGTCGAATGACCTCTCTAAAGAATAGGTCAGCTATATTTATTGCATCATCTGTTTTATGGCAAGCAATTAAATGTGCCATCTTAGAAAATCTATCCACAACAACAAATATAGAATCTCTTCATTTCCTAGACCTAGGTAGACCCAAAATGAAATCCATAGAAATATCAACCCAAGGTTCCTTAGGAACAGGCAAAGGTGTGTATAGTTCATGAGGCATTACCCTAGACTTAGCTTGTCTACATGTTCTGCACCTATCACACATTCGTTGCACATCTCTTTTCATATTAGGCCAATAAAAGTGCTCATGCAGAACCTCCAAAGTTTTAGTAATTCCAAAATGCCCTATTAAACCTCCCCATGTGCTTCCCTCACAAGCAATTCACGTAAAGAATAATTAGGCACATATAACTTATTTTCCTTAAACAAAAATCCATCATGCCTAAAATATTTATCCTTGGCCGAAACCTTGCATGTGTCATATATAACACCGAAATCATGATCATCAAGATACAATTCCTTAATATACTCAAATCCTAGTAATTTAGTATTAAGAGTATTAAGAAGAACATACCTTCGCAACAAGGCATCGGCGACCACATTTTCTTGACCTTGCTTGTATTTAATCACATATGGAAAAGTTTCAATAAACTCAACCCACTTAGCATGTCTCCTGCTTAACTTACCTTGACCCTTTAAATGTTTCAACGATTGGTGATCAGTATGTATGACAAACTCTCGGGGCCACAGATAATGTTGCCAAGTCTCCAAAACCTGCACGACTGCATACAACTCTTTATCATAAGTGGGATAGTTAAGAGTTGCACTATTGAGTTTCTCACTAAAATAAGCGATGGACCGTTTTTCTTGCATTAAAACGACTCCAATACCTATTTCTGAAGCATCACATTCAATCTCAAAAGCTTTATTAAAATCAGGTAAAGATAGTAAAGGTGCCGAAATCAACTTTGATTTTAACAAGCTAAAAGCATTTTCTTGTTCTTCTCCCCACTTGAAACCCAC
>Ga0307515_10018331_pt1 | contig 12680 bp, 1 predicted proteins | sample 17_EM_MG_FD_194513 | JGI IMG/M metagenome (GOLD analysis project Ga0307515, IMG submission 194513) | Populus trichocarpa ectomycorrhiza microbial communities from riparian zone in the Pacific Northwest, United States - 17_EM | ecosystem: Host-associated > Plants > Roots > Unclassified | place... | reverse complement strand
ATCGCAAACGAATCTACTAGAGAGAATAACTTCACGATCTATAGTAATCTTATTTATTAGAGCTTAACTAAAAGTAAGGGCGTTACTTAGAGTATTTTAGCGTTAGAGATATATAGAATAGTTAGCGGAGTTAATATGGTAATTATAATTGGAACTACCCTAAAGATAATTATAGATTAACTTAAACTCCCTATTATCCCTATAATCGTATATACCGACTTATATTCCCTCTATAAGTATTTAGTTAAGCTTAGTACTATAAAGGAGAAGCGCCTTATAATTAATAATATAGCACTTTATTAATTCTATAAACGGCGAAAACTCTTTAAGATTTAATAGATTAACGGTTAAGATAACCCGGTAGATATAATAATAAAGGTAAACCTAAACAAGGCTTTAGAACCGTTTGTTAATATAAATACTCTATATATATAAGTTAAAGGTTAGGTTAAAAGGGAGTAAGAGTATAATATTCTGCAGACCCTAATTTTAACTAACTAATTAGGATTTTCTATACCCGGTATAAAAAATTGCTATTAGCTCGCTTATAACTAGCGCCTTAATGGCCCCAATACAATATCTACCTATAACTCTAAGTAAGAAAGCACCACGTGCTAAGAGGTAAATTTTAGGATAGTAAGACTTATATTACAATAGTAATAGTAAGTAAGGAGAATTGATATTTGTTATACTAGTTAAGTAGTATTTATATATAGATGGCAACTATAAAGGAAGAGTTGCTAGTATTAGGAATAAGGCAAGCGGTCGTTATATGGCGCCGCGGCACTAGCGTGGCAAGGAGTTTTAAGCTCCTTACCCTTCCTCATTCCAATTAATAAGCTTTATTAACTAACATCACTATAACCTACTCGAGTAGTCGTTATTAGTAAGTCACCCTATGTAACTAATAATAATTTATATAAAATATAACACTATAGAAAGGTATCCCTAGAGATATTACTATTTTAGGTAAATTACGAATATAAGCCTAGAATATTATTATTACTATAATAAGCAAAAAAATAAGTAGAATAGTAAGGTAGAGAATAGAAACTCTAATAAATCTTTATAAAGACCTCTATTTTATAATAAAATTAGTATTAAAAAAATAAAAAGGTACTATAATATTAAGAGATCTAAGGGACTAGATCTAAAGGAGGGGGATAAAGTATAGCTATTATATAAAAAATTTATAAGTTAATAACTAAGTAAAAAGTTAAACTATCCCTTAACCTGTTAGGACCGAGGTGAGGAAGGTCCGTATATGAACATTACGTATTGTTTAGCGCGAGGCCTTAATTTAATTAATCCAATTAGCTAGCCCTTATTGATAACTATACGACCCATTTTAACGGGTTAAGGGATATTAGACTAAGATTATTTAAAATTATAGCTAAGATTTTAAAAGTTATATATAAACTTAACTTACTAGTAAAAATAAAAATCTACTCTATATAGTATATTCTAATGCTAAAGCTAGCGTATAAAGATATAGAGCTACTAATTTATAAAGTAATCACGTATAAAGGATAAGAAAAAGATAAATAGTAGGTTTTAAAGATTATTAATTATAAAGATATTAATAATAAAATATAGTATAAAGTAAAGTAGATAGGCTATAATAAGACTACCTAGAAACTACTATAGAATTTAAAAAAACTCTATAGGAAAGGTATAAGAGTATTAAAAAAGAATAGGTTAGGTAATATTAAAAAGGAGCTAAAAATAAAGGGATTAGTTAAAGGTAATAAATAAACTAAATTATCTAGGGGATCTACCACTAGTATATAAGTTATTTTTGCCTCTTCTTAACTAGAATCCTTTTTAGCCTCTTTAGCCTTAAGCTTAGAGAGACCTTACTTAACTAAACGTAACTCTTTAGAGCGTACCTTTTTATAAACTTTTATTAGATAAAATAACTAAGTATAAATATCTAGTTAAGCCTTTAAAGCTTATAATACTTTATTAAAATAACATTAAACCTTAATAAGAGCCTTAGCTAGCTTACTCTTTAGTTTTTTAGCCGCTACTAATATATAAGACCCTAAAACAAATTAGATAATATTTATACTAATTTAATAGCATAAGTAAGTCAGATCCAGGGGCACGAAATATATATAGTATCGTATGCTCTTTTAGATAATGGTAGTGACTATTAAGTCTATTAAGGTAGACTACGTAGTCTATATACTAACGCACCTCCCCTCTAATTAGTTTATACTTTAGGGGTACACCAAACGCGTAAGCGGGTGGTTGGTACACTAAACGCGTAAACGCGTACTCGGCGTACCAAACGCGTAGGCACGCGGTTAGTACGATAGGTGCTATAATTATACACTAGCGGTACTTGGAAAATGAAACCACTTATATATAGCCTCTATAATTGCCTTAATAGAACTATAAAACATATAAGAAAATACATAGGAAATCCCTCCTAAGGTGCCTTCTGGGTTGCCTTCTAAATGGTGCTCTAATCTGGCCGTAAGTCCTACTTACGGTCCGTAAAATAAACTATACGGCCTTTTAACAGGCCGTAAATATACCATACGGCCTTCTAACGGGCCGCAACTAAACTATAAATGCTCCGTTAGTCTCGCTTTACCCATTTTATAACCTTTAGGTTAAGCTTATTTATATTAATTAGGGTTTTAAGAGCTTAATATGGCTTTGCCTTAGTTATGGCGTCTACTAGGTTATCTCCGCTACTAATCTATTTAACCTCCGTAATCTCGCGTCGTTTGTAGGCCTAATATAAGCATATTAGGTTGACTATAAGCCTCTTTTCTTATATCGTGCCTAGTTTGACTAGGCAGTCGTAGAGGGACTTTAAATTAGTATATAAAACTAGGGGTAGCTACTCCAATTATAGGATCTTCTAGATTGTTAATTTGATTATAGCTGCTATATTAAAGCTATGGGCTAGTATATATAGTTTAGAAGCTAGTACACTACGGGTTACTTATTTACATTTAATTAAAGACCAATATAGTATATTTACGTCTTAATTATGGTCCGTAAGTATAATTATAAAGCCGATTTATAATAACAGGTCCCTATTATTAGCGAAGGAGGCGTCTATAAATACCATTACGCTAATAGAATTTAGGTCTAGTGGTATAAAAGTAAGTCCTCTTATTGCATTGTTAATCTGCTATTAAATGCGCTTATTAAGCTGCTTAATATTTTCTTCTTACGGATCTATTACCTAGGCCGTAAAGGATAAGTCGTAGGCAGATTTGGGTTGGCAGACTATAGTAATATAGGCGCCTCTTACACGTTATATAGCGTATTAGTTCTTTATATTTACGGTTTTATAGGTCTCTTTACGGGAACTAGTAAGGTCTGTAGGCTTTGCTATAATAAGCTTTAGGTTTTAAGCTTGGCGTTTTTAGGTTAGCTAGATTAAGTTGCCCTTTTATATAATTAAGCCTCTATTAAACTTAATTAGAGTCTGCTTAGTTAACTGCTCTTACAGCTTTACTAGGAACTTAGCTTTTTATAATTTAGTCTCTTTAGCGTCCGTAAATATCCGGTCTGCTAAGAAGAGGGTATTATCTATTTGGAGTCTAATAATACTAAGGCCGTTTAATAGGGTATATAGGAGGCAAGGGTTATAGGTTGACTGCTCTATCTTAAGTTTACGGACGTAGTGCTAGTGGTATATCTTAAATTAATAGTTTCCAGCTTCTGGCACTCCGTAGAGTGGTTTTATAACCTGTAAAATTATTCCTAGTTATAAATTAAGCTCTAGCAGTGGTCGTATAAAGATATCCCTACTTAGGTAGGTATTAGATTATACGTAGGCTTATAAAATATCCCGTAGGTAAAGAGCTATGGGTTTACTTTACTATGGGCCGGGCGTAAGTATAAGTATAATCTATTAGCTAACTCGTTAAATTATAGGCGATTGCGTAAGGACTAAGTCCTTTCCCTAGTCGTTATAAGCTTATATAATAAGCCTTAACTTTTTAAAGGCTTTATTAGTACTAGGGTGCTTAATTTCGTTAATAAAGCGCGAGTTAAATATACGGACGCCTTGCGGAATATCTCTCTCCGTTATAACCGTAAAGACGCCCTTTTTAAGTAGTTCGTTAATCTCTTTATATTATAAGTCTATAAAAGGGGTTTCCTATACTAATATATTTATAGGCGGAGATTACCTTACGGATATACCTATAGAGGTTAGGTAATTTTCTATTACGGGGTTCTTACGGGGGCGTCCTTAGCCACGCTTTATAGTAGGTTTAGTAGGTTTAATAGGTTTCTAAGGGACCTCTAAGGTAGGTAAGGGTGCTTCTAGTTTATTTGATTTGGTGGGTGTTTCTAGTTTACCTAATTTGGTAGGTGCTTCTGGTTTATCTGGCTTAATATTATAAGTGTTTTCGGACCGAAAATAGGGTTTTATAGACGTGCTTCTAAAGCTTGTTGGTCCGCTAGGGAGCTATATATAGTAGGTCTCGTCTTCTACGGCTAGTAGATAGTAAGGTCTAGTCTAATTACCGCTTTTACGCTATATAAGGACTTTAAAATTAAGCGGGAGGTTGTATACTAAGGTTGTATTAGGTCCGTTGCGGTAGTGTAGGGCGTTATTAACAGTTTGTTTAGCCCGTAATTTAACTATTTCGGCTATTACCTTCCGTATTACAGCTGCTCGATCTATAACGGACGGGGCAGGAGGGTCCAGTTTGCTTATCCTTAGGTAGGCTCCATAGACTAAGAGGGTAGGTACTAGTCCGTTAGGGCTAGCGGTGTTATTAACGGCTTTTACAGCCATCTGTAAAGCTAGTTCTTTTTAAATATTCTTATACTTGTCCGTAATAATCTAGTAAGCTTTCTATAGAGCTAGGTAAGCTCGCTTAATAAGCCTAATAGACTAGTACGCCTTAACTGGAACAGCTTTTATTAAAATGGCTATAGCTATAGCGTACTATTGGAATTCCTTACTAATAAAGTTCCTACTAGTATTGTGGGTAATATACTTAGGAGGTCTAAGGTATATATTAATCTAGTAGGTCCGTAAAATGTCCTAAGTATATTTTATAGATATATTTTATAACTAACGGGCGACTTAATAGTGGGTTGCTTTGTTAATTATATATAATACTGGACTGCCGTTAATGTATATAATGTCTACGTATACTAAGTGGTTGAAGTTAAGGTCCTCGTGAAGGGTGAACTTAAATCGGCCTAGGGAACGTCCGTATTTCTAGCAAAAAGAGCAGTATTTAGTTAGGTGGTCGATTACCTTCCTATTAACGTCGTCGTATCTAGAGTGTTTAAGGACTCTATATAGCTTTTCGGCTAATAGGTGGCCAAAGCGGCGGTATAGGCGGTAGATCTTAGTACTAGTAAGGTAGTACGGGTTATAGTTAAAAGATTCCTAAATATAGGTTTATAAAGTCTCTCCCTATATAAGGAACGGGTGTTTAAATTGTTATATAATTGGTAGGGTAATATACTTACTTTCTAGGGTAGTTATAGGGCCAATTAAGGTGTCTATAACGTTGTTATAGTAGATTTATAACCTGTCTATGTCCGTAAGGTAGAGTAGGAAAGGGGTATCCGCTTTTACTATGTGGAAGTTAACTAGGCCAATTAGAGTCTTAACTTTAATTAATCCAATTAATACAGTTAAGCCAATACCGAATTAGACGTTTACGGCCCCAGTTTATATAGTATTAATGTCCGTATTATTATTTATAGTGGTCTTATATATAAAGTATTGTCCGTAACCTATAGTAGACTTCTTAAAGGCACCTATATCAATTATAACGCCATAGAATTCTTTAGGGGTGTAGCGTTCTGTGGTAATATATGCAAATAGGTCCTATTTGCGGTCCGTAACGTCCGTAATAGTTTTAATAGGTATACTTATAGGCCAGTTTTTGGGTGCAATTAAGTGTACGAAGGAGCGGTCGGCTAATACGGTCGTAATATTAAAGGCTTAGTCGTCCGTAAAAGGTCTAAAAGTAATTAGGAATATCTCTACAGTCTCCTATTCCTAAGTATTTAAGTTAAAGTCAATTATAAGGGCTTCCATTAACTTGTTAAGAGACTCCTTTATTTCCTTTCCTTTATAGTCTAAGATAAACTAGTTAATCCGATTGTTAAATCTCTTCTTAGACTTATTACGTTCTTTTTAGGTATACCTTATAGACTAATATCCTTCCTTACCGCATATAAAGCACTTCTGTCTGGTTTGTCTGTGGGGGTATACTTTTATATAGGAGTTGCTGTGGGGGTTATAGGTAAGACTTAGTTGGTATAGGTACTGCTAACAGTAGCGGTGGTCCGTAAAGTAGGCATCTAAGTCTATTTATAGGTTTTATAGGTCTGTAATAAAGGCTTAGGTACTATCTGGCGGGTTTAAGACTTTGTACGTTATAATAGAGGACCGTAAATCGTTAATAAGGCCAGTTAAGGTGTTTATAGGCTTATAATAGGCTTATTTATAAGGCTCTACTTCCTAGCAAGCCGTAATAAGTTTGTTATATAGGAAGTCGTTTATTTAATGTTTAACATTAAGGCCGTACTATAGGTGCCGTAGGTCTTTAATAAGAATTTACAGGTACTCTATAGTTGATTTTTTGGTATTCTTATTAGTTACGGTCCGTAACTTAATCGTATTCTATTGGGTAAGGATATTACGCTTATACTCGGGCCCTTTAAAGTAGTTATGTATAGCCTTATATAGCTTATTAAAGGGAACACCAAGGGGGTTACTCTTAAGGTTGGTGTAGTAGTGGTTAAGTACTAGGCCGCGCAGTATAGTAGAGTAGGCTTAGCTAAACTCCTATTTAGAAATATTAGCCTTCTAACAAAGGTCCGTAAAGATAGTTAGTTTAAAGTTAAAGTTGTTATTTTCACCACTGTATTTAGATTCGTTGGTATAGAGCTTAGCCAGGTTAGCTAGCTCCTTGCCGTAGGTCTTTACTTAAGTAGTTTGCGGATCTGTAACTTAAATAACGGAAGGGGTTTAGTCCGTAATTTAATTTACGGGGGTATTGTAGTCCGTAATTTAGGTTACGGGGGTATTGCGGTCCGTAACTTTAGTACTAGGTATACTTTGGTCCGTAAGATTAATTCCGAAATCGCTTAGGTTTATAGGACGAATTTAATTAAGTAGGTTAGGTATAAGGCTAGCGATGCTATTAAGTTTAGGAGAAGTAAAGAGTTTATTAGTGGCTTTAACCTAGTCTAGGATTTCCTCTTTAGTCTATTCCGTTTGGTCCTCCTCCTATATTATATTATATAAGAACCGTATAACAGTAACTTGTTTATCCTTTTTAACCCATATACCTTAGTGACGTAAAAGGATTCGTAGGTTATGGATAGTAGTAGGGTTATAAGCCTTAAAAATAGCTTCCGTAAAGTCCGCAAAGTCTTCCTTATATTACTCCTATAGGTCGTCGTTTAGAAGCTTATAGTGTCCGTATTTAAGGATTTTAAAATTAATATAGTCGTTAACGCCGTCTATAGACATAAGGTCGACTCCCTAACTCTACTTCTTTTAACCTTTACTGATTTGCTTAGTTATATCTGTTATATTATGTAGCGTAGTATGTCTATATAAGCTATAGTGGGTGGTAGTAGCTTATAGCGGGTGGAGGAGGTCTTGTAACAGTCCGTAAAATTAATTAGCGGGTCCGTAACAGTTTAAGAGGTCTTATAGTGGTCCGTAAAGGCGATTAACGGGTCCGTAACGGTTTGTAGAAGGGTAGGGGTCTCCGTAAGGGGTCCGAAAAGAGGTCGGAGGTATTAAGGGAGGGTGTAGTAGGAATAGGGGTTTAAGGTTTAAAGAGGTTAAGGGTATGGGGTTCTATATAGGTCTGTATTCGCGTCTATAAACTTTTAGTAAACCATACTAAGACTTAAATAAGTATACAGAGTTAGTAATAGGTCTGTAATCCCCGACTTTTAACCTTCTAGTAGGTTATACTAGGAGTCTAAACGGGTGGTTGCTATTATGTATTGCTTAGTGGGAGGTATTAAGTGATTGCTAATCTGTGCGCGCTCACTAATTAGTATTTGTACTAATTTAATAGCATGAGTGAGTTAGATCTAGGGGCACGAAATACATATAGTATCGTATACTCTTTTAGATGATGGTGGTGACTGTTGAGTCTATTAAGGTAGACTACGTAGTCTATATACTGACGCACCTCCCCCCTAATTAGTCTATGCTTTAGGGGTACACTAAACGCGTAAGCGGGTGGTTGGTGCACCAAACGCGTAAACGCGTACTCGGCGTACCGAACGCGTAGGCACGCGGTTGGTACGATAGGTGCTATAATTATACAGATAAGAAATAGGATAATTATATAAAATTATAATACGTATATACTTAGCGTTAAAGATAGATTAAACATTATAGGATAATTGCATGTTTGCTAATATATACTTAGTATAAAAAAAGGTTAGTAACTAAATAGAGCCGCAATCGCAATATATATTAGCTTTTTCTCTATATAATAAGAATAAGATAGTATAACTTTACTAAGTAAAAGAATAAACGTTACTAGCTGATTATAATAATTAAATACAGAGAATCTAATAGAAGGTATTAGGAATAATAATATTAGGTAAAACTTAAGTAGATAGTTATATAGCTATAAGGTATAGGCGACCCTAGGGTAACCTATGGGTAACTCGCCTATAAGGCATGTGTGCTATATATACCTAGGGAAAACCCTTCCTACCTTATATACAGACTCCTCCTTTTTCCCTTAAAGATTTGTCTCTGTCTCTATCTATACAATATACCCTATTATTTTATTATTAGACTCCCTATTTATATTCTTAACTTATATCTAAATTCTTACTAATCCCCTTAAGAGGATAGCTAGTTTAATTTTTCTATAATACCTCTAAAAAGAAAACTGACGCCTATACCTAATGGTAATACGCTAGCAATATAACTGTAGAACGCCTTAGGATTTAGTATAGATAAAACCGCTAGAAGTATACTAGTAGTATCTAAGCTACCTCCTAAACTTTAAAATAATTAGATCTCTATAAACGCTAAAGACTAGTTTAACTAATATATCTAGGCTTAATAGAAGCTTAGTAAGGTTACTAGTGTTCTACCTAATACTGCTAATATAAAGGAGCTAGATAAGCTAGCTAAGAAAATAGCCAACTTATAGAGCATTATTAATTTAATAAAGCCCTCCTATTACCTCTTTAGTAAAGAGTATAAGTTATATAGCAAACGTATACACTAATTAAATCTTAACGCCCTAGTTAAGAAGTTACCACCTAATATTAACGGTATTACTTAACAGCATTTTAGCCGGTAGATCGCCGCAGTTAAGAACTAATTTAAGGTTAATAACGCTAACTATAACCATAAGCAACGCACGCGCTAGGCCATTAAAGGTCTTATAAAAGAAAAGATAATTACCTAACTAGTTTATTACTGGTTAGGTACTAAGGATAAGGGTCCTTTACTATAGGATAAGTTTAAGACTATGGTCTGGGACTAGATTAGGAACCCTATAGTAAGACGTTTTAATAACGCTATAATATACTATACGGCTATTATAAAGAAGAACTAGAGGTTTAATGTCTTCCTAGCCTATATATATAGTTTAAAGGACCTCTTCTTATATACCCCTTTTATTAATCCTAAATAATAGGTAGACTTTTAGTTCTTATATCTCCTAGCCTACCTATAAGCAAAGCTCTTCTGATAGAACTTCGCCCAATAGATAAGAACTAATAAAAACCTTTTTAATAAAATCCGCCGTATAAAGTAATTACTTAATACTATAAAGCTCGCCGAAGATTACGTAAGTAGTAGTAGTAAATTATTGCGTATAAAGCGCGGTTATAGTATAGGCTTTATAGAGTTAAGTTTAGGGAATAAAACCTAAAAAGGGTGACGCTTTAAGCAAACTCCTAGGGAGATTACCTAAAAGCTAGATAGCTTAGGGGACCCCCTAAACGCTAGTGCTATATACGTAAGTTAAAGGACTGCGGGCGGCTACTATAAAGAATACTAGAAGTAGGCTAATAAAGAGAAGTTAGCTCGGCCTTTAGAAAACCTAAAGCCCTAGTAGTATATCTCTTTTAACTGCAACTAGGGCCTAATATAGAGGGAGAGAAGAAACGCATTATGGTATATATTGCGATAGATATGCCCTAGGGTAAAGTCCACCTATATACTTCATTTAATAATAGGTACTAAATTAACCTTATTAATTAAGGTATTATTTATAGGTTTAACCTACCTATGTGCTACGCGCTACGTTTATATAAATCTATTATACGTTTCCTTAATAGTAACCAGATAATAATTTGGGATGCTTATAATCTAACGGTTACTACTAGCGACTCCTAGAGTACCCCTCGCACTATTAGCCCGCAGACCTTTTAAGGCAGCTTATTTAATGGTTATAATATAGTTTTTAGATAGGATTGGCTCACAGAAGTAAATTTATTAATTAGCTTCTGTTCTAGACAGTTTATCTAGGGTACTTTAAACCCTAAACACCTCTAGATAGTTACTCTTAACGCTTTTTTAGTAGACATTAAGGCTAGTAAAATAGTCTATTCGCTATAGCTAGAAGACTTCTTCTTTACGCTAGTTATAAATATAATAGAAGACCTATTATTACTGGCAGTAAGTACCTATGTAGACCCTTTAGATATAGAGATACTGGTTATAAATATAGTAGAGGACCTGCTGTTACTGGCAGCGAGTACCTATAGAGACCCTTTAGTGCCGGCGTAGATTACCTATATATATGGGGGAGGTAATTAAAACCCTGGAACTATTAAGTATACTATAGCAGAGCTATATACACTCTTAGTGTAAGTATACCTACAAAACGTATATCGGCTGCACCCTTTTCTCCACTAGCTCCTGGAAGCATACTACTATATAATAGTTACTTTAACCTCTGTGGCCCCTAGCCTACCAGATATATATAAGGAGGAAATTAATATTTTCTCTAATAAACTAGTAAGCATGCTATTGCAGAACTCTAAGTATAACTATATAATTAATTTAGAAGAAGGTAAAACGCTACTATAAATACCCCTTTATAACCTTTTATAGAAAGAGTTAGAGATCTTATAAGAGTACCTAGATAGTACTCTTAAAAAGGGCTAAATTAGGCCTAGTAAGTCGCCTACTAGAGCGCCTATTCTCTTTATACTAAAAGTAGACGGTATAATATGGCTATACGTTAATTATAGACGCCTAAATAAGATTATAATTAAGAATTGGTACTCCTTACTACTAGTCGGCGAACTCTTTAATAGGCTTAGCTATATAAAAATATTTATAAAGCTGGATCTTTATAATACGTATTATAGGATTTATATTAAAAAGGGAGACGAATAGAAGACCGCATTTAAGATATGATATAGTTACTTTAAGTACCTAGTAATGCCCTTTAGTCTTACTAACGCCCCTATAGCGTTTTAGAGCTATATTTATAAAGCTCTAGAAACCCTAGTAGATACTATTTACGTAGTTTACCTAGATAATATTCTTATCTACTTAAATAATAAAGATAAGTACGTTAAGCATGTTAAGTAGGTACTGTAATAGCTCTACGCTTAAGGCTTATACGTTAAACTATTAAACTATATCTTTTATACTAAGAACGTTAAGTTCCTAGGCTTTATTATTACCTTTAGAGGTATTATAATAGACTCTAACTGTATAAAAGCTATTAAGGAATGGCCTAAGCCTAAGTCCTATAGGGATATTTAGGTCTTCCTTAGCTTCGGTAACTTCTATAGGCGATTTATCTGGAACTATTTAGATACTGTATACCCCCTATATATATATCTTGCATAGGCATATCGTGGCCTAATGTTAGATAGGGAGAAGAAGTAGAAGCGTAAGTTAAAAGGGCCTGTTAAATAGTATTAACCTTAGTCCTGGCCTAAAAAGGCTTAGTAGGCATTCTATAAGCTACACGCTACATTTATATAGGCTCTACTACTTCTCTACTTTAATCCTAATCTACCCTTAATAGTAATTACTAACGCTTCTAACTATACCTATAACGGTATACTTCTACAGCCCTTAGAATAGGGAGATTAACTCTATTAGCACCCAATTACCTATTATAGTTAAAAGCTTACTAGCCTAAAAGTACGGTATAATACGTATAATAAGGAACTACTCGCTATAGTACAATACTTTAAGATATAGCGCTACTACCTTAAATATACCGCGTATATATCGTGCCTGCTCTACGATTATAATAATCTTAGGTATTTTATAACTACTAAGAGCTTATTTACTTACTAGGCCTAATACGCTAAAAAAAACTAGCTAAGTTTAATTTTAAGATTAAATATAAGCTAGGTAAAACAAATCTTACTAATATACTATCCCGGCGCCCAGATTATACTAAAGGCTTTAAAGATAGTAGTAAGAGGATAGTTCTTAATACTATGCTGCCTATATTATAGTAAAAGTTATAGGTTATAGGCCTTATAGGCGGCCCTAGTACTACTATACTATACTAGTAAGTAGTATGCGTATAGTATATAAGCGACCCTTATAAACTTAGCGCTGGCGGACTAGAGTATCCTACTATTTTCTTTAAGACCACTTTAACTGGCCTAATAGCGCTTAACCCTAGGGAAGACCCCTTAGCCTAGGCTATAGTCCCCTATAATAACCTAGCGAATTATCTACGTATTATATATTATTT
>Ga0307515_10018330_pt1 | contig 12680 bp, 1 predicted proteins | sample 17_EM_MG_FD_194513 | JGI IMG/M metagenome (GOLD analysis project Ga0307515, IMG submission 194513) | Populus trichocarpa ectomycorrhiza microbial communities from riparian zone in the Pacific Northwest, United States - 17_EM | ecosystem: Host-associated > Plants > Roots > Unclassified | place... | reverse complement strand
TTGTTTTCGAGATCTCACCATCCCATGTAAAAACTTTTTACCACCGCCCACAATACCTATAACCACCACCACTAGGTCGTATCGCACGCTGTGCGACGTCTCTGCGTTGGCTCTGAGTCTGAACTTCAAAGACTCAGGTTCGTAGCCGTCACCACGTACAGGTACAGAGTCCGTTTTCGACGGCCATATATAAAATATAATAGTAGGAAGCTCGAAAATTAAAAGAACTTAAAATATATTATAACGTTTATAATATAATCACGTAATATATAAGATGTTAAGGAACTTTAACCGCCAGTTAAAGTTATTTAATTAGTTAGATCCGCCTTACTAAGACCTACTATAAAGATATTAGTTCTACTTACTACCTTAACTAAGCTAATAGTAATTTTCTATTCTGGGGATAGAAAATCCTAATTAGCCTATTTAATAATAGAATTAGTAAAACCCTATACTGCTATTTAATATAAAAACATAACATGTAATAAGTTAAAAGTCTTAACTAAAATCAAATTATTTGGACCTTTGGCTAAAGGGGGGGGTACTATAATAGGACTAGCCTAGTTATAGTAGGAATGTCTTAGTAAAACACTTAATAGATAAATTCTAACGCTTTAACTAAATTTTAATAGATTAATTAAATTTTACTAAAGTCTGTTAAAGACCGCGTATGTATATACGCACGTATCGACCACTAAGCCCCTAACTATTTAATTATATAATTCTCTTATTATTCCTTTCTCTTCTTTATGCAACGTCTTGTTCTTAGCAAGAGCTATATACCCTTAAATTTAGATAGAATTTATATCGTTTTTTTAAATCTTCTCTAAAGTCTCTCCGCGCCCTTATATAGAACGCTACTACTAGAGATACGTATTAGCGACTAGGTATAGCTAGATATACGTAATATCTCTATATAGAGGCCTATAAAGTTACTTAATTATAAGAACCTTAGCCTCTATTTAATTAAATAAGTTATTAATAGGGGAGCCGTATATAAGCTAGATATTAGGACGCTAAGGCCCTAAAGGTATATAGTAATATAACAATAGTAGCGGAATGCAATAGGTATCTAGTTCTGGATAAAGTAAAACTATAAAACTAAATTCTGCTATTCTCTAATACGGGGTGACTACGTTTTATAGGCGCCTCGCCTACGCCTCGCCTGCGCTAATCCGGTTACGGCTAGTGCGTCTCTATAGCCTAATAATTGCCCCCCCCTTCTTAAGCGGCTGTCCTTAGCCGACGTTATTATATAATAGGAGTGCTATTATTATCCTTCGCTAAATAAAAAGTATTTAATAAAATTTATATAAATTAGATAATAGGACAATAGAATAATAGAATAATAAGACGCTTGGACCCTATAAAGATCTATAAAAGTAGGAGTTCCCACCTAGGTAGGACATTAGTTTTCCCTTCTAATTTTATTTTAATTTATTTAGCCTACAATTTACCTTCTTTATAAATTCTAATTAATTATAAGTCGTAAGCGCTAAGCCATCGGTTCGCCTGCTCGCGAGCCTTCTATAAGTATTCTTTATACTAGCTTATAGGTATTACTAACCCTACTAGGCGCTGTTAAAGCTCCTACACCGCTTATAAGCCGCTCCTCTAGCCTTACTAGAACTAATCTGCCTCCGCTACGCTAAGCGTATAGCTACTACTAGGCAGGCTACCTGCGGTAAGTAGGCTAACTATAATTACGGGTACTACCAACGACTAAATAAGTCGTGCTAAGTAGTAAGTTTAAGTGCGTTAGTTTAGGTTTTAATAGCTAATAGACTAGGTCCCTAAGGCCTTTTATAGCCGCCTAAATAAGCTATTTACCCTTATTAATAGGGCTAAGTGCTAGCGCCTAAAGGGCAAAGACTTTTCCCTGCTCTAAGTACAGGAATTATAGGCCATCTATTATACTCTTAAAGGAATTCTTAATATAATACGCACTTTAGTACATGCTATAGCGTAGGTGTTTCGCCGTTATAGTATATGCTAATAGTACTTATAGGCTAATATGCCTCCTATTATAAGGGATAAGGAGGAGGATAAGGAGGAGGAGGAGGAGGAGGAGGATAAGGAGGGAGAGGAGGAGGAAAGGAAGGATTTATTAGAGCTATAGAGTATCTATATTTCTATTAGCGTACTACTATTACTTCGCTATTGTTCCGTTATCGCCCTACTAGTAAGGCGTAATCCCGGTTATAATTAAAGGTTTTTTATTTTTTTACCTACTTTTTTTTTCATTTACCCCTTAGGGTAAAGTAACTATTATATATCTCCTTTACGTCCTTATTAATATCCTCTACTAGGACCTATTTATTATACTCTTTTAGCCAGCCTTTTTACTTAACTAGGTACTATAGGGTTTAGTTACGTCCCTTTCTTTTATATACTTCTTCTACCTTATATTAGTTTATTTAGTTTTCTTAACTATCTAGCTTAATAGGCCCTAGTAAAGGGTCTTTAGTAGTGCCCTTATGTTATTTATATGGCTCTAGTAAGCTAATATAAAATACTAGGTGGATATAGTAAGACATAGGTAGATATAGTTAGTATGCTTACTTTCTAACTAGTTTAGCTATACTAAAAGGTCTAATAAAGCGTGCTGTAAGTTTCTTACTTAGCCTTTTTAGTTTAAGGTTCTTAGTTAATAGTAAGACTAGATCCCCTAATTTATATACCTATAGTTAGTAATAACGATTATAGTATTTTATTTATGCCTCGGCGGCGCTTTCCTAGCGCTTCGCTAGCGCTTTATATTTAAAGGATATTCTTTTAATCCTTTTAAAGGCGGCTAGAATAAAACCACTATTATCCGCCTAGACCTTATATTCTAGATATAGGTAAAACTTATAGCAGGTATAGAACGGGCTTATACCTATTATGCTATATTTAGCATTATTATAGGTAAATTTAATTAGTAATAAAAGGCCTACCTAGTTACTCTACTTTTCGTTATAGAATATACGGAGGTAATACTTTAGGGTTTAGTTCTAGCGTTCTATTTACCCGTTTATTTACGGGTAAAAGGCTATACTTAGCCTATATTTTATCTTTATAGTAAAGCATAGCCTTAACTAAAACTTACTAGTAAAGATACTACCGTAATTAGATATAATCCCCCTAGGGACTCTAAAACGGCGTACTACTTCATTAAGAAAGAGATCCGCGAGTTTGGTTATAGTAATAGTTTTTACTATAAGTAGATATAAGGCTATCTTAGTATAGCGGTTAGCTATTATATATATTGCGTTATATACCTTATCGCCTCATTTACTAGGCGGTAGGCCTATAATAAAGTTTATTATAATCTCCTACTGTTAGGTAAAACCTAAGTAGATAGTTATATAGCCGTAAGGTATGGGCGACCCTAGGGCAACCTAGGGGTGACTCGCCCGTAAGGTACGTGCGCTATACGTGCCTAAGGAAAACCCTTCCTACCTCGCACACAGACTCCCCCTTTTCCCTTAAGGATTTGTCTCTGTCTATACAATATACCTATTGTTCTATTATTAGACTCCCTATCTATATCTTTATCTTATATTCGAATCCTTACCAATTCCCTTAGGAGGATAGCTGGTTTAATTTTTCTATAATGCCTCCGAAAAGAAAACCGACGCCTATACCCGACGGTAATACGCTAGCGATGCGATTGCAGAATGCCTTAGGATCTAGTGTAGACGAAACCGCTAGAAGTATACTAGTAGTATCTAAGCTATTTTCTAAATCTTAAAACGACTAGATATCTATAAACGCTAAAGACTAGTTTAACTTATATACCTAGGCTTAATAGGAGCTTAGTAAGGTTATTAGCGTCCTACCTAATACCGCTAATATAAAGGAGATAGATAAGCTAGCTAAGAAAATTGTTACGGACGCTTTAAGTATAATGTTACGACTACTTGGAGAAGAGTTGGAAGAAGCTAGTTGGTTAATATAAGCACGGTCTAGGATGGAGCCGGTAGAACCATGTGACGAGGAATAGTAAGCGAGTCACATAATATTATACGTAGTGTACGCAGTATACGAAGGAAATGTATGTATAACACGTATAACACGTATATTACGTATAAGAAGGATTTTATAGGAGTACGGTCGTGTATTTAAGGACCCTTAGTCCCTACCTAGATAGTTCCTTCCTTGTAGTAATTCTTAGAATATAATTAGAGTTAATTTATTAGGCAACTACTCCACTAGTTATTATTACGTTATTAACTTTAATTTGCTTTACCTATATACCTAGCCTAATAATAAGCCCACCGTAGTACTTGCTACAAGGTTCCGTTATATAATTACTACCTAGTTACGGTAATAAATATAGAAAGTTAAACAATATACTACTAAAAGCAGCCACCACAACGCCATTAACGGCGGCAACTACTTTAAGGTTAGGAGGTAACACCAGTATAGCAGATACTAACTCGCAACAACCTATAACGGTTAAATAACTATAAGAAATAGTTAACTAGTTAATAGAGAATAATGCAATACCTAAATAAAGGATTAATGGGATAGGGGTAGCGAAGGTTAAGTTACCTTTAATTAAAAGATTCTTAGGGGAGAGATTAAAGCTTAAAGGATTCCTTATGTAAATAAACTTTAAGGTTACGTAAGAAGGAGTAAAACTGCTAATACCTGTGGATTGAATAGCTTATATAGGACTATTCCTATTAGGAAGAGCACTTAAATAGTTTAAGCCTTACCTTATAGAAATATAGGCGAATAGAATAATAACCACTAATTAGGACGTGTGGTTTATATTCTTAAGTTAAAAAGGGTTTGTAAAGCAACTTACACAGATATTTAAAGACCTAGAGGCGGTAACTATAGTGAAAAGAAAACTCTAAGACATTACGTAACGAACCTTAGCAATTAAATATATAATATAGTTCTAAACGCTAGTTATATAAGTTAAGTAGAATAATAGGGCGCTTATAGTATAGTATAAATAAGGACTTAAAACTAAAGTCTAGGATGTAATTATTCTAATAGAGGATGCGGACACCCTAAGGGAATTAATAGATTAAGTAATTAAGATTAATAATAGGATCTTCTAAAGGGGATAGGCTAAGAGAGGTTAGGATAGAGTTTTATAATTATATAAGGCGCAGAGTACGCAATAATAAAAGCTAAGTTAGAAATTATAGTATGGCGTAGAGCTAATAGATTTAAGTAGTACTAAAGAAGCCTATAAGAGATGGAGTAAGAAATTATAAAAACTTAGAGGTTAAGGATCTAGTAATTATAGGACTAAGAAGTATAGGCTAAACTAAGGATCTTAGCAGTAGAAGATATTTAGGCGGACTTTATAGTAAAGTTAATAGTTTAGAGACGGAGCTTATATAAATTGTGGGAAATAGGGTTATTTCGCGAGGGATTATAAAGATAGTTAGAGTTATTATGTAATAAAGGGAACTAGATTAATAGTAGAAGATATACACGTATAGAGGGATAATAGTATACTGTGAGGAACAAAAGAGTATTTAATTAGAAGTTTTGCGTTCTGTTATAATAACGTATACTAAATTTATAAAGACGCTAAGTATGGCGCAAGCTATTGGCTATAAGAGCTAGAGTTAAAAGAACTTAGAGGAATTAAAGAGTTAGATAAAGAACAAGATTAACTTTATAAGCTAGATTAAGATATTATAGTAATATACGGATAATAATTAGCAATAATAATAATGGAGTTAAAGTACTTATTAATTAATAGTAATGAGGACAGTAAAGGATCTAACTAGGGGTATTTAAACCTTAATAACGTAATAGAAGTAAAGACTAAGACCGCTATAGAGTAAGGTTTAGTAACGGGTATTACAATACCGTTAAATATAGCATTTATCGCTTTATAAGACGGAAGGAGTAATATTTAGAGACGATTAAGTAAGTAGATGACTACTAGTGCTAGCTTATTACTTAATAAAGGTAAAAGGCTAAAGGCTTAAGATTCTTAAGACGAGATAAGGCATACCTAAGGACCTATAACGGATGAAAACCAATAGAGTAGGGTAGTAGCTTAGTTTAGGAATATATAAATGAGCTTAGGATAGAGATTCCCACAGGTATAAGATTCTTAAGATGAGATAAATGAGATTTAAGACTCTTAAGATAAGATAAGAATACCACGGACGCCTAGTTGGACTAAGGTGAGAGCTAAGCTTAAGTTAGAAGTAAGCTTAGAATTAAAGAATCTAAGGGACTAAGAATTTGGAGTATAAATAAGGACACCTATAGGTAAGAGGTAAGGAGCTTCTTTATAGATTAGAGAATCTGCAATATAAATAGTAATTAGACTAAGAGATAGATATATAAACCTAGAGGACTTACTAGGGAAATATAGTGTTTAGCCTAAAGATCGGAAAGTTAATACTAAGATTAAGAAGTATAAAGACTTTAAGGATCTACTTATAAGATATAAAAGAAAAGAAACTATAGAGGAATTTAGAGTAAAAATTACCTTATAGCAAGAATAGAAACTAGATAAGAGATTTAGTATATTAGGACGTATAAGGGACAAAGCGCTAGTATAAAGGATCACTAATAGGCCTAGAGTAGGCATATTAAGAGCTAAGTGGCTTACTAAACTAGAATAAGAAGAGGATCTAGGGATTTTAACTAGGTTTAAGAAACGATATATAAAAAGCTATTACGATATAGTAATAAAAAGATACTTTCTTATAGATACGCCGTATACACTTAAAGGGTTATACTAAAAGTGGTATAGACAACGATATAATAATAAGTGGGAAGATTTCTATATATAGTTGGATAAAAAAGTTATTTAAAACCACCTAATTATAGAAAAGGCTATAACGTATATTAAAGGAGCCTTAATTATAATATCAAAGGATCTAGAAGAGTAATTAGAGGACTAGAGAAGTAAGAGGCAAATCTTAGTATCTATAAATAAAGTTATAATGCTTAGATTAAAACGAGAGAGGTTTAAACTTAAGGATAAAGACAAGCTAAGAGTTAACCTAAAACACTAAGTATATTATATACTATTATAGATAGTATACGTAGATAATATGTGTAATATATATAGAGCACCTAAGAATAAGAATCAAAAGTATCTAATAAGAATGTATTAGATAACGGATAAGGTAAAGTATTAAAACGCTAGGTATATATATAGTTAATACCTAGTAGAAGTTTAAGAGTAAGGGGACTTAATACTTTAACTAGGAAGATTCTTTACGGAAGAATGCCTAGATAGATAATAGTAGTAGAAATGTCTAGAGAATACCTATCTATAGTATATTAAAGACAAAAAGTAAACTAAGTATTGGCCTAAGTTGGACTAAGTATAAATAGAATTAAGTAGCTAATAGTTGGGAAAAGTAGAGACCTATAGGACCAGAGGGAGCTAGTAGTAGAGCCTTAGACCCTTAAAGGAATTTAAGGATAATACCTAAATTTATAAGTAAATTGGTAAGATTAATAGTTTCAGGCATTAATAGATAGTAGAGTAATAAGGAACTATATCTTACTAGCAGCAGTTAAAAAAAATAGGGTTATTATACAGAAAAAAAAAAGTTTTTACCTATTAGTAATAATTTTAGGAGATCCGATAGCCTATAAAGGAGGTATTATTAATCTTAAAATAGAACCTATTTAGATAACTATTAAAGGAAGATAAATTGAGATATCTTTTAATATATTACTATTAGGGAATAATAAGGCAGTATTAGGAATACCTTAGTTATAGAAATACAATCTAAAGATTAATTAGATTATAGGTTAGGTTAATATTAAAAATACTTAACGCCGCAAGATATAATAATAAGCTAAGTTAGTATAGTACTAAGTAGGGGCAACCTATAAAGAAACCGAAAAAGGGTTAAGCCATATACTAAAGAGATACTATAAGTATGGTAAGAAACTATAATTACCAAAAAGTAAAAAGCTGTTAGAGTATATAGTATAGAACTATAAAATAGAATTAGAACTAGAAATAAGTTTAAGGTTTTTTCTAATCTATAAGCTTACTAAAGAAGAAGGTAGAGTACTTAAAGAGTTTATTTAGGAAAACTTATAAAAGGGATATATTAGACTATCGCAGTTATTAGCGGGTTATTTAGTACTATTTATACTAAAGAAGAATGGTAAACTAAGACTGTATATTAACTATAGATAGTTAAATAGTATTACTAGAAAGGATAGGTATCCTTTACCCTTAATTAGCGAAATTTAAGATAGGATAGGCAATACGCAAGTCTTTATGAAGATAGATCTAAGATAGGCGTACCATTAAATTAGAATTAAGGAAGATAATAAATAGAAGGCAGCCTTTAGGTTAAAGGAAGGACTATATAAGCTATTAGTTATACAATTTGGGCTTATAAACGCACTAGCAATATTCTAAAAGCGAATTAATAATATATTAGAAGAATACTTAGATGAATTTATTATTGCATATCTTAATAATATTATCATTTACTTAATAACTAAGGAAAAATATAAAGAATATGTTAAATAGGTTTTAAAGAGACTATAAGAAGAATAAATGCTAGTAATAATTAAGAAATGCGAGTTCTTTACTAGAAAGACTAATTTTGTTAAATTTATTATTAAACTAGGCTAACTTAGTATAGATCTAAAGAAGATTAAGGCTATAGTAAATTAGTAATAACTAGAGAATATTACGCAGTTAAGATTGTTTTTAGGGTTTTATAATTATTACAGAAGGTTTATAGCGCAATAGTTAAAAAAACATTAAGCTATTTACGCGATTAATAAAGAAAGAAGAACTATAGGTATAGGAAGAAGAATAATAAAAACTATTTAAGGAAGTTAAAAGGTTATTTACCTAGGAGCTAGTTCTTAAAATCTATTAACTAAAACTAGAGACGGTTATAGAAACAGATATATTAAACTTTATACTAAAGATATACTTTATATAAAAGCATCTAGATAGATAGCACCTAGTAGTATACTATAGTTGGAAGATAATACTACTAGAGTTAAATTATAACATCTATAATAAGGAGTTATTAGGTATAGTTATAGCATTAAAGAAATAGAGAGTATTCTTATAAGGTATAGAGAAACTATTTATAGTTAAGATAGATTATAAGAACTTAATAGGGTTTTTAATAATAAAAGAACTTAATTAAAGATAGGTTAGATGGGCAGAGATGCTTATAAAATACTATTTTAAGATTTAATATACTAAGGGCACAGACAATACGCGAGCCAATGCGTTAAGTTAAAAGGCTAAACTATAAAATAATGAAAAGCCATTAGGGGCTTTACTGTAAAAAGATATAGATAGACTAATTAGGTATAATTATCTAAAGATTATAGTAACTTAAAAAGACGAGTTAGAGAAAATCTATAAGACACTAGAAAGCTTTTAGGTATAAAGAATTCTAAAAGTATAGCTAGAAGATCTATAAACGGATATATATAAAAACTAAGAAGTAAAGTATATCCTAAGAAGCATAGCAGAGCACTTTATAGAAGATTTTTATAAGGGATTAACTTAAGGATATAATAGAGCTATGGGCTTAGTATTAAGACTTTAGGAGGAGTATATTATTAATAGAATCTAGAGGATAGCCAGGAAGGTCATTAAGGAGTGTCTAGATTGCTAAAAAAAAAATAAACTAATAAGGTATAAGCTATATAGAGGGCTATAACCTATTAAAATACTAGAGAGACTATGGGAGGTTATATTATAGGACTTTATTATTAAGTTACTAAAATTAAGAGATCCTATTATAGGGCAAGATTGTAATATAATCTTAGTAATAGTAGACAAGCTTATAAAGTAGGGATACTTTATAGCCTATATAGAAGAAATCTCAGTAGAGGATATTGCTAGAATCTATATTAAAGAAGTGTTTATAAGATATAGAGTACTAAGTAAGATTATATTAGATAGAGATCTAAGATTTATAGTAGTATTCTAGGAGGTATTTTTAGCAGAGCAAGGAGTTTAAGTAGTAACTTTTACCGTATATTATCCGCAGATAGACGGTTAAACGGAAAGATTAAATTAGACACTAGAGCAGTATATAAAATATTATATTAATCACGTATAGAATAATTATGTATTGTTTGTTGTTACTAGTTATATAGTTTATATACAATATAACACCACAAGAAGGAATAGGTACTTTACTATTTAAGGCAAATTATAGATATAAGCTAAGAATATTATTATCGCTATATTAAGTAAAGAGGACGAGTAGTACAGCTAAGTAAAAAATAAAGACTTTAATAAATCTTTATATAAACCTTACAGAAATAGCTAAGGTAGTATAGTAAAGAATAAAAAAATACTATAATGCTAAGAGATCTAAGGGACCAGATCTTAAGGAGGGAGATAAAGTATGGCTACTATATAAAAATTTCAAGAGTTAATAACTAAGTAAGAAGTTAGACCACGTTAGACTAGGACCTTTTAAAATTATCTAGAGAATTTTATTAGTTATATTTAAGTTAAACCTACTAGCCAAAATTAAGATCTACCCTATATAGTATATCGCGATACTAGAGCCAGTATATAGGAATATTAGGCCACTAGTTTACGAAGCAGATATATATAGAGGATAGGAAGAAGATAAATAGTAAGTTTTAAAGATTATTAGTTATAAGGACGTAGATAATAAAATATAGTATAAAGTAAAGTAGATAGGCTATAATAAGACTACCTAGGAGCTACTAGAGAATTTAAAAAACGCTATAGGAAAGGTATAGGAGTATTAGAAGAGAAAAGGTTAGGCAATATTAATAAAAAAGGATCGCTAAAAAATGAGTTACCTAAGGGGGACCTAGGAAGAGCGACTGCTAAACTACTTAGAGTTATTTCCTTATCTACAGAAAGAGAGTTAGTTCTCTTATTACTAAGTTCCTATAGACCTTATTTTATAAGTTTCTACTCCTTAAAACAAACCTTCTTACGCACTTTCTTAAGACGAAGAAGATAGGTAGATGCTATAATCTAAGTATCTAGGGCCTTCTGTTCCGTATTATAAAAATACTTAAGCTTAACAAGAGCCTAAGACAGCTTACTATTAAGCCTTATAGTAGTAAATTAAATATAAAACCCTATAATAAATTACTTAGGGAACTTAACGACTATTAAGAGTAATAGGACACGTATACTTAGCGTTAGAGATAAAGTAAACATTATAGGATAAACGAATATTTGCTTTAGTGCACTTTAAATAAGAGGACGGTTGCTAAGAGGAAGGACTTACTAATATAACGTAAACTAATCCCTCTTTTGTATAACGAGAACACGGAGATAGTATTATCTTATTAAGTAATAGTATGCTAGCAATAGTGTAAGCACAACGCTGCGCTTATAAAGAAGAAGGAGGTTTAGAAACCTTAGGAGATATAATAAGTAATAATATTAACCAAATTAATTAGATAGATATTATACCTCTAGTAAATAACCTAGAGATACTAGGAATCTTTAAAGACAAAAATAAAGAGGAGGGAGATAGTGTTATAGACGCTTTAAGTATAATATTATAACTACTTAGAGAAGAGTTAGAAGAAGCTAGTTAGTTAATATAAGTATAGTCTAAAATAGAGCCGGTAGAACTATATAACGAGGAATAGTAAGCGAGTTATATAATGTTATACGTAGTATACGCAGTGTATAAAGGGAATGTATATATAATATGTATAATACGTATATTATATATAAGAAGGATTTTATAAGAGTATAGTCGTGTATTTAAGGACCCTTAGTCCCTACCTAGATAGTTCCTTCCTTATAGTAATTCTTAGAATATAATTAGAGTTAATCTATTAGGCAACCACTCTACCAGTTATTATTACGTTGTTGACTTTAATTTGCTTTACTTATATACCTAGCCTAATAATAAGCCTACCGTAGTACTTGCTATAAGGTTCCGTTATAAAAATGGCTAACTTATAGAGCATTATTAATTTGATAAAGTCCTTCTATTACCTCTTTAGTAAAGAGTATAAGTTATATAGCAAACGTATACGCCGAATAAATCTTAACGCCCTAGTTAAGAAGTTACTACCTAATATTAGCGGTACTACTTAACAGCATTTTGACCGGTGGATCGCCGCAGTTAAGAACTGATTTAAGGTTAATAACGCTGACTATAACTATAAGTGATGTACATGCTAGGCCATCGAAGGTCTTATAAAAGAGAAGACAATTACCCAACTAGTTTATTGCTGGTTAGGCACTAAGGATAAGGGTCCTTTACTATAGGATGAATTTAAGACTATAGTCTAAGACCAGATTAGAAACCCTATAGTAAGACGCTTTAATAACGCTATAATGTACTATACGGCTATTATAAAGGAGAATTAGAGGTTTAACGTCTTCCTAGCCCGTATATATAGCTTAGAGGACCTCTTCTTATATACCTCTTTTGTTAATCCTAAATAATAGGTAGACTTTTGGTTTTTATATCTCCCAGCCTACCTATAAGTAGAGCTCTTCCGCTAAAACTTTGCCTAATAGGTAAGAACCGCTAAAGACCTCTTTAATAAAATCCGCTGTGTAGAGTAATTATTTAATACCATAAAGCTTACGAAAGATCGCGTAAGTGGTAGTGGTAAATTATTGCGTATAAAGCGCGGTTATAGTATAGGCTTTATAGAGTTAGGCTTAGGGAACAGAACCTAAAAAGGGCGACGCTTTTTTAAGTAAACTCCTAGGGAGATTACCTAAAAGCCGG
>Ga0307515_10018329_pt1 | contig 12680 bp, 3 predicted proteins | sample 17_EM_MG_FD_194513 | JGI IMG/M metagenome (GOLD analysis project Ga0307515, IMG submission 194513) | Populus trichocarpa ectomycorrhiza microbial communities from riparian zone in the Pacific Northwest, United States - 17_EM | ecosystem: Host-associated > Plants > Roots > Unclassified | place... | reverse complement strand
ATAAATTCAATTTACCGCCCGTCCCGGTCCCCCTAGTGGGTCCACGCAGGCTAATACCTTCTATAGGAAAAACTCTATCTTAGAGAAAACCCAGTCGCGGGCCGTGCTAGAGAGACGACAGCGTTCCAATATCAGGGCGCCGGCGACTCGCCTTCTACCTAGCACCAAGTCTACGTATTAAGCCAACTAACCGCGCTTCGCAAATAATCTCACACTACCCCTTCTTTCCTTATCCTTTTACCCTTATCCTTTTTGCTAGTCCTTTTACCAGTCCTTTTACCAGTCCTTTTGCTAGTCCTTTTGCCAGTCCTTTTACTAATCCTCTAGGCTTTAAAAGGGCTAGTATCCACTTATATCCTTTATATCCATTTCCTTTATAGCCCAGAACTAGGTTAGGGCACCTAACTATACCAGCTATTTTGCAGCCGCTTAGGCACTTCTTTTATCGCTTAGGACGTCTTAAAGACGTTCAGAAGTGCATTATGCTATAAAGTCTGCCCTTTAGTATTATGGACACTAAAATAGTACATAGTGTACTGTCTGCCTTATCCAGCTATATTTACACCATGGGAGAATCTCTAGTACTCTAACGGATATAAGCCATACATTAAACCCTATTACTTCTATATAAAGAAGAAATAGTACTATAGCCTCTGCTTTTGTTAAGCCTTTATATAGCGGGATTATAGGTTTCCCCCACGGGGTCCTCCACGTAGTTTCTGTACAATCTTTAGCCTTCGCTTACCACCGTCAGCACCATTCTAGGTCCGCCCATTTCGCGATAAGGGTAGTCGCTCGCCAGCGGTGCTGGTGACCTCCTATATAGTGGCGGCGCTCCATCTACGCTCTGCCAGCGTTCCGCTAGCTACGCCTACGGGGGTTTATTATAGCTCTCCGCTCTATACAGTCCTTCTAGTATGCGAGGAAGCCCTATATCTCATTCTTACGATCCCTTGCGCGGTCTCTAAGCGCTTCTAAAGGTACCAGTAGCCGTCTTGCTTTTTACCTACGCTTTACTAATATTTTCTAGATACCATCAAGTGCCTCTACTGTTTCCTTTTCTACCCTATTAGGAGCCGTCTTAGCGGCTCTTTAGAGGGCTATTATATCAATATAGAGCTAGATTAGGGGAATAGCCGCTTCCTTCTCTATTGCAGCTATTAGTGTTCGCCGGTATGCTCCTGTAACCCTACGGAGACATTTATTCTAAACCTTCTATAGCAGTTTAAGCAGGCTTTTCGCTGGCGTTCCGCCGTCATCCCGTACTCCCCACACTTAGGCGCCATACAGCATCGCTAGTCGGACGGTGGCCGTATATAGGAGGCGCGAGCGGCGCATTAATGGGCCCCATATAGACATCGTGATCCTTAACATCGCTTCAAAGGCTGCTAAGCCCTTGCTTGCCGCCTTCTTAATCTATTCTTTCCACTGGAGCTTAGGGTCCACCCAAATCCCTAAGATTCGTATACTGGTTTTCTGGGGAGCTATCTCGCAGCCGGCGATACGCACGGTGGACGAAAGGTCTACAGTGGCGTGGCGCCGTCGCCTTGTGAAGTATATAAGTTGGTACTTTTTAGAGGCGAACGTCGCGCCGTATCGGTTAGCCTATGCAGTATAGTAGTTATGAGCGGCCTCCAATTGTCTACAGTTCTCTACTGCGGAGTCTCCCTAGGTAATAAGGTTCGTGTCGTCTACAAAGCCGAACCCTAGCGTGCCGCTGTTAAGGCTTTAGAATTTCTCTAACAGGTCTAATATAAAGAAGAGGAATAGAATTAGCGATAAGGGAGACCCCTAGGGGATACCTATTTGTGTCTGGATCTAATTGCTCTTATATTTTATAAACTTAATGCGGGTCTTGCGTGCTGTTAGGAAGCTTTATACAAAGTCTATAAGCCACTTTAGAAAGCCTTTTTAGTCTATATTATATATAAAATATAATAAGCTATTTATCTCCTTTTATAATATTAGGCTTTATATAGAAGCGAGCTTTACTTAGTTAGTTTAGCGTCTTATATATTAGTTATTAATAGTAATAGTATTAAGAGCTTAGTAATCTATATAAAAGCGTAAACTCTTACCAAGTTTCTTAATAAAGATTATTAGTACTACTATAGGCGAAGAGCTTACTCTAATAAATCCCTTACTTAAGTTCTTATCTAAATACTTCCGTAGTACTTAGAGCTTATTTTAGAATATCCTATATAGGGGTCTAAATCTAGGCTACTTTCCTTCTTTAAGTATAATCTTATAATTATATAATCGGTATTCTAGTAGCTTATTAGCTTCTTTCTAAAAGAATATATTTAGGCGCCTATAGTGCTCTAATAGTACCTTTATAGCAGGATTAGTATACTTCTTTAGTACTAAAACTTTCTTAATATTGGCTATTATAATAGTAAAGATTATATATTTAGGGTTTTTAGCAAGTTATACTAGCGGGGTAGCTCTAATTATATAGATATCTAGGGTATTAAGTAAGCTTAGATTATCTATAGTTTCCTATATAGTTTCTTATTTAGCTTTAGGTTTAGTATTAAGTATAGAGTTAGTATTAAATTTAGGTTTAAGTTCTTTAAGTATCCTTTTTATAGTAAAATACTAGTTTTTCTAGTACTTTTATATATTAAGCTTAAGCTTCTGCTTGGTTTAGGGTAGTATAGTAGTTAAAATTGGTTTATATAGTTTAGTATAATTTCTAAGTCCTTAGTAAATGTTAGCGGAAATCTTATATTAGTAGAATTAAGTGGATTCCTTAGGTATAAAGTAAATTTTTATAGAAATTTTAGTGAATTTTCTAAACTTTAGTTTTAGGTTTAAGTAGTAAGTTATTAGGCACTTCTACTTATAACGGAAGGTAGTAAGTAAAAGCTTAAGGTTATTTTAATTAATAGTTATCTTATATAGCTTTATATATAGTTATTTAAAGATTATTAAGTAATTTATAGTGGTAATAAAAGGCCTAATTGGTTCTTTATAGTTTAGGTATTAAAATCTTAGGAATACTATATAGGTAGTATGGCCTAAGATAGTGTGTTTACTATTAAATTTAAATACATTAATATGCTAGTTAAGTGGGTTTAGGGTAAAACTATTATTTTACGCGAAGATTTTATTAATAAATCCTATACTACTAGCTCCTATATTAATTAGGACTTAAATATTAGCTTATTAGCTATTTTACTAAAGATAGTAGTTAATAGTTATGCTGTAATCCTAGGGTTAGAGTTTATAATATTTAGTATATTTAATAAGATCCTAAGGTAAAGCTATTTTAGAGAGTGACTTAGCTCTAAAACCTTCCTTTTAGTATATTAGTTATAGCTTCGTCCTTATAAATAGTGCTTACTAAATAACTAGTTAAAATTAAATAAAAATTATAGTTAGTAAATGTTACGGGATACCTCCGTGACACCTTATATACGTCTACCTATTTTTACTAACTTAGCAACTAGAGACTAACTATAAGATAGCAACCTAACGGCAATCTGACGGCAATCTGCCGCATTTTGCTATATTCCGCCAAGCTTTACTAAATCCTGTTAAGTTCTGCTAGGACTACTACCTAAATCCTACCCTACTTTATATACGTATTAATTAAGTAACCAAACTAACAATATATACCCTTTCTTCTCGTTTTCTCGCCTTCTTTTCTTACGTAGCGTCTTGACCTTATTATATAGTTTATATATATAGCTTAATAATATCTACCTCGTTATATATTATTATCGCTTATATTTACTCCATAACAGTAAATAGGGCTTAATTAAGGCGATTGGTTGCTTATATCCGTTATTTATTTATTTAGGGTATTAAATAGAATAGTATCTTAAAATATAAGCTTTGCTTCCGTACTTAAAGCAAAGGCCTACCTTAATATATTATTCTTATTTAGTGGACCCTAGTAGGGCGTACTTAAGGTTCCTAGTATTAATATCTATAGAATTTAGGTCTTTGTAAGTCTTAGGCGGCTTAAGTGCAGAATATTATAGCGTGTATTTTAGGATAAGATGTAGTAAGTTATTATATAAGCTATTTATAATATTAATATAGGCAGTAATAGTATCTAGCAGCTTAACTCCTATAAGAGATACCTTTAATTTAGTTGTTAAAGATTCTATTAGACGATTAATTAAGGTAGATTTATTCTATTTAATTCCTTTAGCGTAGCAGCAGTACCTAGTAAAGTATAATAGGTAGTTTCTAGAGCCTTATATTATCGTGTTTAGTTTTCTTTATACTATAGCGGTTTAGTTAGGGTTATTATAAAATGCTTCTAATATAACAACTAGTTTTTTAGTACTCGGCCAGAATAAATATATAGTTTCTACGGCGTCTCCTTTTAAGCGGCTTATAGTATAATATAGTTAACTATTAGAAGTAGTGTAGAAATTAATATTACTATTTAGCTTATTCTTAAGTTAGTTATAATAATAAAAAAAGAGCGTAGTTTACTCCTTTTACCTAAATAGGCGGGATAATTAGGGAGATATTTAGTCAGCTTCTTTATAGGGGCGTTAATTAGCGAATTTAGGTTAAGGAGCTAGTTTTAGACGCGTTCTTTCTATTTAGTATTTATAGGTTAATACTAGTAGAGATAGGTAGGGGCGGCGGTATAGTAGATAGTAGGCTTTAGCGGATCTCTTTAATATCCTTTTTTAGAGATTTAATGGTCTTATAATATTAGGCTTCTTAATAGGCTAGGATTTCTATAAAAGGTTATTATAGGGTTTTAATTTATTTAATAAATATAGTATATAAAGGCTTTTAGGTTATTCTATATACTAAATAGGGCGATATAAGGTATAGGTTTAACGTAATACAGTATTATAGAGTAAATATAAGCAACAATAATATATACCAAGTAGATATTATTAAGCTATATATATAAACAATATAATAAGATTAAGATATTATATAAGGAAAGAAGGTAAGAAAATAGAAAGAAATTGTATATTATATTATCTTAGTTGTTTAGTTAATACGTATATAGTATAGAATAGGATTTAAGTAGTAGTCCTAGTAGTCCTTAGTAAGATTTAGCAGACTTAGTAGAATATAGCGGAATGCGGTAGATTGCAGTAGATTGCGGTCTTATAGTCGGTCTCTAATTACTAAGTTAGTGGAAATAGGTGGAAATATAAGGTATTATACGGGTGTTCCGTAATATTTTAGCTATATATTCTACTAAAATCTCTTCTATATATAGTATAAAATAGCCCAACTTAGTTAACCTATGTACTGTTACTAGAACTATATTATACTCCTATTTAGTAATAAAATCTTTTAACTTTAGTAACTTTATAATAAAGTTCTATAATACCGTTTCCTATAGTCGTTCCGTTATTTCTACTAGCTATAGTATTCTATATAGTTTATACCTTACTAGCTTATTTCTTTAGTAAATAGAGTGTTGGTGTCGCCGCATCAGGAAATGGAGGCTTCCTTTTTAGGCAAGGCGCCTCGCTTTTCGACCGTGGCTCCGCCAAGACTGCCTCTCAACCTTAACCATAAAAGGCCGTTTCCCTCGCTGCTTTTCCTCTTATCTTCCATCTTTCTTTCCTCCCGATACTGCGCCGCCCCCTCTTCCTACTGCTAGTCCCTGGCACGGCCGTATTAAGGCATTTCTGCCGTCCCTTAGCGCTTATGCATATGCAAGTCCAGCCCGCTTATTCCTCTTTATTCCCCGTGTCTTAGACTAACAATTAATATAGTAAATCGCGGCCCCTCCGATGGGGCGACTCTTTTATGGCGATGTATGGGCGGTTATAGCTTCCTTTCCTAATCCCTACCTTTAGTGTCGATGGCCTCAACTATTGTTAAGCCCTTTCAGCGCTGCCTCTGTCCGCTGAGCGTGTGCATGTCCTCACAATCCTGTTTTCTCTCTCTCTCTCTCTCTGTCACATTTCCTTCTCTCACCCCCCAGATGACGCTCATCCGCGGCCGCGTCAGCACCGTCGTTTCGTTCAACTGCCCGTATCCCTACCTAGTTAGGGAGGGACAAGTGTGCCGCATCGCCCCCTTCAAGGGCTTGAGCTAGCCCATATCGCACTCATTTTAGCTAACCCACTCAACTCAATCACGCGCTCTTTTCTCGCCTGGGATGTGCTGTTGGTTAGACCGTCCACTTTAGCGTTTATTGATAGCTAAAGCCACCTGCATCACAACTAACATGCGTGCTAGGCTACTTAGCAAGAAAGCAGCTGGAGATCGCCGATTTAAGCAACCATGCCGTACGGGGCTATATTAGGCACCATTTAAATGGGGGTTGTACGAAGCATCGCCCGGGTGGCCATGCATACCTCCCTAGCGGTATAGTTGCATTACTATGGATATTTTGGGGACGCCGTTCGATCTGCTAGTTCGGGGCTAAAGGGCTATTAGCTCCGGCTGCCTTACTACTTAGCGGCAGAGCGGTAAAGGATTGACGATCTGGCCTTCTAAGCCATGGGGCTATAGTGGGAACCACCTGGATCAAAATTAGAAGGTTGCAGCTTTTGGGCGCATAATGGATCAGCAGCACGCCTGCGAAGAAATCTCTAACACCAGCCAGCCACGTTAGGAGGGTGAGCATCATGCAGCACCTTATGCAGTCTTTTACCTAGCACATTTATGGATATGCATACGATCACCATACGAGTGGTAAGCGTATCCGTCACTAGGCGGTTAGCATTAGAGAGCCCCGCTCGCCACTAATAAGGACACTCCCTCCTTTCGTTATAGATAGCTTATAACGTGCACGCATAAGTAGGGTTTTACCTACTAATACGAGCAGCGTAGAAGATTAGCTGGACCGGAATTATCGGGAAGTAAATAGATATATTAGCGCTACCCTTTACTAAGGAACGAGAGTGGAGAATTTACGCCACTAACCTCCTAATAAGGGGCTAGATGCGATGGCTGTGTTAGCTAAATATACCAGCTCTAACGGGTGGATACGGTTTGACCGCAATTTGCTAAGGGTGTTAATTAGGCGCCGGAATTTAAGCCCTTATAAACTTTACCCTATAAACGGTAATTAACCCTAGTCTATGCCGGAGGCGCACATATTAAATGCTTTAATTCGATAAGAAGCCCAGACAAGGGGCGAGAGGTAATAGGCGATAGGCGAGAGCTAGCGGCGAAGGGAGAACTGGCGTGCACTTAAAAAGACCTTTGATTCCCCCTTAAAGCTTTTAAAAGCCATAAAGCAATAGCAACTCTAATAATAACAACGTTGGCACCATCCCAATCTTCATTTTGTATCCCTCCCGAAATTTCGCTTGATAATAACAATTTTTATACTAGTCCCCCCAGGAAACCAATAGCTTCGTCTTAGCGCCATAAAATTACAGCCCCTAAGAAAAGCGCGAGCAGCAAACCTAAAAGGAGGAGTAGGGGAGTACCTCTTTTCCCCCTAAATAGTCAAGAAGCTTTAAAAGCTTGGGCAATTAACGGTATATTATTCCACCCAGAGCCTTATTTTAGGAATTCCGTCTAATATAGCGGCTGTAAACCCTATATATAATTACAAGAAAGCTTATTATAAGTATTACGAGGATAACGAGGATAACGAGGATAATTTCTATAGGGATAGAAATGACAGTAAAGTCGCTGGACGGAGTAGTTAAGATAATTATTATTACCCCACAACTCTTTCCCTATTCCTTCAGTAGTTGTGAATATATACGTCTAACAACTAGCAGTAAATCTAATAGTTATTAAAGATAATACAGCCGATCTGGACTCGGAAGCTAAGGGCGATGAAACTAATAAAGCTGGCGAAGCCAATAATCGACCGACACCTTATGGATTAGGTATGCGCTTCCCCTTTTAATTTACAATGGCCTTCTCTAACAATTAGTAGATGACAGGAATAACGGTAGTAATAAGGATAGTAAAGACAGTAAGGAGCCGCCTTCGTTAGAAGCGCTAGAAGAACTCCTACGCACACCTATACGCAACTATACCATACTCCTAGCGCTAGATGGCAATTAAACGGATAATTTAGCTAAGGGGCGTCGTATTAGAACCGTTCCACAGAATAGGCAGGAGCTTAGGACATTGGTAAGCGCTAGTTAAGAGTCTTTAGGAGCTAAGAAGTTAAAGAAGCGGAGGTTTAATTAGCTTAAGCAATTAGATAATACTGATTATATCTCTAATACTTCCGTTAGTAAGGGCGGCGAGGGCCTATAACCTAGAAAGTAACGAAGATTCCTAGCTTCCCGGAGGACCTTACCTCTGGGCCCTCCTACCCCTAACCTTAGCGGTAGCAATAACTGTATTAAGGAGCGAGCGGCCTCTGCTACGCGGCCTACTAGCCCTTTACTTTAGCAACCTTTATCTTCCTATAATATTAGACCACCGCAAGATAAGGTTAACGGCCTAGCTAAAAAATGCGATTACAGCGATAACAATAAGGACGGCGAGAACGTTATAGACGAAGGCAAGGCCAAAAACTACAGCAATAGAAGTAATAATAGCAGCGATACGGTTAATAATAACGCTAGGGACGGTAATAGTAGCGACAGCGACAATGGTAACAAGGCCCGCGGTTGTATAGGGCGACGAGAATCGCCAACCTTTATTAGTAGTTAATTAAAGCTAAAGCGTGCTGCGAAGTATTATCTTTAGCGGTCTTACTAGTCCCCTTTAATTTTATCCACATATATGCCCGACTGGAGTACTGCGCTTATTAACAATCATTATAAGCGGGTTGCATCCCCCATATATAATCGCCTCCGTACCTAAAAACCGCTGTTAAACTTCACCTCTAATAAAGTAATACTGGGAGCCGCCTTAAATGCTAATTCGGAAGAATTTTCAATCTAAGCAGTTTTTAGGTATTAGGGAGACGGGCTATATAAACTAGAAGTGCTTCCTTAACAATTCCGCTTATTAAACAACCTAGTTAAGCAGTCTTAAAAGCTAAAGCCCTAAGATCTAAAGTCTAGAGTAAAATACACGGATAAGAAAGACGCGCTACTTACTAATTTAAAGGAGGAATAGAATCTTTTATGGGAACAGATTAAAGACCGCTTTTTAAAAAGAAGTCTTAGATCACTACAGGCGCATTACTGTTTGAAATTAAAAGCTCAGCCTACCATATAGAAGAAAAGGGGCCGGCCTGCTAGGCAGAAGAGACGGCAATAATGGTGGTGCCCTTCTTTTAGCTTAGAGGTCTCTTTCCCGTTATATATTCCATTTCTAGCTTAATCTATTTATAGCGCATTTCCTATTATAGTAAACCCCCCTTATTACGATATGGGGTATATAATAATATATATCTATATTACGATCTACACCCCTTAATCAAGCCTTTTTTGGTATAATATTACGATAATCTGACTTTTGACAATATTGTTAAGGTAGCTCCACCAAAATCGTTATAACCAGATAAGATTTTGTATGGGAGAAGCCCTATTTAGCCCGTACAATGGGTGTATTATACCCTTTTAGGGTAGTTTACCTCCTTTTTCCTGCTTATTAACGCATTACGTGACAATTTTGTATAACAATACCATTGGTATTACGATATGCTCGGCCGCAAAAACGGTATCGTACTAAAGAGGTTTTACTGTATATAAGGGCTGCATGAAAAGGTCCGCAGGGGTATTACTCTTTTAAGGGCGGTAAGCAAGAGCCACTTATATCACCACTTATAACGCCACAAACGATAGAGAATACAAGGCTGAAACTACGTTCACGACTTGGCCAGCTAATTCAAATCACGTAATAGAGCTGAAACCGAGCGGCATTGGCTAGAGTAAGGGATTAATTCTCCTACGGCCTCTATTTAGGCGGTATAAGGCGGCTTCTAATAGGCTAGGGAGTAGATTGCATGTTTTGTTGAAATATGAAGCCCATACGGGATGGTGGGGTGTGGGGACCCGACGATCTGGCGGAAGATTAGGTTATCCGCTTTCCCGGGTTTATTTAGCCCACCCTACGCTGTTTCACATGCGTTTCGACCAAGGCAGCGCGGGTAATGGGAGGTAGAAGAGGAGGTGTTACTGTTATTGTGGAGTTGTGGAGCTTTGGGAGTAACCCTATTACGGGTCAGCAAAATATGTACTCCGATCAAAAAATGACCGAATTAAATCAAACTCAGTCCTTATGTAGGAAAAGCAACTGTCCTTACTCGGTATATTGGGGATATTGGAGATGTTGCGAGTTTGCGCAAACAGGGGCCGAATCATGCCGGGAACTATGTTTGCAGCACCAATAACATACCTTGCCTTTATGTCGACCTGAATCAGGTTATCTTACCCCGACTCGGTCATCGACTCGGTCACCTACCCCGAGTTTCCATTGCCACCCCTTACCCCCCTTGTCTTTCCTTTCCTACACCTTTTCTTATGTATATATAGAGGTCTTAGAACCACATTTCAATAGACAGAATCCTCATTCTTTTCTTACAATCGGTGCACTGACTACCGATCGACACTTTATCAGTGCTGTTGGACCTATTTATATTATGAATGATGTATAAACTCCTCTAGAGACTTACAAACCACTACTTACTAGATTAGACGCATTAACATGAACTATTTGTTATAACCGACGGAGTACTTCCCCATAATATTAAAGAAGAGGCTGCGGTAGTGGGACGAAGCAGATTAGCTCTGTACGCTCGTTATGCCCTTAATTTCTGCAAATTCAAGTTGGGAAAAATTAGGAATTTCATGCAAGGTTACCTCAATTGGATGGAAAATCTATAGCATCGATAGAGCAAAGTGAGGAGCTGCGTCGTGATAGTTGTGGATGAAATTCGTGCCGTTGCATAACCTTTGGTAAGACTACAGCCATTTCAATATTTGCAAGAGCTATAAAACTAAATTGCTCCAGCTGGGTGTAGTCTCTGGCACGGGCAGCCAATTCGGAGCCTCTGATTGGCTAAGCCCTTATCGATAGCTGAGGACGTAAATTAACGTGTTAAGGGATAAACGTCTCTATGATTAATCACCCGTATAAATGTCTGTACGCCTATATATAGCTCTATAGAAGCTATATACGAAGCTTTATATAAAGCTCTATATAAAGCTCTACATAAAGCTCTACGAAGGCTCTACTAAACGCTCTACTAAAGCCTCTACAAGAGCTCTACCTATATAGTAAATGGAGTACGCAGTACGCAGGGGGGGTCTAAGGGGGTCTCCCCCTTAAGCTTAAAACTCTACTTAAAGCTCTACTTAAAGCTCTACTTAAAGCTCTACTTGAAGCTCTACTTAAAGCTTAATATAGAGCTCTAAAGCTCTACTAATACGCAGCACTAATATACTAGGAAGGCTCTATAATTGTCTACACAAACGGCTCTATAAATGGCTCTATGAATATTTGCACAATCGCCCGTATAAACGCCTATATAATTAATCAATTAATTAATTAATTAAACGCCTATATAATTGATTAATTAAACGCCTATACAAACAATTAATTAAACGTCCATGCAATTGCCTATTTAATTATCTCTACAAACGTCTCTGCAGTTAATCGCCCATGTAAACGCCTGCATATAGCTCTGCATAAGGCTCTACATGAAGCTCTGCACGAAGCTCTACCAAAGCTCTATCCCATGCAACGTTGGTGTCCTACTGCAGGTGTTCCGTGCGGAACACCAGAATCAGAGCTGCGCAGAAGCTTTGCAGATAATTCAATCATCAATTAATCAACTACCTGCCTTCTAATCATGCCTTTCTTGATCCTGATATCGTCCAACCTACCGAATACGTTATTCCTCCAACTCGTGTAGCAAAGGAACAACATCCGGAGCCTTGGCAGCTGCCTAAATTCGAGCCCTTTGTTGGAGCTTCGTATTCCTCATCACGACTCTAAGATCCTAACGATCTAATTGGCTGGGGCTTATCGATAAGAATAGGGCACATTTCAACGTTGCAAGGGATACAAAGCTCTACTAAAGCTCTGCACGAAGCTCTACTAAAGCTCTACACGAAGCTCTACCAAAGCTCTTGTCTGATTATACGAACGCGTATTTACGCGTTCGGTGCACTAGCCTCCTATTTACGCGTTCGATGTACCAACCACCTGCTTACGCGTCGTTGCATGACTAATCAGGGGGAGGCGCATCAGTATATAGACCACGTAGTCTGCTTCATACAATAGAGACATTATACAACCTAACAAGACTACGATTACGACATTACGTGATATTAGCCTTAGGTCATGTGTTCCGACAGCTCTATATGAAGCTCTACCGAAGCTCTACCAAAGCTCTATATAAAGCTCTACCGAAGCCCTATATAGCTCTGCAAAAGCTCTATAAAAGCTCTATACAAACCTCTATATAAAGCTCTGCAAAAGCTCTACTAAACGCTCTACTAAAGCCTCTGCAAGAGCTCTGCCTACGCAGTAAATGGAGCACGTAGTGCGTAGGGGGGGGGGGGTCCAAGGGGGTCTCCCCCTTGAGCTTAAAGCTCTACTTAAAACTCTACTTAAAGCTTAATACGGAGCTCTAAAGCTCTACTAATATGCAGCACTAATATACTAGGAAGGCTCTATAACCGTCTATATAAACGGCTCTATAAACGGCTCTACGAACGTCTACACAATCGCCCGTACGAACGCCTATGTTACGGCACTGATACAGACCCTAGTTAGGGGCTCGGCCGAGCCTTGGCGCCATGTATATAGACGTGTCCTTTCCTCGACCTTCTTCCAGACCTCGTCTTGGAATTCTCGTTCAC
>Ga0307515_10018328_pt1 | contig 12680 bp, 8 predicted proteins | sample 17_EM_MG_FD_194513 | JGI IMG/M metagenome (GOLD analysis project Ga0307515, IMG submission 194513) | Populus trichocarpa ectomycorrhiza microbial communities from riparian zone in the Pacific Northwest, United States - 17_EM | ecosystem: Host-associated > Plants > Roots > Unclassified | place... | reverse complement strand
AAAAAATTTCAATAAAAAAATGATAAGGAAAAAGCAAATAGTAATTATAAAAATAAGGACCAAAATTAATATAAAAATTAAATTTTAAGAGATGAAATTAAAAAATAAATATTCAAAACAAAATATATATATAGCAATCAAAAGTTTGAGGATTAAATTTGATATAATCAACAAATAATGACATTTCTAAATTTTTCATAACTTCCGGAAAGTGTTTTTCGCCCAAATTTTTCAGGAAAACACTTTCCTGAAAACCAAGCCAAATTTTCCTTTGACTGGAAAGTGTTTTTCGTTGACCAACTTTCCTAATGGCAAACAAACACATGAAAGTTTGGAAAGTGTTTTTCCGGAAACCACTTTTCGGAAAACAAACACGGCCAAAAGGAAAAACACTTTTCTGAAAACCAAGTCAAATTTTCCTTTGACCGGAAAACGTTTTTCTTTGACCGGAAAGTGTTTTCCGTTGACCACCTTTCTTAATGGCAAACAAACACAGGAAAGTTTGGAAAATGATTTCCCGAAAACTACTTTTTGGGAAACAAACATGGCCTAAGATGAAAAAAAGTTTATTGATTGAGTTATTAAACATAATTTAACTAGTCAAATCTAAAATATTTTGTTTATAATATCTGTTAAAATTAAATTTTAAATTAAATTATATAAGAATTATTTTGATACAATCCAGTTGATTTAATGGGTTAAAAAATTTCCAGACAACTTATAAAAATATAATTTGACTTTAAAAATATTTTCAAGATGATATATTTATTAAAAAATATTGCGACGATGACTTGTTGGATTAACATATGTCAAACTATATTAACATGTCAAATCTATAAGCTGAGTCATGAATTTCATTGAATTTAATATTTGTTTTAAAATAATTATTTTTATTTAATTATATGATAAAAAAAATAGATGCTTACAAAAAGAGTATCAACTCAATACCAGGATGTTTTTATGAGATCACAATAACTCTATAAAAAATAAATCAAAATAAATCATGAAGTCTATTTCTCAATAATTAAGTTTTTTTAATCATTTTTTATTTAATAATATGATAAGAAAATAGATGCTTAAAAAACCGAATAACAACCCTATGTTGGTATGTTGTTTTAAGATCACGATAACTCCATAAAAATAAATTGAAATAAATCATGAAGCCAATTCATAAAAATTATGTTTTTGTAAACTATTTTTTTTAATAATATGATAGATCATTTTTTATTTAATAATATGGTAGGAAAAAAAATAGATCTTACAAACACTAACCCAATGTCGAGGCTTTTTCTAAGACTATGATAATTCCTTATAAAAAATCCAAAATAAATAACAAAGTCTAATTTCCAACAAAATTAATATTGAAATATAATTTTTTTTAAAAAGAATATATATATATATATATATATATATATATATATATGTGTTGCATCAAGGGAATTATATAATTTATTGATATTAATAATAAAAAATATAGAGCATGAGAAAATTATTGTAACACTAAAAAGAGTTTATTATGAATTTATAATAGTAAAATGACATTGATGACATTCATCAAATCAATTGAGAAGACTAAGCTTATAGGTAAAATGATATTTTTCAGTGAAATACATTCACTGTCCTTAAAAGAAAACAATGAAATAGGTAGCAGGTTTTTTTTTTTTTTTTTTTGAGATTTTAATTTTTTTTGCATGGTTAAATTACTAACTTAACCCTTTTATGTTTATTTTTAGTACAGTACAATCACGAAATTACTAACCCTTTTCATCTCATGATTCAACGTTTAACATTTTTTTTAAAAATTAATTTCGTGATTGGAGGTTAGCTCATAACCTAATTTGTAGGTTAGCTCTAGCAAGCTCAAGTTTTTATTTTAACATATAATTGCTATTTTTTTTTTGTATGTTTGACTTTTGTTTTTTCAATTTATAATATTTGATTAAATAAAAATTTAATCAAGATATTTCTAAATTTATTACTCTAATCAAATGACTGGAGGTGCATGTTTAATAAATTAGCATAAGTTGATATTATATATATATATATATTTAATCGATATTGAATTTTTCTTTTTTAAAATGTGTTTGTGTCAGCAGAATATATTTGTTTTTATCCAACCTGAAATAGATTGCAGGTTACATACCTTAAAAGGATAATGCATGCGCTACTTGATTAATAAAAACCCATCTTCTCGAAATTTATTTATATTCTTGAAATTTGAAGAAATTATAACTATACAATCAAAGAATTTAGGATTCGTTTTCTCCCTCACTGACATTTCAGCTCCAACAATCAAGGGAAGAAAAAGCTATGCGTTACATGTCTGAGACAAAACTAACAAACCACGCAAAATCACGTCCTCTCCAATCAACGCAACAATTTGTTTCTGCTTGGAAAAAGAAATACCAGTTGCACAAACGTTAATAAAGTTCTTATCGAGGGTGATTTGATTTTGTCTATTTGTGTTTTTATGAATGTGATTACACAGATTCAAAATGAAAGGCAGTAGAACTTTGCTTGAACAATGACCGGACTTCATAATTATGAGCCTAGAAATTTCAAAAGAAAGCATGGACTAGTTCAACTAGTGATATAAATAAGGTATGAGAGTAACATTTCAAGAGGCCTGATAGGTGATATGACAAGCCTTGATTTTGAACAATACCAGAGATAAATTAAGAGTTTACAGGGGGATTTAGCATACGATATTCTATTACTGAATCATAAATCAGATATTGCAGTATAGTCAAGAATGAAGCACACCTTTATTAGGCCATTACCACCACCAACCAAGATGCCTTGACGATTGCAGGGTACTCAACAAGTTACAACTAGCAATAGTTTCCTGTTTTATATGTAGTATGTACACATGCTTTCCTATATATGTCACCTGAAAGATAGAATTTAAATATCTTTGACATGGAAGGATGCTGAAAACAAAACAAAATAAAATTATAGCACATCAGAGAGAGATAATACAATGAGACTCACGTAGGAACATCTGCTGCTTGAGCCAGGAAGGATGATCCAATCTTATCCCAGAGTGCTGCTATTCATGAGCTGGGGGACAAGTAATACAATTCTCTTCGCATCCATTGCATCTGAAAACTCAGGGTTCTCAGCTGCATGAATGAAACCAGGCTAAACTGCATCAACATGTACTATCTCAGCCATCTGGGAAGCAGAAATTATAACTTAAAAAAAATTTACAAGGGAAATGAAAATTCAACTTTCTTTCTAGCTAATTAATAAGGTCAAACAGAGCATAATTGGAGAGCATGGATCATAACGATGCAAGGATAATAAGACACCCCATAGCTATTGATCTCGGTGATGATTTGAGCGCCATGAAGAAAAAGGGACTTCATGAGACTACATCACATACTAAACTACTCAACTCGATTGTACAATTCATTGACTATGCAAGTTCACTATTTTTATCCATATAAAGTCAGAATTCAATAATTTTAGTCTAGCAACAGAAAGTTAATCACAGTGAACAAAATTATTTTCTGATAGGAATTGCTTAACTGAATTTAGTTGTCTTTTTGTGGTTTGTTGTACTTCTAACTAAAACAGCAGAAGAAAACTTGAATGCACAAAATGTCACAGAGTTCTGTGTAAGCACTCTATAATGAGCTGCGCATCAGCATATTTATTACGATTGTCCTGCCAGGAACTTCAACAAACTAATCAGCTATTCAATATACTCTACACTTATTCTGATGTCTTGAAGAGCAGCGTAACAGCAAGATAGTCTTATCCATGCAAAAAGTTTCATAAACCCATGTCCTTGTGCTACATATAAACTTGACAGCTTCCAGTTGTTTGCAGTTGAATATTATTGCAGAAAGATCTTGACAAGAAAAAATGACAGTTGAAAGCAATATTGTTAAATATGCTAAACTATGATCTAGTTTACAAATTCAGTCAGTATGGTTCGACCTACTGAATTAACACACCCATAATGAAATTAAAAAATAATAGTATTTGCACACATGATATTATGCAGGAAAAAACTCTAATATGGCAATTCGACTTCTTATTGCAGAAACATATCTAAATTTAAACTACAAGTTTCAGCATATCAAATACTTTGGAGGCTCAGCAGCTTACCATTTGAATGCAGAACCATCACTAATAACCCAATTCAGTCACAATGTCTATGCTGGTTTTTCACAAGAAATACTTGCAGAAAAGGTGCTTAAAAAATTGGAGCCATTCATCCCCTGTGATTTAAAATAATTCAACAACCAGAGAATTGCAGAATGGTTTATCACAATCCCAACTGAACCAGCAACATTTCCATTCTCATTGTCAAATTTCTCTGAAAATTTAGTCAAGCTGTCAAATAGCTTTGAGGCATTAGAGACAACCCATGATGCCAAAACTGTAGCAGCAAAGTCCTGGAATACATCATCAGGCAGTAACATGATTGCCCCAACAAGCTCAGGTGTGGGAGCACGGCAAATGCACAATGTAAGAAGGCCTCCCACAGCAATGGCACTTGTATTTGCATCCAGCTCATTAGAGCAGAAAATTTTCAAAATGATCTTCTCCAGCTGAACCTTAGAAACAGCAAGCTCTGATCTGATCAAGCCCCAAAGCTTGTGCTGCTCTGAAGGATCCCAACTGAGAGAGTTCTTCATTAAGTGAAAAATATCTTCAGTGCTCTCCCCGAACACGAAGAATCTCTTCAGCCCAATTTCAAACTGCATTTCAAGAAGATCAGCATGATCCAACTGACTCACAAGGAACCTGATGATATCAATGTTGCCAGCACATAAGTCGGCAAGATGACAGAAGATGCTGTAGAAGAACTTTGTCTTTTTTCTTTCACAAAGAAAACAAGAGGTTATGTCTAGAATGAATAGCTTTGACAGAGCTAAATCATCTTCTTTATGCAGGATGGTTCTTGAACGTTCGAGGAAACATTTGTATGCAGCAAAAGCATTTTTTACCAACATATTAACTAATTCCTTATCCATCTTAGAAGTAGAAACACTGCCTTCGAGAAAATCTTGTTTCCTTCCATTCAGAATAGAAAAATACCCATCAACATGAAAGAGTAATAATGACATCCCTGAGTCACTTATCTTAGAAAAATTATTGTTGATGATTGCATTTCCTGAAGAATCTGATATACATGCCTCATAAGCTAGCCTTGTTGCATAAGATAGTAAGTGAGCTCCTACATGAAAACCATTCCTTGACCAGAATAGAAGCATTTCTTGCAACCGTTCATGCTGAGAAAGTATGAAGGAGCGTGCAATTAAGATTGTGGGCGAATGAATTCCACTGTCAGAAGAAGGAACACTAATGCTGACATCAAAAGGAGCAAATAATCGATTGCCAACGGATTCAAATTGATCTGCAATTCTTGAAGATAAAGTTTCAGGGAAAGTTGAACCACATGTTGATGCTTGGCCATCAAGATTCACAAATGAGAGAAGTATTTCCTCCAAAATCTGAAGCCCCATTCTATTTGACTTCTTCATAGCTTCTGCCAGATTTTGTGCTAGGCTCTCAATAGCATCAAATTGACTTTCAATGGTAACATTTGATGGGCAAGAAGTAGTAAACAGGTCACCTGAAATGGGAATAGAAGAACCAGCAGGTTCTTTGCTAAGCCTTACTTCCACAATCTTTGCAGATTGTTGTTCCGGAGCTGGTGTTGTTATTGCAAGATGAGAAACATTTTGCAAACTCGAACGTGACACAGAATGAGGAGGAAGATGGGCTGGTTGCAACTCATTACGTTCAATATTCAAACGCAATATTAACTTCCTAAGTCCCTCTCTTAGAAAAGGAGAAAGTGCATCACATGAAGTCAGAATATCCATTGACCGAACCACTCCTTTTTGAACAAGCATCCTCATAGCTGATGACAAACCCCTTCTAATGACATAATTACGGTCCTCTTCATAGTTTTCAGCAATAAACAATAAAAATTCAAGAAGAGAGTGAGTTATATCTATATATTTTGGTATTGAGCATACCATTAATAGCATTGCAGGCTCAATGTTCATTATGTTGTCAATTTTTTCATCAAAAAAAAGCCAGTCATAAAATAAGGCCAGCTTCATATTAGCTTCAACATATTTTTCTCTACAAGATTTTAGAAGCCAACCTATAACAGCCCATCTTGGTACAATGTCTGACTGAATAATTTCATTTGATGGGTGGTGTGCACAACATATGAAGCGAATAATGTCAACTACAAGTGTCTCTCTCTCTTGTCCAAAAAGAAACTTCTTGGCAAACCACACTTGGTATCGCTTCTGATTCCCAAACTTCACATGCATGAGTAGAAACCTCAATTGGGTTTCCATCTCTGGAGTAATTCGAAGCAAAAAATACCGACTAGAAGTCCTAGAGCAGTACAACTGTGAAATATCTGAAAATCCTTCTGTCCTAAATTCACTTGGGTTCAACACCAAATCATTCCAGATAGCTCGAAACTCAGGGACATGAACCAAATCTCGAAGCAATCTAATAAGGTCCCTCCCAATCTTCATGCACAAATTAAATTGCTCCCTCAACATCTTGACACAAAACTCAATCTCTAATCTTTTCAACGATTCCATCTTAGCATCAGTCGATACCTTACAATGATCAGCTAATACCCGTAGATACACATACAAAGCACTAGTTAAAACAAATGGCGCATCTTCTACTAAACAATCCCATTTGCTTGAAAAAAGGGAGACCAACTCAAAGCACAACCACAAATTCCCATCACTAAAATCCCCACCAACAATCTGCCTCAACAAACACACTAAGAAACCATCAAATCCCACTCCTAAAACATCAACCATTTCTTTAACAACCCAAACCAATTGATCCTTCACCGAATCAACTAACTTGCCATACAAATCATTAACAATTTTCACAATCAAACTAACAAACAAAGCATACCCATCAGTGACAATAGCATGAAGATGCTTTATATGCGTTTTAGCTAAATGGGGTTCGGTTAAAACCCCATAAAGAATAGCAAGATTGAGTCTGGAATATTCTTGAGGGCTTGGTATTGTTAATGGAAATGGGGGTCTTAGTTTTGGTTCAAGCTCCTCGAAGGCTTGCTTTAGAGAGAGTTCAAGCTCGTTTTTGGCCTCATAGGCAGTGAGTTTAAGCAGCTTTGATGCCATAACTAGCTCTCTAGTTCAGTAACATTAAACAACAGAGAAATCAAATTTTGAGCAAGAGATGTTTATGGGGTTTACCTGTTGGTGGTGGAGAGGGGTTTCTACAAGGTTTCCCTCTGTTGTGATGTTTGAATTTGAAAGTTACAGAGAGAAACTAAAGCAGTGATGGTGTTGAAGGAGACCGCAGTTTGGCGGCTTCGAGGGAGAAAGACGACTTGACGTTTGGAAACCAGCCTACTCTCCTCTTAAGTTTTGACCGGGAAGACTTCAGGGCACGGCAAAACCTCGAAATTAGCCCCCAATACTATAGCTAAGAATCAAATAAGTCCTTAAAAATATTTTTCATCTCAATTAGGTCTCTAAAGTAGTTAAATTCTAAATTATTTTTTCTTTCTAAATTCTTCGCAGATTTTAAAAGAAGAGGTCAAAGACAGTTAAAAAAGCGATTTCTGTGTGAAATTTTATGGCTGTTTGTGTGAACAATGTATAATGCTGGCTGGAAAAGGAAAAAAAAACAGAGAAGAAAAGTAGACCACAGGTCAAAATATCTGATTCCAAACCGAAGCTATTACCAAATCCGAAGCACTCAAAATGTAGTTTGCAGATTGATCGATGCATTTTCAATCTGTCTTGATGATGCCCAGAAAGCGTCTTTTATGATATCAACCATTTGTATGTTTAACTCTAATTGCCTATTGAAGCTAAGCCCAGGATAAATTTGGTGATCAAGATAGTTTTCTTCTTTTCTTGAGTCCCATCGCTCTAAATAATAGCTCTAAAGAATCGAACTTTCATTTCTTCACCGGAAGGTGCTAAGGCGATATCAGACCATGAAATCCTATGGTCAAGCCCATGGTGAGATCAGCTCCCACATCTTTGCTGCTATATCTTCATTTGCTCTCTTCGAAACTATAAAGACGAGTGCTAATACAGCTTTTGGCCATGCAAATCAAATTATGGATTGGCAATGGAAATGGCATAGATAAAGTTTTACATCTAAAGAAAAGACTACTACTATGAGAGAGGCAAAAAAAAAAAAAAAAGAGGCAACCATCAAGGAGCCCGACAACTGTGAAAGTGACAATAACCAAGAAATTTCGCAAGGCTAATTGCTGCTAAGCTGTTTCTGAAAGCCATAACATCATAGGAAATTTTATGTTGAAAGAAACAACTAATCGCTACCACAAGTTCTATCCTTCAGCTCAAAGGCAAGTGAAGTTGAAGCACAGATCCTTGTGAGCAGAACAAAGTTGATATCTTGATGCTCTGAATAGAATAAATCAATATGATTTCCCACAATGTATCAAGCTCCCAGCACCCAGGAAAAGACCAAAGATGGCAGCACTACCAAGTGTGGTTTGTCCAATGTATCTGATCTTCAAAAGTCCAGGTACCTGAATTTTTCCAAACTAATTAATTAACTGATGAATACTTACAATGGAATACCAAGAAAAATGCATTGACTTCAGTTTAAACTCCTTTAACATAACATATCTAAAACAAGATAATCTGCAATAAATAAATAAAAGAAATCAAAATTTGGATAGTATTTTAATAAATAAAAAATAGCAGATAAGGCAGATGTTCACTAACTAGGCAGTGGGTAATCTTTTTGAAGGCAACCAGGACCATATGACACAACTAGTAACAACCAACGGCCTCTGAGAGTTGCGAGTTTCACAAAGTCTACTCCAGAAAGCAAACAGAGACACCCAGAAGCCAGAACCAGTGGGGGCACAAGGAAACAAATCTTTCTAAGCATCTCAGGGCTGATTAAACTCACAGGCCCAGCCCAAACAGAAAAATGAGGGTGACAAAAACCAATGCACACCATTATCTTCTGGCTGTTTCTGACCTTTTGTTTTAATTCATATCTATGGCAGGGGATAGAGGGGATGCACATAGTGAAAAGGAGCATACAAACATGAACTTAAGGGAAGCCATGATCATAAAATTTAAGTTCCAAGTTGATGCTCATTGTTCCATTTCTTTATAACTTTACACGTATACTTAAGCATGGAAATTACAAGTTAGAATCCACAATATGCAACACATTAAGTAACATAAAATATTTCATTCACTCAGACTATAAATCAAAAGAAAAGGAAGACAACAGGGTACATATTTCTATTTCAGTAAAGAACAATGAATGGTCAGGAGCAGGCATTTAATAAGGTCTCCACACTCTAAAGTGTGAATTTTGGTATCAGGTCAGATGATGTACCTTATACCTTACTGCCTCATATGTTCCATAAACAGCACCTGCACAGAAATCATATATATTACCATATCAGATGGATAGTTGAAGCAAAACAAACTATAGTTTTAACAGTGAACCAAAGATTGAATATATAAGACTGGATTTGTATGAATTGAAACTTTCTTATTAAGATTGTCCACTAGCCAATGTTTCTTTTTTGCATATCAATGAGAAAATCAATGGTCATGGCTAGATATGATGTGCAAAAGCACACACCAAGATAGTTAAAGTTCCATTGTGTAAACTGTACAAGCACACACTTTTAACTTGCATCAAAGAAGTTAAAGCTAGAATTTTGAATATTATGTTTTCCACAACCTTGTTTATGTTCCTAGACCACGTTGCTACCCTCAGCAGGCAGGTCATTGCTACAATAACCCTACAGTTTTTCTATTTAATGTTTACATTGAGTTGTTGGCTACAAACTTACCTATCTCTATGAAATTTTAAACTTAGAGCATGTTTGTTTAAGATGGAAATATGACTTTCACATGTACTAAGTTATTCTTCTGGTTTTGGACATGTACTTGTCATGGTAAACTTTTGTTCGTATATCTATTTTTATTGACATGTGTTTGGCTATGAAATCTCCTATTATGATAAAATTGCATTTTAACGTTGTATTTTCATGGGACATATATTGGTTATAAAACCTATGTCGATGTATTTTTAAAGACATGATTGTCATTGGCTAAGCTGGCAACCTAATGTTCTAAAATTTCATAAACAAATAGTTTATTTAAATCCAAATAAAAGTAAAAATCCTTCATGTATCCATTAAACAAAAAAAATTATATGTTTAATCTTTGGTAATAAATATAATTGATTTTTCTGTATCAATAATCATCTGAACAATTTCCAGTGTTGCTGAAAAATATTTTCTGCTTGTTTTCCATGTCACATCCAGACAGTAAAATATTTCATTTTATGAGAAAATGTTTTTGCAGGAAAATATTTGACGCAAAACAAACAGCCCCTTAAGCTACACTCTAGCTGTTTTATTTCTCTCTGCAATCTTCTTAAATTCAGTGTGGACTTGTTGCTTCTTTATAAATCTTTCCCATACAGTACAATTAACAGACTTCGGTCACCATTCTCTTTAACCAACTCTAGTCCAAGTATGATTTTTCCAATTCCATCAAACAAACACTTCTAGAGACCCTGCTATTTTAGTTACCAACAAAAGTTACCAACGCTATTTTAGTTAAACTTCTCAAGCTTCTAAGTTGAAGAACACGGGAGCCTCTCAATTTAGAATCAAGAAATCCACCACTATTAGGCACCCGGCAATATCATCAAGGGCGTCCCCGTTTTGCAAGCTATTCCGTGACTTCCATTTAATACCTTCTTATAAATAAACCCCATCTGCACATCTCCTGAAATTTCAAGTCTTGATGTATTAGACCCAGTCTTTTCATTAAAATCACGCCCTTCACAGTACTCCTAAAACCAGTCTACATCTAGTGGTGCAGGATTTCTTTCACCAAAGCATTCCAAAGAAAGTGAAAAAATGGCATTCAAAGATCAACTTTTGCACTCACAATCAAGAAACAGTCCCTCGATCACCCTTTCCCAAATCAAGGCGTAATACAATGGAAGCCGTAAATTTATAGGACAATTGGTTTATGGATTTTGTGTGTTTGTATGAGAAGATAAATCGGTGGACTTTGGAAATTTAAATAACAACAACTTAGGGAGCATTAAAGAACCACACCCAATAACAAGGCGCGCAGGTATTGATAAAAACTAGAACAAGAAGATGTTTTAGGGTTTATGATGAGAGAGCTTACCCACGGCGCCACCAATAGCACCTCCAACAGCAACGCCGGCAGTTATACGAGCCAGACAACTATCCCTCGCCATTTCGGGATTGCGAGTGTTTTAGTTTATGCAAGAATTTGATTGACCGATGTTTGAAACCTAATCGACGTTTGTCAAGTTTTGTGTAAGCAGTGGTGAGTGACTTGTTTTTTACGGTCTCTTCTGATTGTAATTGCTGTGGCGGTTTGAAATTGTGTTACAAACGCTTTTAATAAAAAAAATTAAATTTTTTTATTATATTTTTATATATACTATAAAAAAATAATTTAAGAAAAATAAAAAAAATATTATTTTAATATATTTTTAATAAAAAATATTTTAAAAAATAATTATTATTACATTTTTAAAAACCTCCTAAATAAAGTAAGATCTAAGTTATTTTTGTGGTATGATTTTTATTTTATTTATATGTCTGCTACTTATTTTTATTTTTAGTAATTTGAAGAATTGTTTGAGGCAATTAATTTGCAAAGGGCATTCTTAATCAAGTTTTTTATACGATTTAAAATAATAAACTCAAAATAATTACTTAATTAACACATGAGTGTCATGTATTGGGTAAACTTAGAAAACAATTTTAAATTCTGGATCACTGAATTAACAATTTATTATATTTTTAAAAACCTCCTAAAACTTTATAACTTTGGGATAAGTATTTATATTTTTAGATCAGAATTATCTTCACTACTTTCGATAAAAAAAAAAAAAAAAAAGTTGATGGGCATGGTGTAGTCTTCAATTACCGAGGTAGTTTTTCCTTAACTGAAAATTCTACTTGTTTTATTTTAAAAAAAAAAACAAAAGACAAAAACTTCTCTTTTTGAAGAGAATTTTCAGAACAAAAATTAATTCCGTTGCCGGGAATCGAACCCGGGTCTCCTGGGTGAAAGCCAGATATCCTAACCGCTGGACGACAACGGATTTATTAGTAAGATCCAACATTTATAAAAATATAATAGTATTCCAAAGTGAAGTTGAGTTTTGAGCAACAAATTCCCGCATGCACTGCATTTCTTACCGATTAGTTCGGCTATCTCTGTGATTCAACTAGTAAGTGCGCGAGTGCTCCTCCGATTAGTCGGACATTGGTAAACAATGATCATTACGTAATGGATCAAATATGATGTTAGGAGCATTCTAAAAAGTCGATACACGTTAAAGACGGTTGCTTCAAATCACAACCAATTGCAGGGGAAAGTACCAAGATCGTTAGCCCAAGGCTAGAGTTTCTGGATCTTGGAAGCAATCAGATCAATGGTGTTTTTCTTTCCTGTTTTTCTAGATCTGAAGCTTCTCATCTTGAGATCTAACCCGTTTCGTGGCGTAGTAATGGAGGTTGCTTCCTCACAAAACAGAGTTTGAGTTTCAGAAGCTGCACAACATTTACCTTTCTCGAAATACTCTCTACCCAGTTGCCAGGTCACTACTTCCTCGACTGGATTGAAATGAAG
>Ga0307515_10018327_pt1 | contig 12680 bp, 9 predicted proteins | sample 17_EM_MG_FD_194513 | JGI IMG/M metagenome (GOLD analysis project Ga0307515, IMG submission 194513) | Populus trichocarpa ectomycorrhiza microbial communities from riparian zone in the Pacific Northwest, United States - 17_EM | ecosystem: Host-associated > Plants > Roots > Unclassified | place... | reverse complement strand
TCGAATCTCACCATCCCTATTTATTTGATAAAAATTAAGCACAAGGTAATGTGGGCCTGTGCAAGTTTCAAGCCCAAAGGGCTTTCACTTGAGGGGGTGTGTTAGAGAATAATATAAATCATATCCTGGGACCTCACCTAAAAGCTTAAGCTATTGGGTTGAGATGGTTCTTTGACATACTGATCCATTGGCCACAATACCGCATGAAGTCTACATTTTGGATTTTTTTCCCCTACTCTTTTTCCTCCCTTCGTTTCACATTGTGTATATTAATATCTCTTTCAATAGGGAAGGCAAATTTTCTCAAAAAAGATTTAAGAGGGGGAAAATGTAAAAGAACAACTAACACAATGCATTCCACATCCCCACAAGAAAACCATTTATTCAAGTTCTTAACAGCTACATAAATTTCAACCATGGAAATAGAAATTTAAATGCTTAGCTATATAGGCTATCAAAGGAAGCCATTTCATAGCCAGTTTACTTGACCAGATTGTTTAATTATTTCGCTCGCCATTCTTCCCCCGGTCACCACTGCAACAGTAGAAGTGCGGCAGCTTAACTTGTCCACAGCTCCTGCAATCAATCAATTGCAGCACATCACTTACAAGGCATTGGCATACTGTGCTCATAGGTGAATATTTAAGGAGCTGGAATCAAACACAAATGCCATACTCGCAGTAGTTATGAGAATTAACAATGGGTTTGAAATTGAATAATGGATAGATAGTATATGAGATTAAAAGGCAACTAAAAATAACAGAAGTCAAAACTGAATTTATTCATTGTCATGTCCTTGTTCAAGGCTTCATGGTACAGAATTGTTTCAACTTTGTTTAATCACTTTATAAGACACTCCTTTTGTTTGAGATCACGGACATATAACATGATTAGTATAGCTCAGATCCCTTATGACTCATTTATCTATTAACCCATAAGTTAAAATGCAAAAGAGAGAAACCACAATTCTTTCTTAGTTGCTGGATGAGCAACTTGTACTTTTAACTATTTTATTTCAATTTCTCTACGTTTATCTTCTCAGATTTTATAATATAAGACTGTCAAGATTTTGCTTCATATAATGATTTCCATAAATTGCCAACAACATTGGCAAATCCTTACTTGCAGCGAATAATCACTGGTATTGGTTTCAAAGCCTTTGGCCCATTTCGTATACCTCTCTTATGGGGAGTAACCTGCATGACGATAAAGATTTAAGAATCACTACTGTACATTGAAAGAAAAAAACAAAACATAAGCATGAAAAGAAAATCAAAAACCAATTTAATGAAACATAAAAAAACACACTGGAACAGATTTCAGTGTTTAAAGCACCATATTCATGCATACGAGCAGTTACTGTCAACCTGATAATGGATACATAATGAGTCATTCATCAACAGACCTCACAACTGAAAGAAACTATACAAAATGAATTATCAAACAGCTGGGAAAATGAAATGCCTGTGGAAAAAACTCTACAGGCCAAAACATTAGATATGCTGATTGCTGAAAGCAAAATCCCCAATAAAAAAGGGACAATATCTGACAATATCCAGGTCAACCTCATCACACTCTAAATACAGAACCAAAACAGTTATTGCAGCAAAATCCCCTAATACCCTTATCACATCAAATATGAAACCAAACCATAAGGAAATAAAGCAAGAGAAATAGCCATTTTCTTCTCAGTAAACATTAATTTCTCTGGCAGACTTCCGACTCATTTTAACTAGCAATAGCTAATATGTAGTGGAGTAATGCTATAGTGCAGAGAGGTTTCCCTGCAGGATTAACTTTTAGATGTGTTGGGTCATCAGGTTCCAATCGCTCTTTTTACATAGATGAAAACACAAGCAGTGGGTTCTTCCCTAATGTTATACCTCGTGCTTTATGTTCTTTAATAAGTTCTAAATTTGGGCCTTTCAAGGACAAGGAAAAAAAAACTGCAGAACTTAAAATTCAGTCTTAAAATAAAACAATCTAAAATGGCAGCTCCGAATCCTCTGAACGGTTCTAATCAGACAGCAGTCTGTATATAATGTTAATACACGTATGACCAGTTTCCGAAAACTAAAACAATAATCATAAGAAGTACCGTCGCACTATTATTTCAAAATTCAATGATAAAAAAGAAAGAATTCTTAGGCTTTCAAGTCAGATAGGCATCCATTCTAAAACCCTAAACCCTAATTATCACAAAAATCATCACAGGTAGTTTAAACCTAAGTCCTAAACATCAAAGAACACGTAAAAAAATAAATCAATAAAGGCATAGTCACCGGAAAAAAGCAATCAAATGCTTAATGCTAAGAAACAGAAATGGAGCGAATAACTTTACCTTCCTTTTAGGAACAGCCATGAGTTCCATGGAGCCACCAAAAGAAAAACCCGGCAACCCGAACCCAGAATTGCTACTGTTGCTGCTGGTGTCTTGGTTTGCATCGAACTCGGGTAGAGTCAATTGTGGAGACGCAATATAGCTTTCTAAGGCGCCATCCAAAGGCCGAGCCATGGCTGGAACATGGGCCCACCTCCTGATTCCTGACCTGCACCCACTGTTGCCGCCGGCAGCGCATTTTAGCATTCCCAGTCTCAACGCCATTGTTGCACGAAAGAAAAGTGATAAAAACCTTTCAGTTCTGCTTGTGTTCGAGAGCGAGCAGCGGAGATTTATTAAAAAGTTATACGGTGTCGTTTCTTCTTCTCCTTTGTTTTTTCTCTCCTTTTATTCCAGGCTATGTTAGTTTTCATGGCATTGTTGTTGATAATATTAAATTTCTTTTCTTTCTTTCTTTTTTCTTTTTTAGAATTGATATTCAATTTCTTGGTCATACATGTGAATGAGCATTCTGGTAATTCGAAGAAAAAATTTCCAATTCATAAATTTTTTTTCCAAAATTTCCAACCTAAATTTTATTTTTTATTTTTTGAATTAGGTTTTTCCAGATTATATTTAAGAAAATTCAAAAGAACAAATCCTATTTTTTTTCGAAATAATTTGAGTCTTTTTTACCCAATAAACTTTAGATAGTCTGAGCTTTAGACAATTTACTTGTATATTAATTAAAAAATATCTCAAGTGATTTAGGGTACCTCGGAATTGTTTTCCCTTTACTCAGTTTTTTTGAAATTTATTTTGGAGAATTACCTGAATTTTCCATTCTCTTAGAATTTTTTTTTAAAAAAAAAAAAAACTGAATTATCTAAAAAAAATCATATAATTAAAAAAAAATGAACAGTACTCGCGCCTGGTCACACTTTAAATAATAAAATTTTGACCTTGAATATTGTTACTTTATTTATGTATATTCAAGGAGAGCAATGCATATTTTGGTCGCTTCTTGAAAAGGAATTTTGTTCACTACAAATATAGATTGTGTAAGTATACATACATATTTTGATGCTAATTGAGCTACAGATGTATATGATAAGTGGTTCATTTTTTATTATTTTTATGGTGGTAATCGTAACATTTGAACTTTGTCAAGTATTATGTCTAAGATTTTTATTGCAAGATTTGAGTTTTTTGATTGAGAGAACCAATTTGACTATATTATAATGATAAAGTAATATGTGATATTGTTTATCTTACAAAACATATAGAGATAAATATATTTTTCATTAAAAAGAAGTTAGAAGATAAATTTGTGTAGTTGCCTAAAATCAATTCCAAGATCAATTGATCAATATCGTGTATACTTAAAGTTTTCAGCTAAGTTGGGTATGTATGATATTTATGTATTTATCCACCAATTTAAAAAGGAGTGTTGAGATTTTTTTATTTTCAGGATAGAAATATGAAGTTTTTTTATTATTATTGGATCCTTGATTTTCTGTACATTTAATTTTCCAAATTAGTTAGGATATATGTGTGTGCTTGTGTGTTATTTTTTTTATGTCAAACATTTTAAAATTACAACCAAACAATGAGAATAAAAGAAAATTCAAGAAATAAGTTTTTCCCTCCACGTTGAATGCTCCAGGTCTGTTTAAAACTTGTGAAATTTCATAAAATATTCTATGAATAATAATTTACTTATAATATTTTCTAGTTATTTCAATAATCACCACCATCGTCGTCTCACCATAATCGTCTTCTCTATCAGCACCGCTATTCAAACTAAAAAGCCTAACAAGATCAAACCAGATATCATCCCGCCATTACCTTCTCTTTTATCATTACTTTTTTTTTTTTTCACTATAACTATATCATCATCATCTTTTCCATCAATACCATAATCTTACCACCAATTGTTTTTTTAATATTTTATATATCAAATATTCTATAAAAAAATAAATTTTAAGCCAAACATAAAAAACAATTCTACACAAAAAGTATTTTATAGTAAAATATTTTCCACAAAACAAACCACCCTTGAAAACCAAATAATTTTCCTTCGGACGACTCCCTTGAGATGTTCCTAGTTTGGGTTGGATGCTAATTTCGGTCTGCCCTTTTTGACCTTTCCACCATCTGCCGACTACGTGGCGAATGTGTAAATAAATACGTTTTAAGTTTTACCCTGCGGAAAACGAAGTGAACCTCTCTTTCTATATAGCATAGCACACTCTTTCAAAAGAGACAACTCTCTCCCCGTCCTTCTCTTCGCAGTGAGGTGAAAATCGAGACCTCAGAGATGCAGAATTGAATTGAATTGAATGGATCTGAAATCTTCCACAAGGAGGCGATCACCACCGTCGGAGGACACAGATCAACAGCTAGCCCAAAACTCAAAAATGCAAGCGAAGAGATTTGGATCCAATGCGATCACGTTCACCCAGATCTTTGCTTATTGCTTGGTAGCTTTGCCAATAATATTCGCAATATCATTGATCTTTAGACACCCGTCGTCTGATCGAACGATGGGGTTCGCGGATGCTAGAGTTCTTGAAAACAGAGGAGTCAAGCAGAATGCCACGCCAATTGAAGCAGGCGGTGAGTTCACATTTGGAAATTGAGTTTTTAATTTAAACCATTTCGAGGTTTCTTAATTGCCAGGATTGTTTGATTTATTCGAATTCATGACTTGGGACCTGGTTTGAAAACTGTCGTGCTAGCTTTAGTAATCCATGATTTGATACATTGGATGATTGCATTATTGTTTTTTTAATTGTAATTATAGCTATCTAATTGATTAGGAAAAAAACGCGGTTTCTAACTGTAATTGCGTAAGTTAAGGATCTGAATTTACCTTCCTTGTCAAAGCAAGAACGCCCTGGTCTTTTTTTCGTGGACCACAGCTCTCTTCTACCATTACTGTTACTGCTGCATTTCAAATTGAAGATTCAATATCCGTGTTGAAAGTCTACGCATATATTATTCAGTTTACTACCCAGTAAAGGATCGGAATTATATGTCTTGCTGAGTTGTTATAACTTCCCTTTTCTTCTCTGATTCGTTAGGCTCAGAGGGCGTTTTGTTTCAGCACGCTGACAAGTATAATGGCAAACTGCTTGGAGGGCTTCTTGCGGATGGGTTTGACGAAGCTGCTTGCACGAGTAGGTACAGTTCATTTTTATATCGCAAAATTTCTCTCCATAAGCCTTCATCATATCTCATTTCGAGACTCAGAAGCTACGAGGATCTTCATAAACGTTGTGGACCAAATACTCAATCCTACAATAAAGCCCTGGAACAACTCAAGTCTGGCAACAAAATAGGTTTGACTGACTGTAATTATATTGTGTGGATATCTTTTAGCGGCTTGGGCAACAGGATATTATCCCTAGCTTCAACATTTCTTTATGCTCTCCTGACAAATAGAGTCCTGCTTGTTGACCAAGGAAAGGACATGGCAGATCTCTTCTGTGATCCGTTTCCTGATAAATCTTGGTTGCTGCCCAGGGACTTCCCTCTCATTGATCAATTCGACAGCTTTAATCAGAATTCTCCTCACTGTCATGGAAATATGCTAAAGAATAATGCCATAAACTCTTCAGCAATGTCAAAACCATCATATTTATTCCTCCATTTAGTCCATGATTATGGCGATCATGATAAGCTTTTCTTCTGTGATGGAGAACAGTCTTTTCTTGAAAATGTCCCCTGGTTGATCATGAAAACAGATAACTACTATGTTCCTTCACTTTTCTTGATTCCATCTTTCGAGACAGAACTGAGCAACTTGTTTCCTGAGAAAGGAACTGTTTTCCACCACCTCGGACGGTACCTTTTCCACCCTTCAAATCATGTGTGGGGACTAATAACAAGGTATTATCGAACTTACTTAGCCAAGGCTGATGAGAGAATTGGCATTCAGATAAGAACTTTTGATTCAAGACGTGGCCCCTTTAAACACGTCATGGATCAAATTTTAGCTTGTACTTTGAAAGAGAAGTTATTGCCTGCAGTAGACATGCAAGACTCCGTTGTCAATCCTTCTGAAAATGCCAAATTGAAGGCGGTTCTGGTGACATCCTTGCTTTCAGGGTATTCTGAAGATTTAAGGAACATGTACTGGGAACATCCAACCATGACTGGGGAAGTCGTTGGAGTCTACCAGCCTAGCCATGAGGAGTTTCAACAAACAGAAAAGCAGATGCACAACAGAAAAGCCTGGGCAGAAATGTACCTTCTCAGTTTGACTGATGTCTTGGTCACAAGTGCATGGTCAACATTTGGCTATGTGGCTCAAGGTCTTGGAGGTTTGAGGCCATGGATCCTGTACAAGACTGAAAATGATACAGCCCCCGATCCCCCTTGTCGCCGGGCCATGTCGATGGAACCTTGTTTTCATGCTCCTCCCTTTTATGACTGCAAGGCTAAGAAAGGAATTGATACAGGTACACTTGTTCCTCATGTGAGACACTGTGAGGATATCAGCTGGGGTCTGAAGGTGGTTGATGATCACGATGACTTATAGTTTCGGTTGTTATTTTTCATTAGTTCACCAATTTTGCATAGAGTTTTAGATGTAGAATGTAATGAATTTTCAAATGAATTATGCTCGGAGAGCTTTGATGTGATTTTCTTGCTGTGAAGTACCTGTTATCAAGGTATGTGTTAAAGGCAGACTTCCTTTCATCAATGACCCGCCGTTCAACTGAAGTCTTTATTCCTCATAAGAGGTATTTAATTTGCATTTTTTTATTATTTTTGTAACTGGAAATTTAGGAGAGTCGACCCCCACAGTGAACTGCTCTCTGAGTTTTCCGTTTACCAAAATTTCCGTACTTCCATCGATACTCAAACATTGTTATTATCCACGTCGCTTCCAAATTTTCATGTGGCACGAGATTTAGATGGTGAGTGTGTTTGGATTTATTTAAAGCACGTTGGTTTGCAAATTGATGTTTCCAAGAAAAAAGAATTGCAATGTGAGTAACAAGGATTCCCAAGGCGAGGGAGAGATCCAGGGTTGTTGCAAGGGATCGGTGAACATACAAAAGCAGATTCGCATGCTCTTAATCCGCACTCCAGTGGCAGGCATTATTTGTTTTCATTGACTTCTTTAACTAGCTTTTATGCTAGGCACAGAAGACCATTTGCCAAAACAGCAACATGCTCTCTTTGTTCGACACAAGAAAAACGTACGACTGACCGCAATTGATGGAGATATTGGGCTCAGGTGGAGATCACCCTCACTGCAAGCATTAGCATTGTAATTTATGGAAACTACAATTGATAGTAACCCTTGCTATCCCGGCGAGAATTAACATGGCAAAGCTCTTCTCCAGCATACCTGCTCCTGGCCCCGTCCCACTGTCCTCCCAACACCCGAAAAAGATAAGAAATATTCTGGCCTCAATTACACATGCAAAGAGGTTGATATGTCACAAAATCACTAGATATCGTATCCGCAATAATACTTTTGGGTTCTACCTGTCCACTCATCACCTCTGGCTGGGCTTCAGGCCGGCAAGTGGACAGAGAATGACCCGTCTTCTTCATCTTAATAAATTCATTTCATTAGTCACAGAAAAAGCGAAAGAGCCATTATGTTCACAGCAACAAAAAGTGTCTAAACACAAATTTAATATCGCACAAGCCACTGGTCCAAGACTTCTCCATCAGAAAGGCAGCTCGATTAATTCTTCCTCCCTTCACACAATATTACGTGATACCCATGTCTGCACCAAATCAGAACTAGTCATGGTATAGAAGCTAGCAAATTTGCATGCAATCAGAGTTTAACGAAAGACAATCCTGAATCTTAAACCAGGAAAATGTAGTGAAGATAAAATCTGCGAAAACACACCAGCACCAATGCAAGATCACAATTTTATGTCACAGGCACAACTATAAAATCAAAGGATGGTGATAAAAATAGCATATGCTGTTGGCAGCAGGGGAAATATCAGAATATAATCAGGATTATAGCAAGGTAGCATCATTTTTGTCAATGGAATACTGTGCAGTAAGTTAAATCCTGAATGTTTCATGGACAATTTGGACATGAATGTGAACGCTTCTCTCTCCTAGGATCCTTCTTGTTTACATGGAATCACGTGTTGAGGTAACATGATTTCCAAGTGTGTGGTGCAACTATATGACTTTCCATATTTAGTCACGTTCTCGACTAGTTTTGAATGTGATTCTCCTTTTAATAGATAGAAAAAAACAAAAGGGATTATTTGTCCAACATGAAACTTTCACGACATGCATGAACATCAGTATTGCTATTTATTCTCAAAATTCTGTCATGCTTTGTGGTGAAGGATAATTTGCATATAAAGGCATAGAGACACAGCCGCAGAGCAAGCTGCAGTCAAAATGATTCTAGAAGTAGAGAGGATTGGATAATCAGAAAAAGTTATTACATACGTTGACTTGAATGGTGCACTTGTAGCTCCAATTTGAGTGGCAAATGCCACATCTTGAAAGGTACCCGCCATCTTTCCTCGAGGGAACCATCCAAGGTCTCCGCCTTTCTTTCCTGATGGACACTCTGAGTACTCGGAAGCCAACTGGAATAAAAAAGGATAAAATATTACATAAATTCAATACCAGGAAAGCAATAGGATATACAGGCAATAACCAAACTACCAAAGCAACACCCAAGATTCCTTTAGATATTTTGCATAACCAGAAGTTCAAGCCAAATCTATCCAATTTTCCGCTTGCAATTTATCATATTAGAAGAAAATTGATCCAGATTTAAAAAAAGTCTCTTTGCTATAGAAAGAAAGGAAAATGTTGGAATATCCTCAACAGGGTAAAACATTGATTTCTGTGGATACTCGATGCATATTCAGAAACCAATGTCTTGCAAGAAAAAGATCATAACTAGTGAGTTTACCTTTGCAAACTCAGCTGGAGGAACCTTGTCACCATTGCTTAGCCAACCATCCTGCAACTTCTGGTATGCCTCATTGATCTTGCCTTGCTTCTCACATAATATATGCCTCGCTGAAATAAACAATTAAAGGCAATTTAAGAATTTCAGAAACTGGAGGACTGATAGATCACGTGTAAGGGATATAATAATTGAATATGTGTCCCCTTGAACAAAGCCAAGCTCATGTTGACAAGTAAAACATGAAACAGGTACATAGTTTGATGCATAGTGTATAAGCATGCCATCCTGAGCACAAATTTCTAATCCAGGGAATCCAAAATCTATCTTCTACAATCAAGTTTCTGAACAACGGTCTTCAAACAATAACATTGAAAAAAACAACTTTCTAATGGATTGTAAGAGATCAAATTTCACTTTTAAACCAAATAGAAAAATAAAATAAAAAAACCCACTAGTAGAGCATACAACAAAAACCTTTGACATAAGTGCAAGTGCCGAGCCCATCTGAAGCCTTTCCAGATTTTCCTTTCCCCTTGGAAGCATTTTCATCACTCCCGCCCCCTGCCTGCTTTCCCTTACCCTTTCCCTTCGCTCCAGCGTCTTTTGCCTTCGAGTCCTTTCCCATTTTAGCTTACAATCCTAAACCAATGATCGATCATGAGATACATGACTCGTTACATAAAAATCAATAAACTAAAGAACGGTATCTAAAAGAAAAATTAACTAGCAGTAAATTAAAACCACAGTATTTAATAATAGATGTGCAAATTGACAACCCCCAAGTTCAAAAGAAAGAAAGAAAGAAGGAATTTAGCCAGTAATAATAAGACCCCGTGTGGAAATTATAAGCAACGAGTATCAAATCTTGCTGATCAATACACAGAATCTCACGCAATCATAACGGCAATACATCCGAAATTAGAAGACAATCATAAAAATTGAAAAACAAAAACCAAGACTTTTAAACTTTTGATTACAGTTATTGATACTCTATTAAAAGAACATGAACCCAACTGATTATTAGACGACTTCTACTACGCCTGACCTGAGTTCTGATTTCTGAGTTCTACCTTGGAATGGGGAGTAGGTAAGTTCGGGAAGGAAAGTAACCACAAACTTGGAGATAATAACAAGTTTGTCCTCGTTGAATCAGTTGGTGAACCAGTCAGCCCAAAGTCAGTATAATAGAAGAGCCCAATTTTGTTAATGTAATTAAAGGGCCCATGAGACTATTCACCGATCCATATTTTATTCTCTCCCAGTCTACAAGAAATGTTATAAATTAAGTTCTTGCTTCTCGTCACGAGTCATTTATTTTTTTAAAATAAAAAATTATATATATAAATTTTTTTAATATATTTTTGTAAGTGAAAATATATTTTTTAATTTATATATGTAATTAAATAAATAAAAAACTATGCATGTTAATAAAAAAAACCATAAACAATAGCTAAAAATAAAAAATAATTAAACATATAAAGGTAAAATGATAAAAATCTACCTAATAACCCAGAAACAAAAAATCTACCCTAGAGATTTGTTTTTTTAAAGATATTTAAAGGTAAAAAATATAAACTTTCTTCAACAATTTGAACAAATATCGACTATTTTAGTGGTCTAAATTGATGTAGATAATATATTTTTATCTCTTTATCGTCAGAATCCGACAATCTCTCTCTATCTTTTTTTTCAACCAGGAACTAAAAAAACAAAAATGAATTTTTATATCAAAATTAATTTGAAAAAATATCGAGGCATTGAAATCGTATAATTTATGTTATTTTTAAAGTTTAAAGACCAAATTGTATCTTTCTCAAAACTTTTGGCACACCATCCATGTCTTGTATTTTTTTTATTCCAGTTCCTTTTCTTTTAATTTCACTAGACTACAAAATCAAAAGTAATTGGCTTTAAATTAGAATTAAATTATTTAAAATAAAATTTAAAAAATCAAAATAAATTATATAAAAGAATAAAACAAAGCTATTTACAGTGATTTTTGTGTGCATGAACAATACTAGCTCCTGTAGTAAAACACCCCCACGCTGTTATAGGTAATCACTAGTTACATGCCCCGCGCGATGCTGCGGGTCAATTATTTTTTGCATTTCATAAAAAGTTAAGATCTAAAAGTATTAGGTTTTTTTACAAAGTTATACCCAAGAGTCTTAGGTTTAGTTGCAACGCCTAATCCAAATCCAAGAGTAATATTTATAATATTAATGATAATATTAAACTTGCATGATCTAAATTTAAGTGGGTTTGACTGCAATACCAGACCCAATAACATTGGATGTGGGTCTAGCTGCAAGGTCGTGTCATAAATATGTGATAATTAAATAGATTAGTTAAAAAAAAAAAAGAAAAAAAACCAACAGGAAAATAAAAACTAATGAAGAAAAAGAAAAAAAAATATGAATTAACTGGGTTAACCCTTCAAACAGGTTAACCCGTCATACCTTGAATTCGCATTGTGAAAGTTTGATAATTAAAAAGGAAAAAAAACAAACTAATGGGTTAACCCAGAATTAACTGGGCTAACTCGTCAAACCAGGTTAACCTGTCAAACCCGAAATCCTTGTCATGAAAGTTTGATAACTAAATAGAAAAAAAATTAACATTAACAATTTAAATTAAACAAAAAAAAGTAATTAAAAAAAAAAAACAAAAGGATGAGCCTTTTCACTGTGGACTGCACTGTGCAGTCCACAGTCAAATGCATAAAAACAACAAAAAAATAAAAAGAAAAACTAAAGGCATCAGCGGAGAACTACTTAGAAAAAAATTTAATATTAATAAACTAAATTAATTAAATAAAATTAATTAAAAATAAAAAATAAAAGAAAAAAAACCTCTAAGAAGAAAAAAAAACTAAATAGAAAGAAATTTAACATTAACAAACTAAACTAAACAAAAAAAAAATTAAAAAGAAAAAAAAAATTTAGGTTAACTCGTCAAACCAGGTTAACCCGTTAAACCCGGGATCCGTGTCATGAATGTCTGGTAACTAAATAAAAAAAAGTGAACATTAACAAACTAAACTAAACAAAAAAAATTAATAAAAAAAATTAAAAAAAATCCGGGTTAACTCGTCAAACCATATTAACCCGTTAAACCTAGGATCTGTGTCATGAAAATCTGATAACTAAATAAAAAATTTTTAACATTAACAAACTAAATTAATTAAAAAAAAATTATGAAAATAAAAAACAAAAAAAAATTGACGAGTCAACCCAGAATTAACTGGGTTCACCCGTGAAACCAGGTTAACCCGTGAAACTCGAGATATGTGTCATGAAAGTCTGATAACGAAATAGAAAGAAATTTAACATTAACAAACTAAACTAAATGAAAAAAATTAATGAAAAAGAAAAAAAGCAAAAAAAATATATTTCTGGGTTAACTTGTCAAATCAGGTTAACCCGTTAAATCCGGAAA
>Ga0307515_10018326_pt1 | contig 12681 bp, 8 predicted proteins | sample 17_EM_MG_FD_194513 | JGI IMG/M metagenome (GOLD analysis project Ga0307515, IMG submission 194513) | Populus trichocarpa ectomycorrhiza microbial communities from riparian zone in the Pacific Northwest, United States - 17_EM | ecosystem: Host-associated > Plants > Roots > Unclassified | place... | reverse complement strand
TGCACTCCATTGCCAAATGCCGCAATGTTCATGTTTATAATTGTATATTAATTTCGGTGCTTAAACACCCAATCAAGTTTCTGGATCAAAGGTACGGAGGAGGAGGAAGCATTTATTCCTCTCTTGAACAAAGGATGGAGGAGAGAGCAGACACGTTAGAAAGCAATACAAAAGTTGTCTTTATCGATAGATTATATTAGGTATAATTTGATATAGTTGCCTTAACCATTTTTGCTTTCTCCATGTATATAAACCTGGGGAGATCCAAGGCAAAGACAGCGCAGCAATCGGTAATCTCACCTATCTATATCCTTGTCGTGTTTTTAATAAAACCCTCTTTTGTACATATTCGAGTTCCTCGGTTTGAGGGGAGAGGAGGGCTTGCTAGAATAATGCAGGTAATCATCTCTTAATGCTTGCTTTTCTGAGAATGTCACACGAATTGCTTAAGTGCTCGAAACCACCCCCCCACTCAGTCCTAGATTCGTTTGTCTTTTGTGCCTATGTGAGATGAATTTGTGTCCTAATCTTAGCTTAGGAACTGCTACAAGACGAATTAAATGGCCAATTAATGTGGAAACCACGTCCTAGATTTGTTTTTGTCTTTATGGCAATTCCTTTTTCCTTACTTTTGGGAAGGGGAAGGTGCATTTTTGTCTCTTATGAGACAATGGTAATTCATAAGATAGAGGAAAAAAAGAAAAAAACCATGCAAGCCTGAGCTCACGGTGAGGCAAGCTTGTTTCAGAATTGCTCTCTTCTATTACTGAGCTCATTACGATTTATTCTCTGCACGCAAGTAGCCTCTTCACATCTTCTTAATCCTTCAATTCCAGCTAGAAGCCATGCTTAACTTCAAGTTATTTTATATTATTACGTACGAGATTTCTAAAGTAAGAAAGCTCATAGTAACTGAATCATGAGTGAATATATATATAATTGCTGATATTCATGAATGCATGTGAAGTGATATATATAGGAGGGCACCCTTTCGATAATTTGAAAGGCTAAACACAAGGGAAGACCTTGCTAGCTCTTCTGGGGTGTTTCACTGTCACAAGTGATCGAGCCCTTATCTCTCTCTCAGCGTTGAGTTTTCGTCGCTAGCTGCATGAGAGATAAGAGTGAGGAAGAGAGTTGACCCAAATAGTGTTTTTGATATGGTTGATGGGTTATTTGAGATTCTAGGTCATTGGCACACGCCCAGTTGTACTTGTCTTGTGATCTCTATGGGCCTTCTTGTTCCTGTTCTTCCCTTCTTTTTGTTGATTCGCAATCAAGAAACTAGGATCATATATACCCACAACATATGTACAGTGCCAACACACTACATGTGTTAGATGCAGGACGTTGTTGATAGTATCTACAGTCAAAACGAATCTTGTAGGCTTGTTGCACCATGAAACTCGTATCTTGGAGCATTACCCTATCAAAGATAGGGTTTTGCATTCAGTTTTGCATGGATGGCATGTTTTGATGTTAAGAAAACAAAGGAAAAAACCTCTTAAAACCAAAAACAACTAGGATCCACCCGCTTAGCCCCACTCAGGCTGGGTTAGTTTTTAATATGTTTAGTAACATGATCAAACTAAGTTAATCAGGTCAAATCCAAGTGAGACTCAACCAGATCATATGTGAGAATTCTTTTTAATTTGTTATTCAAAATAAAAATTGTTTAAAGTGTTTTTAAATAGATCTGGATTAACTTCCGATCTATAACTTAACCCTGTAAATCTACGATGTTGTATCTTAAATTCAATAACTAATATATATGAAAAGTTATGTGGGATGAGTTTGGTTTAAGTTATTTCTTTTTATTTTTATTTTTAGACTAATAAAAGTTAATTTGATTAAACTCAAATGAGACCAGTCGAATTATCTTTAAGAATTCTTTTTAGTTTTTTATTCAAAACAACAATATGTTAAAGTGCTTTTTTAGATAGATTTAGATTAACTTTCAATTAGTAGATTAACCCTATCAATTTTAACCCAAACCTTAAACCCAATAACAGAATATATATATATATATATAAAGTTATTTCTTCCTATTTTTAGACTAATAAAAGTTTGATAAAGGTGGGGCTACAAAATGAAGTAAAGAAGACAGTTCATTGAACGGTTTAAGAGGCTACAGTACAGAATACCACTATATATACCCCATTTCCCAAGCTCAACTTCATTCATATCACTAGTTGCCTTCCCCCTTCCTATCTTCCATGCATGAAGTCCTGAGACCTAACATATAGCATTCCAAAAACCTTTCTTTCCATAGCCAAGAAGAAGTTTAGGTTTAGGTGGTGGCTAAAAGTTTGTTCTTCATCCGTTTGTGCATACTTTGCTAAACCATTTTAAGCTCTCGTTTTATTTCATAACGAGCCTCATTCCAACTTTACTCACTGAAAATCTCCTCTGTTTTTGTCCTTCTTCAATACAAGATGGGTGAGAATGCTGCCTCAAAGAACTGCCACAACAACCACCACCTCCACAACCATCACCAGGTCTTTGACATCTCCATTGACGTGCTTCCTCAAAATGGTTCCAAATGCTTTGATGATGATGGCCGCCTTAAGAGAACTGGTAATCTTCGCCATCCTTCCCCTGTTTCTGCTCCTTTTCTGCCCTGTCTTTGCTTTGTTTCTGGAAGAAAATTTAGTTACAACTTAGAAGTATAAAATATCTCATATTCTTGCTGGTTGGTTTGTGCCTTCAGGTACTCTATGGACTGCTAGTGCCCACATAATAACAGCGGTGATAGGATCAGGAGTTCTTTCCTTGGCATGGGCAGTAGCTCAACTAGGATGGGTTGCTGGTCCTGCTGTCATGTTCTTGTTCTCACTTGTTACTTACTATACCTCATCTCTACTCACTGACTGTTACCGGACCGGCGATCCCGATACAGGAAAAAGAAACTATACATACATGGACGCTGTTGAATCCATTCTAGGTATCATATAGACAATTTTCTTCACAAAATACAAAATATTGTAACCCTACTAATACAACATTTTGAAATGTTTCCTTCCTTCTCTATTTCACTAATGCTAATTCTCTTGTCTTCAATGTTTCTCAGGTGGAGTAAAGGTCAAGTTGTGTGGCTTTATTCAGTACCTGGGCCTATTTGGTATTGCCATTGGCTACACCATTGCATCATCCATAAGCATGATGTAAGCTGGTCTTAGTACTGAAATTTCTTTTGCTGCTTCTTCTTTTTTGTTCTTGAAAGCCTTGATTAATAAGCTTGGTTCATGGTTATTGACAGGGCAATTAAAAGGTCAAATTGTTTCCATCAAAGTGGTGGACAGAACCCATGTCACCTTTCGAGCAACCCATATATGATCATGTTTGGTATAACAGAAATTCTGCTCTCTCAGATCCCAGACTTTGATCAGCTATGGTGGCTCTCTATCGTTGCCGCGGTCATGTCTTTTACTTACTCTAGCATTGGTCTTGGCCTGGGCATTGGCAAAGTTGCAGGTATTTATATATTTGCTTTAACTATTCTAGTTAAATCCAACTTTTATACCATATTGAGGGACTAACTCCCACAACGAGTCTCCTGTGACTAATCGAACTCTAAGCTCATCTATTTAATTTCACTGGTATGCAGTTAATGGGACTTTTAAGGGTAGTCTAACTGGGATAAGCATTGGAACCGTAACCGAAACAGAGAAGATATGGAGGAGTTTCCAAGCACTTGGTGCCATAGCCTTCGCGTATTCATATTCTGTCATTCTTATAGAAATTCAAGTATGTACGATCACTTAATATCAAACCTTATTTTCTCTTGGTCAATATGGACAAGCTCTGAGTAACTCGGCACTTTTTTGTTTATTTTTGTAACAGGACACAGTTAAATCTCCACCAGCAGAATCGAAGACAATGAAGAAAGCTGCCAGGATAAGCATTGTAGTGACAACAACTTTCTATATGCTTTGTGGCTGCATGGGATATGCAGCATTTGGAGACCTAGCACCTGGAAATCTCCTCACTGGCTTTGGTTTCTATAACCCATATTGGCTTATTGATATTGCTAACGCCGCCATAGTAATCCACCTAGTAGGAGCATATCAAGTGTTTTGCCAGCCTCTCTTTGCTTTCATTGAGAAATGGGCAAACCAAAAATGGCCTGAAAGTTACTTCATCACCAAGGAATTCAACATCGCAGTCCCAGGCCTTGGGCTATATAAGCTGAATCTCTTTAGATTGGTTTGGAGAACAATATTTGTGATCTTAACCACTGTTATATCAATGCTGCTCCCATTCTTTAATGATGTTGTGGGAATTCTTGGGGCACTTGGTTTCTGGCCTTTGACAGTCTATTTTCCAGTGGAGATGTACATCGTACAAAGGAAGATACCAAAATGGAGCACAAGATGGATTTGTCTCCAAATGCTGAGCATGGCTTGCCTAGTGATTTCACTTGTGGCTGTTGCAGGCTCACTTGCTGGTGTTGTGCTTGACCTTAAGGCTTACAAGCCATTCAAGACAAGCTATTGAACTGGTAGCTGTATGAGTTGTTGAGTAACCATGGGAAGCTGAAAGCTAAGAATTGTACTTGAACTTGATTGTTCTTGAAAGAAAAGTCGGAAAATTAGCACGTAGGTGGTGTTTGTGTAGGTCATCATTTGTAATTTTATGTTGATTTCACTTTAATCAGTGCTCGTTCCTCCAAGTGTCTAAGGACTTTGTAATTATGCATAAGGAATCCGAAATGGTTTTCATGTATTCGACTTTGTCAATTCTAAACCCTCCAATCTATACATTATCAATTCAATATCACATGTAAATTTCATAATCCTCGAAGGCCTAGCATGATCACTAGCAGGCATAAAATAAACTAAGTATTTCACGACAGAAAAAAAAATAGAAACACAAGGAACAAAAACATGTTGGTTAAAGGGACAAATACAAAGACATAAAATAAACTAGAATAGTTTTGGTGTGGATTTATATCCTTTCAAAACAAGATCTGCCGAGAACATGTCTCATTTATTTTCGTTGTTTCTATCTTTTTTTTTTGTTTTAAGACAACAATCAAACGAATAACCAAGTATTTAATTAGTATTTAATTATTTAAATTTATAATTTTCGACAAGATATATCAAATTTGAGAATCCTTTAAATGATCAGATTTAAGTTGTAGTTTTCTATAAATAAAAAATTATTTTCTAGTTTTAATGATCATGATACCTTGGTGTCAACTGATATGACCTATAATCGCACGTCAAGGCTAAGTCTGCTCTTGCTAGTTTTGACAGATTAAGAACTCAACTGGATGTTCTTACTACTAATTGTACTTTTGCATTTATTTAGATTACTACTAAACTCTTTTGAACAACAAAGGATTTCCCAGGAAGGTAAAACTAGTTTTGACTTGTTTTTCAATTTGCCATGCATGTGCTTTTCCTAGGAAAAGAAAAGGCCAGACAGAATCAGAAGATGCTGCTTGATATACAGAATTTTTTGTTCTGTGTTTTTCAGACAATAGCATCAGAGATTCAGATTGTTCTTGAAACTACAAAAAGAAAGGCATTTTGGATGGTATCAAAGAAAAGAAAACGTAATAATTGTAACTGATAAACAGCACCACCACCACCACCGAAAGTGCCTCTCCCATTCCACACCACCAAATTATGGAGAAGAATAATTCGTCAAATACATGATACAGAGAAGAAAAAAGATGTTTGTAAAGGGCATTAAAGGAATCTTGACAATCGATTTGCTTGACGAACTATTCATATATAACAATGCTAGAATGCTGCTAATTTTGTCAAAGATTCCTTCTCAGATCACTTTCTAAACAATCTAATTAATTTATCAAAAAAATTTGACAAGTGAATCTTATGAAAATCTCCTAGTAAAATCAACGTGATCGTATTTCATACAATTTCTTGCCGGAATCTTGACAAAATGACTAATATGGAACTGTGTTCAGATTATATGTATTTTTTTTTAATTGGTGAAATGAAACTAAAGAAAAAAATAGAAAAAAATAATATAAATTATTCAAATACTGATCTAGAAACTTATGTCGAGAGACTCACAGTATTTTATCATTAATATCATGATAAAAAAAACATTTCTATTTAAAAAATTAAAATTTATTAGATTAAAATTTATTAGATGAAATTTCAAGATATAATTTATATTATTTTTAAATATTATTAAAAAAAATTTCATTCAACATCAAGAAATCATCTCAAATCATCCGATATTATTGGTTAAATTGGTTAAATCTAGGACCATATGAACCAGTTTTGCATGAAAAAGGGTACTCTTGTTTGTTTATGAATAGAGAAGCATGCCAGCCAACATAGATAGTCATACCAGGAGAACAAACCACGGTCCCTTTTAGACTGGTCAGGTGGCTTTTGAACAAGATGAACAGTATTACCATTTTGAACAAAGAGCTGAATCTTGCAACGTCAAATGTATTTCCTCTACGCAAACTAAAAACCAAAAACAATGTTTTGTCCAGGAAGAATTTACATTCTGCAGTAATAAGAGTGCAAAATATGCCAGTTCAGGCATTGCCTGCTTCAGAAAGAATGATACTGGCAGTCCGGGATGGAAGTGGATCTGGAGTAATCAAATCCTTATCCGTTTGACATCACTCTCTGGGACACTTGCATCATTCCCATTTCCCCCAACTGAAACTGCTTGCCCCTGAACCAACAATGCACGGCAAGTGAATACTATATAACTTGGAATCACCGAGTACACCACTATCATCATCGTGGTGGTGGTTGTAAATTTGGGCTCTTATGGGTTGAGCGAAGACATTACTCAGCGCCGGCCAGAGTATATAGCTAACTTGAGCAATAGCCCTCTTCTAGGCTAGGCAAAGACATTACTCGGAGCCGGCCTGGATATATGGGTAACTTGGGCAATGACCCAAGACCCCTACTTAACGACAAAGCTTTAAAAATAAATAAGGTATATTTATTAATTATGCTTCATGAAATGAAAGTTACCTCTACTTAACAAAAAACACCAAATACAAAATGAAGATTGCTTAAGACCCCACTTATCAGACATATATAAAAAATAATAATAAAATATTTAATAAATATTTTAAAAGATCTCATTTATAACTTTGTTCAAGGCCGCAATTCAACTAAAGCTGGCTCTGACATTACTTTGGTAATACTATAAGTTTCTATGGCATGTTTTGGTATAGAGATTCAGGTAACATTACATTCTCTACATACTTTTCAAATGCAGAATGTTCAGAAGTTCTTTCAACATAACTTAATTGAACTTTCTTCCCCGTCAACATAGCCACTCTTGCTTAATCACAACTAATTCAAACATGATTAAAACTATAGAACTTGAATAAAACTACTAAAAAGTAACATGAAAAAGAAAGAACAGATTGCATCTGTTATTGAAGCAATGACCGTGTAAATATTTTGATTATGATGAGAATTTGGATATCTTAAGATGTTCTATTATAAAAATATTATATAATTACATTCCTTAACACATGCATGCCCTATGTGTCAAGTGTTAATTAACATGCAAATTAGATCCCGAAAGAGCAAAATCTAGCTTGCATTCCTAGAAGCAACTTCCTTTGGGACGGTCCCATTTCATCACTTGAAACTTTACTTGATACGCATATGCTCGCACTTTATTTTTATTTATTTATTTATACCCCTAGCTTGTATTTATATATATATATATATAAAAAAAAGCTAATTGTGCCTACAGGTCCTTTTGGGTATACTAAATGACAGCAATGATTTTATGATCACTACCATGCTTCGAAGTATAATTAATTGATGCATGTTGTCAATATGGTGACAAAGAATGTGAAGTTAAGCCTGTCCAACTTTGTACCCCAACTTTGATGGTAGAAATTCTAGAAATGCCAACTTACAGATTCATCAGGAACAATAGCGTATCTATCAGATGGTGAAACCCAGCTTTTCCCTGTCAAGAGAAATAGTGGAGGCATCAAATAAATAACTGGATAAAAAAGAGACAAAAACCCATTATGAAGTCAAAATGCAAGAAAAGGTGATGAGTACAATACAGCACCTAATGACGGATCAACAGTTGAAGCTTCAATCTGATGGCCACCAGATCCATCAGCACTCAGAGCTTCTATGATTTTCGGTAGATTTCTTCCAAAGCCCAACAAATACAATTTAGTGATTTTCATCAGAAAATAGAGCAAAATATGTTGGTGCGCTAGATTTTATTCTACTAAACATATTTCAGCTAAAATTATTGAACATAACACGAGCTTTTTGAGTGTGAATTAACTGAAATTGATGAGAAAAACTAGTTAATCTCAGGTTAGTGAGCCAAATGATTTAAATAGGCCCAGGGCAGCAGGGCCCCAACTTAAATACAATTGGTAACTTTCATTGCAGACAAATTAAGTTTTCAATACTCCACACATTATTTGCTCCATCCAGTAAAGCAACTACTCAGGGTCAACTGAGAAATGCATCTGCAAATGCACGTGCATCCATCATTGCAGAGAGAACTTGTCCATTTGGTCCGTCCTCAAATAACTTTGAGAAATACATCCTGTTTACTGTCCTTTCAAGGAAAATGGTCCTCCGCTTGTCAAAATAATGGAAAATGGTCCGCCACTTGTCAAAAAAATTGAAAAATGGTCCTAAATGTGTTGATCTGCTACAAGTTAAATGCATTTCTGACAATTATCAGTTTCTAAAGAAAGGCAAGCCAGAAATCCTAGAATCATGTTCTAAATTCATTATAAAGAGAAGGAAGCAAAATTCAAAGAACTGTTGGTTTTCAACACATCACCATAATAGCTTGTATCATTATATCAAGGAAGCTAAGGGTGGAATGTATTTGCATATTCAGATTCAATTAAACAGACTCAGTGTATCTTTATCTGCAAGAAGAATGGTTGTCAGTATCACCATTGTTTTCAAAGGAAGTCATAAAAGTTTTAAAACTTCGTATTTGTAAGTCCAAATTTTGGGAATTCTTAATAATTTGGTAATGCAAAACTTGAGATGGGTTTCTTCCAACTAGTAACCAGGTGAAGATATGACGCAGCAATCACAAGATGTTCTTGCTAGTTACTTTGGCACAACTCTCAGATTTGGTAATTGAAACTCACTTCAATTAAGGTCCAATGCAATTAACAGTAGGTTGAGTCATTTGGGATACGGATAAAATCACTTCTTATTTAGACTTCGTTTACGAGAAGTTACGAGTGCTTTAACTAGTAGAGACCTATGAGCAACTTTTTGTAGTTTGGCAGGTATTCTGATGGTCAAAAGGCAGTTGTAGAAATACTTTCCTAGAATAGTTTTCTTCTTAACCCTCATGTATTATATTCTCATTCAATGTTGTGTTGCAAATTATCTCACTTTATCTTTTTATTTTTACACCTAAAACTATAAATTTCTGAATCTTAGCCTACCATTAGGATAGAGAGGTTTCTCGATATCATTCACATCAACTGCATTAACTCAAAATAGCAACAACTAATGAAAGAGAGATGTAGGTTTATGCTATTACCGGTCCATAGACTCTCCATGACCAAGTTGTCCATTTGTGCCTCTTCCCCAAGAAAATACATTTTGTCGTTCAGTAACAGCAAGTGTGTGCCTCCATCCACATGAGATCTGGACTACTTTCTGCCAAGTGCCAAATAAATGCAGATAAAACATAAAATCAGATTAAGAACAGGAACTACTAAGAAAGAAGGCAACCCTCTCAGACAAGAACCAAAAAGACAAAAATCCCTACAGAACTAAACATCAATGTCATGGGCTATCTTAACCAATATTCTGAGAAACAGTAACAAGAACATGCCTGCTCATGTGGAAATTTAACTTGAACAGGAGAGCAATGATCAATGTTGTCACCAACTCCAACCTGTCCAAACTGCATAGAGAAAAGAGATAAACCAAACAATAAGCATTATTTTAAGAGCAAAAATGGGATATACAAGTAACGATACAATTAATTAAGCCAGGAAAAAAAATGAAAAAAGAAGTGGAATTTGAAAGAGTCTACAAGCTTCCAACACCAAAGGGAGGTGAAATCCAATAATATGCAAGATACTGTGCATAGGCATGTAAGAAATTTTTGTGATTGTACATGTCTAACTAACTTACACTTGTATGGCCCTGTTTCCACTGAGCACAATTAGGGAAAAACTACCTGTCTACCCTGTTTCCACTGAGCACAAGTAGGGAAAAACTACCTGTCTAATATGTCTTGCTTTCACCAAGTAAACTAACAGTTACATTCACTATGAGATGATACGTACTTGTAAAATCATAATTAAGAAATTAAATATTGTAAACCTTATTCCATCCCCAGCCATAAAGGTTTCCATCGGAAGTCAATGCCAAAGTGTGTCTCCAGCCACCTGATATCTGGAAAACAATTCAAGCCGAAATTTTTTTGAGATTCTGGATTAGAAGAAACACTAAAACATGTCGTAGCTAAGTTAGAGCAAATCTGATGTTGATTATTAGAAGCTTCAAATATTTGCAGAACTAATGAGTTCAAAAACATGCCATGGGTTTCAATTACCTTTAAAGCTACTTGAGAGCTGAGGGATCAAGGGGGAAAAAACATAACAAGTTACAACAAAATAACAAAAAACCAAATTGAATGCTGAAGTGGAAAGAACAATCCAAGCAAATGGGAAAAAACAACATTTAACTTAACAGTGATGACAAAAATATTTAATGGCTAAGGCCAATGAAGTTACATAGAAAAAGAACCTATAAACTCTTGAGGTATTTTATAAAATTCTGAAAACTTGCATTTTTTCTGACCTGGTTACTCTAGAAAAATATTTGCATGAGAACAATTTTGTGGAAGAAAATCTGTTCTCAGAAATGGGTGCCATTAATCAAGTAGGTACAATCTCATGAAACTGGTTTTAATCAGAGGCCAGGAATTGATGTGACCAGTGAGACAAACTGTAATGTGAACCCGCAAGAAGCACTTCAATGAAAAAATAGAATGACATCCCAACCAACCTTGATAAAACAAATTTAGTCCTTGAAAGACAAATAAAATCAACTACTGGTGGAAGGTGCCTGACATGCCTATCTTGTTTAACCATACATTTGAATCCTTCTCAAAATGATGCAAGATCCAAAATTTCAATTAAATGAAACAAAAAAACTATTTAACAGCAATGAAAGGAGAAAGAATCACCAGAGAAATGTAACTATCCCGCAAGGCTTCCACCTTGTGAGGAGTCAGGTGATCCTCAAAGTCCCCATGTCCCAGTTGACCATATTTGCTCCATCCATAAGTGTATAATCCACCAGAAGAGGAAACAGATATTGTATGCCGCCACCCACATGCAACCATTATCATCTTGTCTCCCTGCAACTCCCATGATAAAAACTTAATGACTGGTTCATTAAAACTTATTAGAGAAATCACAAGGTTAATAAAATGCAGGGTCATAAATTTGGTTCATTTAATAGATCACCAGTTTCAGATTTTGCTTTCTAACATTAACAGTGAGTATTCTAAGAGAAGACACTCGTTCTGAAAAATAGTTCTTTAGTAGGATTCACAGGGCAACTCCTATACACTGTCCAGCAGTTTTGGAGCCATAGAAAACCCCTGCTCTCTTTAAAGCCACATTCAAAAACCTAAACCTGACTTTTTTCAAGTCCATAACTTCACCCTTAAATTTTTCACTATTGGCATATGTTGAAAGAAAAGGATAGCAAGAAAGACAAGCTCAATATGTATATGATAGTAACTGGATTCTTTTGCCAGCACTCCTTGATCTTCAATGCTGGTTATGCTTAATCTACTTAAGAAACAATTAGTACAAGCAATCATTTCTGTCACATACATTGACAAGTGAAACTTTTTCAGGAACTAGGCGATCATTTCTGTCACCGAGTCCCAAGTTCCCATATCGGCCCCAACCCCATCCATAGAGCTCTCCATCTTCTGTGACAGCTGCAGTATGTTCAGCACCAGCAGCAACCATTTTAATAGAGACTCCCTACAAGAGAGATGAGATTTCAGTAAACAAATCATCACAATACACTGTCTGACAGTGCTAGACTATTACATGTCAATAGTGACAATAAATTTCTTTTACTACAGCATGTCACAGAGGAAGCATCAATATGATACTATCCAACTCTATAACATGGGAAATTTAACAATTTGACCAAGGATTTTACAATCTCTCAGCTGATGGTCGTTGAATTTGCACCTCCAATGTGACACCAACAGACTACATCACTACCTTCCTCTAACCACACCTCTCAAAAAATAAATAAATAAATAATACCCCCCAAAAAATCCACGTGCTTCCACCAAATAATTAATCTTTGTTTTTACATTTATTTTCAATAATAATGTCTCTATGGACAATTTAACAATAGAAGATATCCACAAAAAATGCAGATGTGTTCAATATGATAGATAATATTTGTTAACAATGCACATGCCCAGCTATAAACTCAATGAACTAAGCCTTAGTTCTGAATCAATTGGAAGAGATAAAGAATCTGCTAAGGTACTTGACAGGGAAAGGGGGTTTATTCAGGTACAAGAGGCAAATGTTGAACCTCAAAAAATGGCATAAGACAAATACAATTGAATGAACAAATAGGTGGATATATCTTCAATGAACTAGTTAATCTAAAGTACCTGAAAAGCTTGAATTTTCTGAGGCACAAGGGAGTCCTC
>Ga0307515_10018325_pt1 | contig 12682 bp, 11 predicted proteins | sample 17_EM_MG_FD_194513 | JGI IMG/M metagenome (GOLD analysis project Ga0307515, IMG submission 194513) | Populus trichocarpa ectomycorrhiza microbial communities from riparian zone in the Pacific Northwest, United States - 17_EM | ecosystem: Host-associated > Plants > Roots > Unclassified | place... | reverse complement strand
TCAAGTATCTTTTGACGCCGCACACCTCGACATTTAAGCATATAGATACTGCACTGATACTGCAATCACACTCACACTCACACATGTAGAGACAAATTTGGTTACTCCACACTACTGATACCATTTCCAGACAAAGGAAATTAACTGGGATACTAGGCCGATCTGTAGAATACACGAGATGAAGCAATCTGCAGAGCCCGCCACCTCACCCTCCTCAACAGAACACCCTCAAACTACGACTGTCATCTACTAAAAAAAATAAGCTGAAAAGGAGAAGGGAGTGCAATGCTGCTGGTATCAAACAACAACCTAAGCAAGCTAAACCAATGTGAAAACCGCGCTCAAACCCCCAACTCGCTCAGCCGTCATGTATTAACCTTTTCCGACTGCACCCAGTGTGGCCGGAAGAAGACATAGAAATTAAACGGGATGTGTCAAAAGAGAATGGGGAGAAGAACTTTTCGGCTTTGGTTTTGCTCCGCCACGACCAGAATCTATACCGCCAGAGGAATCAGGCGGAAACTTAGCGCAGAGAGAATCCCTTTCTCTTGCCCTTCTCCTCGAGCGGCCTTCCGCTTTCGATCCTTGCTTTCTTCTCTTCAAGTTCCTGTCGCTGCCTATCCAGCTGCTCCTTCATCTCCCTGTGTCTCGTGTACAACTCTTCTTCGCTCTGCTTGAGCTTGCTCTCCTTCTCCGCGACCTTTTGCTGGAAGACCATCTTCATCTCTAACTCCATCTTCTGGAGTTTCGCTTCGTGGAGCGAGCGCTCCTCCTCTTGCTTGACGGCCGGGTTGACCTCCTTGAAGACACTAGAATCCTGTTGCACCCCCATGGCCGTGAGTTTCTCGGACCGGTAGTTCTCGTACAGGAAGTTGTTGGTGTTCTCCTTGAGCTCTTCCATGTGCGTGCGGATGAGCATTTGTCGAAGCTTGACAAAGTCACAGTGTTCCTCGTTGTCAACCTCGATGACACCCCATGGGTAACGGCGCCCACGAACTTTGCGACCATCGGCAGTAGTCACCTCGGCGTTAGCACCGACGACAGCGAAGGGAACCTTCGACATAATCTCATTGTTCTCTGCAATAGTCTCCTCGTCATCAAGCTCATATCGGGGACCTTCGAATATTTGGATTTTGTGGTGATGGATGTCTGCGAGAATCTGTACCCAGTTAGTACCGTTCTGTATTTGTAATACCTAATAAACCTCACCCTTTGCTTAAACGCCGTAATCTCTTCATCAGTCAATGTGTCAGCCTTTGCGATGACGGGTATCAAGTTGACCTTAGTGTGCAATTTGCGCATGACCTCCACATCAAGTGGCTTCAAGGAATGTCCGGTAGGTTGGATGAAATACACGCAAGCATGGATGCGATTGTCTACAATGTTCATCCGATTGACCTTGTTTTCAGCATCCAGGTATGCGTCAAATCGCTGTTCAATGTTCTTGACGATGGGATCCCAGGATTCATCATTGTTAATAAAGTCGCCAAAGCCAGGTGTGTCAACAACAGTCAGGCGAAGGCGAACACCGTTCTCCTCAATATCAGCACTGATTGATTGTATAGAGACAGTCTTGGAGATGTCGAGGCTTGGCGGCTTGCGTTCCTTCGGGGGATAGAGGGAGGTGTTAAATAGAGTGTTCACGAGAGTAGATTTGCCGAGTCCAGACTCGCCTGTGGTTTTTAGTATATATCAATACAAGGCGTAAGTGAAGTCAACCCATTACTTACCAACAACCATAACATTGAAGTTGAACCCTTTCCGCACGCTCTTGCGGTGCCATTGGTTTGGTAAGTTCGCAAAACCAACATAACCGGTCAACTTCCTTCGGACAATGTTCCTCATGTCGCTGGCTGCCTGAGCTGCCGCTTTGGGGTCTTTGGAGGTGACTGTTTGCGGAGCCGAGCCCTGTCCGTTTGGCATGGGATTGCTGCGCTCAACGTAAGGCGAAGCCGGTTTTCCATTTGGTATCGTTGCCGGGGCTGGGGATGCTCGGATAAGCGTAGCGGGACCGGCGCCGTTAGATGCTATATCAGACATGGGTCAGCAGTGCCAAATAAAGCTTAACCGTTGGAAACCCTGTAGGCTCTCGACATGCCAACAAAGCTCCTCAGCGCCCTGATATTGTGACCATAATCTAGCCTCATTTGCCTCAGGTGCGGAGGAAGCGCATTGGAGCTCATGTGGATGGTACTTTTGTGTGGAGAAGAGGCTCGACTTACCCATGGCGAGTGAACGAACGTGGACACAGACGAAGAGCTTCGAAGAGAGAGACCTCTAGAACCACTAGAGCACCGTTAGCACATCTCAATGCGATAGTGGATGGATCGCTTGTTGATACAGGATAAACTGAGATTACGACAGAATGGTAAACAACCTGGGGGAGCGAAGGAATGAGCAGACAGGGGGGTGTGGAGTCAACTCACCAGTCAGTCTATGTATGCTTTGCGAGTGATGATGGGGGCTCGGATGGTATGAGGGCGTCGAGAGGTCAGCAGCAGCGTCGTACAGCAGACTGTAAGAAGGGACGTTGCGATGTTGGCAGAGGAAGGTGTGGGATCATAAAACTCTCACTGAGGAAAGGGGTCCGCGCAAGGATGCTGGACCGTTGTTGAATTCGGCGCTAGCCAAAATCTCCGTGCGGCGACGACAAGACGGGCAGCGTGCAGCGTTAAGACTACTCGTGGATGCGCTGAATAGCGTGAGGACTATGAACAGATGGAACAAAGTAGCAATTGACTCTCCTCTGTACTCCAGAACCACTTCTGTGTGCCCGTCATGCAGCGGCAGCGCAATGCGATCGTCGCTGGGCTTGCTCTACGTGTCACCCTCCTGAAGGCCCTCACGTGCTTCTCTGCTTCCATTTTAGCCTGGAATGTTTCTCAACACTTCAACTCTCCAACTCAGTCTCACATGAAAAACTCCAAAGGGTAGATATGCTCATACTTCAGTACCACTGCTTACTAGCTTTGTGTTCTATAAATTCAAACTTCCCCGCTTCATACGTACTGAAGCCGATGACACCCCTGAAAACTCCCTGAACCCACGCTCAGGAACGCCTGGTGCCAAGCTTAGAGGCATAACAATGATGCGTACATGTCCAATCACACCGCAAAGCCGCCATAGAAATGTCCAATCACCCCCAACGCCCCGATGGGTATTTTACAAAAACGAAGACTACCAGCCCAGGCCAGCCAAAGCAGACGCCAATTGGCTTTTGTCATACTTCACGTATTTACCCTTCCCTTTGTCGATTTCATGATACCGGTCCCAGAAACGACCGTACAAGGGCTCAATGATGTTTTGCACTTCACGACCAAGCTGCGACCGCACCTCCCTCTCCATCTTGTAACCCTTGTGCCGAGTGACAAGATCATCAAAGCTAATATTGAAGTTCTTGAATTTCTCCTTGATAGCGTCCTTATCTTTCGAACTCAAGCCCTTGACAATTGCCGTGGAATCTGTAGAGGCTGCACCACCAGAATGAGGCCTGCCGCTGCGGTTCGTGTACTGGACATCGAGGAGATGCGCCGAGGGCTCTCTCCAAGCTTCGAGATACATTGCCGTTCCCTTCTTCCGCCATCCTTCCAACCTGCTTGCATAGCTTGTAAGCAGCGGCTGGAGCTCTGATGACCGAATCATCCTGTCAATCACAGCGATATTATTGGCGATGAAAACGCCTTGGAGATTCTTCCCTTTCAACAGCATGCGAGACTTTGTCTCCAGATTCGACAGCAGTGTATCCAGCATGTCCGCAGCGTAATGAGCAAATAGCTGACGGCCGTCGGCTCCAACATCAAAAGACTTTAAAGCCGGAAGGGAAGTGAAAGAGTTTGACCCAGAAGACGTAGACCAGCCACCGTCTCCAAGCGACGTCATGATCGAAGAAAGTGAGGATAAATACGCAGTCATTGTCTGTAATCGCGTCACAGTATCGCTGGTGATAGGGACCGAGGAGCCGTCTATTGGTAACGCGATAAGTGCTTGCGCACGAGTTCTTGTGTCCTCGAGAAGCTTTGTGAGTGATGTCTTTGAAGTCTCCCGGATTGACTTCAGAGAGTCAGCGATCAATCGTTTCAGTTCTCCAGTCCTACTCTCCACTCGTATGGATAGATTGGATACGATTTCAATGATTTCATATCCAAGGAAGCAGTCCGTCATGAGATTCTTTTGGATGTGAGTGTTGAGTTCGCGAAGGGTCTTAGAAAACTCATTTAGAGAGCTTTGACAGGTTGAGGCATATACAGCGCCCCATTCATCCCGAGCAAAAATAGGACAGACGTTCTCATACTCCGCCAAATAAAGCCCCTCCATGCCTTGCGCATATGTCCCAATTCCATTCGTGCCCTGCTTGTATATCGCATCGGCGGTTGTTTTCCTCGCGGTTGAGACGGATGCCGCAGCTAGATTCCGTAGTGTAGTCGTGATATAATCCCCACGAATCTCAGTATAGGTCTTTTCGGTAGGCCCCTCCCTAACATCGGTCTGAGATGTTTGGGCAAACGAAGCAGAGACGTGCGTATGGATGAGCCTCAGCTTTGAGAGGTTCCCCTCGGAAAGAGTAGGAAATGGTAGTTCTAACAGCGTCAGAGTAGTACAGAGTACCTTAGGCAGGTTGCTTACGTTTAGTTATGTAGTGAAGAGGTTCAACAGGGCGCGCGTCTTCGCGTAAGATTTCCCGAAATACATCCTCCAACTGTTTGGTGCCTGTTTTGAGTAGCGTGCTTAGCTCCGCAACAGCCTGTTGATTCGATCGTAGGTTGGAGCGCTTGAGATCACCAAGGGCTTGTGTAGTGCGATCCAGTGATGCCATATAGTCTTGCAGCGGAACCTTTCGAGGGCTATAAAGTAATTAGGCCAAATCTGGGAAATACAGTGTACATGAGAGGACAGACCCCATCCGGATGATACGCTCCTCCCGATTCCTCTGGTCGAGAGGCTCTCGCACCCTGTCAATAGCTTCGATGATCCTATCGACATCTAAAAGCGCTTCCATTAGCCAGTATTCCATCGCTATATTGGGGTTGCATACTAGAGTTCATGGTCTGTAATCTCTGAGTGTTGCCATAAATTGGTCCAATGGCATCCTGCACACTCTTTCCACTCGTCTCCAGGCGATTCAGTGAGCCTTGTATCTTCTTCGTCAAGTTCTTCAACTTCTCCATGTTGGCGAAGAGCACCTCTACCTCAGCGCTCTCCTCCGCGAACGCGGCTTTTCGTGGGGCAACCATAGCGCCTGCCGTTAGAGCTCCAGAGTTGCGGTAAATGGTGCTTCGAAATAGGGAAGGGAATATTATGTACAAGAAAATATACACAGGCAGATCAGGTGGGTTGACTCTATGCAGAGCATGCCAGTAGTAATAGACAAGAAGCTGGGGGCCCGCGGCGGAAGTCAACGGAGAAAGACTGAATTGCGGACGTCCCACCGCGGACGCTAGTAGGGATTAACGCATGTCGAAGAAACCGTTCAGCGGAAACTCAAGCACTCTAAATAGGTTTAATGGCATGCAGTGCAAGCTGCAATTATTAGAGACGAAATTCGCGTCCTAACATACACCTGTGAGCTTGTCAGTGCGCTGTGCTGAATAGAAGCTAAATCCTTTTCTAAAAAAAACCTTCTAAAGTACTTAGGCTTGTCTGAGGCCTTGTGCGAAAGTCGCTCAAGCTTCCTCGACAGGCTTGGGATTTCTTGGCAGGGCCAAGGACGGAGCGTCATTCCACGAAACTTGGAATCGCGAATATGAGGATCGCCTCTAAACACCATGAAAAGCCTTGCTTGATAAGCCCAATTGGCCCTTCTGCAACCTCATCGCCCGGCCGGAAGACTCCCCTCACCTCTAAACGCCTCTTCTCCCTGCCATGGATGGGTTGAGAGGAGGACTACTTGGAAAACGGTTGCTAAGAACAACGCACCGGAGGTAAGCTCGAATCGCGGAAGAACCGCGAGGAAGGAGGGAAACTGATGCTCCTCAGATTTTTATTTCGAAAGAGCAGTTGTCACGAGAACCACGTTACAACTTTTCCTTTCGCCAAACCATTTCTCTATACAAGCATCGCAGCCGGCTTTCTAGCAGCCACCCTGTATAGCGACAATGTCGCGAACTGGGTTAGACTCCGCTGTTTACATACTGAAAGCTCTGAGTCCGTGTCGGAATGGCCAAAGAAGGCCCCATCAATATTGAGGCGAGGGCGCGAGCAGAAGAGGGAAAGCTCCCAACTTAATCGTGAGGACTACAGCAGCGTCCAAGATGTGGACGCTGCTTCGGGCCAGTACAAATCTAGACAACAGCCCCCACCGCCTCAGAATCGCATTGTAGAGGGATCAGGAGAGGAGGGAGTAACCACAAATGGGGATGCGTCCGGATGGTTGGACATATCAACAACCGTGGCAACTGCCTCCAAATCCGTAGCTTCCATAGGCGACACTATTGTAGATTATATTGTCCCGGAATGGGTGAAAGTTCTACCAGGATTCATTACAAAACTCCAAAATGAGCTATCAATGGCGCCGGGGTCCCTTGCAGAAGAAATCTGGCACGAAGCGAATGATCCGGAGTGCAACCCTGAAATTATATGGGAAGCTGTTGTGCGGGTCTCTAATGACCTGTGTGATGAAGAGAAAATATTTCTGCGAAACCGGCAGGCATACACCAGGCGAGCATTAGCTAGATATCTTGGGATCCCGGAGAAAGACATACATCCCGATGATGTCCCGATAATTGCTATGTGTGGATCTGGAGGCGGACTTCGTGCGCTTGTGGCTGGCTCTTCGTCATACCTTTCTGCCCATGAAGCTGGACTTTTCGATTGTGTCACGTACACTGCTGGCGTCAGCGGTAGCTGTTGGCTTCAAACACTCTACTACTCAACACTATCCGGACAGAGCCACCAACGGCTCATCAAGCATCTGAAGCATAGACTTGGAGTTCACATTGCTTTTCCTCCTGCTGCATTGGCCCTTGTTGCTAGTGCTCCCACTAATAAGCACCTTTTGAGTAGCATTGTCGAGAGAGCCAAAGGCCTCCCTAACGCAGATTTCGGAATAGTAGATATCTATGGCCTTCTCCTCGCAGCCCGGCTTCTCGTTCCGAAAGGCGAGTTGTCCATCAACGAATATGACTTCAAGATTTCCAATCAAAGGCGTTATACGGATGACGGCTCCCAACCTCTTCCTATCTATACTGCTGTTCGTCATCAGATACCAATTGAGGAGCAGATGGATATGCAAGATCCGATCGCCGCCGAGGCAAAAGCGAGGAGAGAGGCTTGGTTCCAATGGTTTGAGTAAGCCCTCATAATTGACCTGTCAAGCAACTTCCCGTTCTAATTAAAACAGATTCACACCGTACGAGTTCTGGTGCGAAGAACTCGAAGCAGGCATTCCAACATGGGGCATTGGACGGAAATTCGAAAACGGGAAAACGGCGTGGCGGGAGAACGGTCTTTCGCTCCCTGAACTGCGCGTGCCTCTCCTAATGGGCATCTGGGGCAGCGCTTTCTGCGCCACTTTATCCCATTACTACAAAGAGGTGCGCCCTTTTATGAAGGGACTGGCAGGCTTCGCAGGAATCGATGAACTAATATCAGAGCGAAACGACGACCTCATTAAGTTACATCCAATTGATCCAGCTGCAATACCAAATTTTGCTCTTGGTATGAAAGGCTCCCTTCCCCCTTCATGCCCAGATAGTATCTTCAGAACCGAAAATCTCCAGCTGATGGACGCTGGGATGAGTAACAATTTACCTATATACCCTCTTTTACGGCCTGGCAGGAATGTTGATATTCTTATCGCTTTTGATGCGTCTGCGGACGTGAAGACCGACAATTGGCTCAGAGTAGCAGACGGTTACGCAAGACAGAGAGGCATAAAAGGATGGCCAATTGGGGCTGGATGGCCTCCATCTGATGCTTCGCAGAAAGAGATTGCAGAGGATTTAGAAGCAGCGCAAGCGAGCACCGAAGAAGAAGCAACTGCAAAGATTACTGAAGCCAAGAAAGATCAGCACGACCAAGAGTTGAAAAAGAAAAGCGCCACTAGCGAGGACTTGGGGTATTGTAATGTTTGGATAGGGACAACAGAAGAGCGAACAAGCGAATCAGAACCCCCGTCTTCGAAAAGGGTTGAAGAGGACTGGGAGTTGATGCACCCCAATGCTGGCATTACGGTAATTTACTTCCCATTCATGGCGAACGCAAAGGTCGATGGGGTAGACCCCAAAACGTCCAATTTCATGTCTACATGGAACTTTGTGTACACGCCTGACCAGATCGATAGCGTAGTCTCATTGGCTCGTGCAAATTTCCAGGAGGGTGAGGAGCAGACAAGACGAGCAGTTAGGGCTGTTTACGAGAGAAAGAAAGCAAAGAGACTGGAGTGGGAGAGAGAAGAAAAGCAAGAAAGGAAACGAAGGAAACTTAGGATGGGGATTGTCGGCAGGAAACTTGGAGAAGGGGATCATGGCGATCATTTCAGCTGACTGCAAACCCGCTGAAAACATAGCAATATACCCACATAGTCAGAGGTGACAGAATTTTCCCTGGTTCCAGCTATGGCCTCAAAATCGAGCGGGGGGCGCATTAACACAGAGCAGCTTGAATAACGCAATAGTAAACTGACTAAGTTGGATAGTGTTATTCTGAAAGGACTGAGGAATCACAAATCCACCACATCTTCGGCCCAATCTGGTTGACTAATGAGTTTTCATAAGTGCGATTTTTCACTGAACAATTCGCTTTGCTACCCCTCAACCCACTCTCAACCCTAAACACTAATACCACTCAAACCTGAATCTCCACTACTGCTGTCCTCACGTTACCCTTCTCGCCGTTGCCTTCTTGGGGCAGCTCCCATATATTATTGATAGATGGAGCATGGCCTTTGTGACATCGGCAATTCTTAATAGAATTGTACACACTCGCTAGTTCTTCATCCCCTTTCTCCTTCGTAATCGACTTCAAAACCGCTGGGTCCGGCTCTGGTAGTGATACTAGCAGCTCTTCATCCTCGTCTGAAGAGCTGTCATCCGAGGGGTCCAGTGGCGGCGGCTGTAGTGGCCGGGCGCTGCCGGACGGGAAGCGCGTGAGACCCAGGCCCTCGTCTTCATCTTCGTCATCAACGTCTTCGTCCTCTTCAGAGCTGCTGTCAAGTCTCTGAGGTGGCGGTGGACTCCTAGCCCTCCTCTGTCCAGTGTTGGAAGATTGATGTGGTGGGCCACCACACATTTGAGTGTTGCCCGCACCTTTAAACTTGACGTCGGTGGATTGTTCAGACTGCACGATTTCTTCCTCCATCTCAACGATCCGTAACATGAGCGAGTCTAAGTGGACTGCGTGACCGACCACAAAACGCCAGTTACGGTCCGGACGATTCACTGCTAGGTGCAGTTTACACTGCGCTGTATGAGCAAGTGTCCAGGTGTCTTTGAGTGACATTCTGATGATGTGATGCTTGACCGCGGAGTACGTGACTGATACCAAAGCAGGGTGCGTTGGCCGTCTTGTTGGTGTGCAATTATGAGCTTTGCAATTCCACACCTATTCAGACGAATCCTGTGATGTAGAGGATTTCCGCTTGATTTTTACTCAATTGTGAAGTGTAGTAGATATGTCGTGAATTACATATCATGAACCTGAGAGGAGAGGCTAGGGTCTGCTTAGCAATCAGCTTAGGCAGCATCATGCGTGTGCGGTAACTTAGTCCGGCTTGGAAGCTACGTTTCGGATTATATCATACAAAGGGCTTAAGGTTTTTGTAATGAAAGAGTTTTAGGGTTTAGGTAAATGTCCCTGTGCCGGAATTTGCTTCCTAACTGAATCCGGGCATTATTTAGAAAAACCTTTAATCTCATGTCGATTATTTGTACTTACACTTCAACTCTACCAATTCTAATACATCATTTTTGGGAAGCGAAAGATTAAGCTGCTTTCAGCCCTGCCAGGACGTCATCCACTGTGGCGTAACATGATTGAACCGGCAAACTATCCAATTAATTGTGAGGAAGATAATGGGCTCTTCCAGAGGCAAAGTAAATACCAACTTACTTTGTACGTGCTACGTGTATTTCCTACTCAACCTTGTTGCTTTGAAGTTGCTGAGTTTGTCGCGGCGTAGTCTGACTTTGCCAGCTTGACAGTCGATATAATCAACTTGGTGCATTCACCTGTCAGAGTCTCTTAGGTTTGTTCGGTAAATAGCAAAACGAAGTAGGTTGTCTTCTTAGGATCTCATCTCCCCACGACGTACCTAACGTAATCTAGCGCCACCAAGAATGATGTCTTTATGGAGGCCCGGGACTCGTTCTTGGATTCGCTGCCACCAAAAGAACGAGCACTATCCTCAAATTGCGATTCTCCTAAAGAGCTTATTAAAGATCTAGAAAATTTTAACCTAAAAGCAAAGAACCGAGGCTAGATCCTAACCTGTCTGACGAGAGTTAAGACCTTCAACGACGCGCTCTCTCCATACTTCAAAGTAGTGAGTATCGCTATACAGTCCCATCCGGAAATTGCTGCTATTGCATGGGGAACTATTCGACTCGTTTTGCAGGTACGTACGAACATAAATCAAGATAATGAGATATTGTACCTCGCCATAGGCACTCTCTATGAACGTAATAATTCTCTTCTTAACCTTTCCAAGTAGCCCCTGTTGAATCTTATCATATTTTTCAAGTTCAGTTGAAGATGGCGTTATGAGTTAACTATTACTCTAAATTCTTTCCTCTGCGGCTTTCATGTCATTACGCTCTTCATTACCTGACCCAAGATAATCACAGCTTACTTTATGTTAGCCCGCAAGCAATTACGTCACCTTCTTGGAGAAACTTGCAAACATTCTCGAAAGCTTGGCGAAGGAGCTGGCAGTCTATACGGCCCTTGTAGATTTGTGGACTAAGTTCTCTCTTAAACCGTCAGCTCAATTCAGGTCCTCCCTAGAGAGGGTGTATGTCGACTTGTTTCAATTTTACCAAAGCGTGGCTAGAATGTTCCTGTTGATCGGAAGTCTGTGCGCAGATTTCAGGAAAGAAGAACTCGTGTGAAGATTGATCTATGAAGAAAATGAGGCTATATATACACGTGGATGACTGAGTCGGTGACCGAGTCAAGGGGTCGGTGACCGAGTCAAGGTGGCAAAGAAATCCGATTCAGGTCGACAGTTCCTGAAAAAGGATGGTGGTATGACGTTTTAAGATTTCTGGGACGTAAATATCTCTAATTCTTCTATAGGTGCTAAACAGCCTGTTTGTGTAGTGACAAATCTATTCTGGAGGCCTTTTGATGCTCGTTTCAAGGACTTACTGGAGAAAATCAAATTTCACTGCCAGTTAGTCAAAGACGAGACATTAGTTACGATATACGAGAACAGTACGCTCACCATAAGCGCTCAAGCTGCCGAATATGCTGAAGCTGCAAAGGGAAGAATTCGAGCCTCTGAAGTGAGAGAGGAGATGAAAAATAGTCTTCAGCAGCAGCACGGCGGTAGACATATCAATTGAATCTATTGGACGGTAATCTGATTGTGGTAGACACAACCTTTTGTAATATCCAGAAATGGATATATCCTCCTGAATTCGCGCAAGATTTCGAGCAAGGACAAGGAATTTGAGAGCCTGGAACGGCACTCTGGATATTTAATCATCCTCAGTTTAAGGCATGGAGGAATATCAAAACTGAGCGTGAAGAACCTATAGCATCGACAGTTTGGAAAAGATCCTTATGGATTCATGGTACGACATAAGCTTCCAATTAGGAAACAATGACTGATTCTACTAGGCAACCCCGGGTGTGGGAAGACTATTGTCGGTCGGTAGTCCGTGCACCGATGGTAAGATAAGAATGAGGACTCTGTCTATTCAAACTATAAAGAAAAGAAGCTATTTATATATAAGGTAGGTGTTAGAAATAGGAAAGGGAGGGGGGGTCTATAACTAAAACGGGGGTAGTAGTATAACCGGAATAGGAACAAGGATAGGGTAATAGGCTAAATCCAACCTGGATCGACACACCCCCCTAGCTTTAAGCCTTTATAGGTCAAAGCTGCATCGTGGGTTTTGGTATGGTGTTGAGTCGAATTTACCTGTCAATTTAGATCCTTTCCTTAATATTAACCAAATTTAATTGATGAACGAATGTCTCGTGCTTCTGCCTTGGCAGAGTTTTTGTTAAGCCGTCTGCTACTATTGCTGTAGTAGGCGTCCAATTAATCTTAATTCGATTGTTACGTACTTCTTAACGTAACTAGTGGTGGTGTATGTTGACGTATTGGAGCTTTATAGATAGCTCTGGTCCGTCCTTTGTAAGTAGTTAAATTGTCTATAGATTGTTATAGTTAATCGTTTACCTGTTATTTAAGGTTAATCTAATTTCTTAAAAAAAGCAACTCTACCAGATTAATTCCGTCCCTATATATAATAGAGCTATAAGCTCTGTCTTAATGCTCGACTTTGTTACTAACGTCTGCTTAGTAGAACGCTAGTTAATTAGTCCCCTAAATAGAGTAAATAGATATCCTTCCGTACTATATTTACTTATTAAGTTATCTTTAAACGCTGTGTTACTTCTATAAAGACTTAACTCCCTATATTATATTCTAAGTATTTAATTATAAGCGTTCTTATCTAATATAAGTAGGTAATTGCTTAACGAGCTGCGGTGTTATATAGGAGTAAGGAATTGCGTA
>Ga0307515_10018323_pt1 | contig 12683 bp, 9 predicted proteins | sample 17_EM_MG_FD_194513 | JGI IMG/M metagenome (GOLD analysis project Ga0307515, IMG submission 194513) | Populus trichocarpa ectomycorrhiza microbial communities from riparian zone in the Pacific Northwest, United States - 17_EM | ecosystem: Host-associated > Plants > Roots > Unclassified | place... | reverse complement strand
TTTATATCAATATATTAAAATAATTTTAAAATATAAAAAAACTAATTTAAAATAAAAAAATTAAAAATAATTTTTAACAGCAAAAACAACTCATCGTGACTCTCCTAAGACTTTGTTCTTATCTTAGAAATGATATTTTATAGCTGATAAAAGCTGTGTCAAACCCAAAACTGCTCCGTAATAGGCTCCTCGACTCTTACTATTTGTTTTGTTTCTATTTATATAAAAGTCAGACTCACAAGATTAAGTAACATACATCAATGTAATTTTTTTTAAAAAGAAAAAAACGAAGAAGTCAATGTAAAAGAACATGCAAAATGGCTTTTTTTATTATTAATACGGTTGTTCGGGTCAGCTTACGCGCACCTCGACTAATTTCACGGAGCCTGAAGTTAACGACCATATAAGTTTTCAATGGCCATTATATTAACAACTATATGACTCGAACCTAAAACTATAGAGAAAGACGAATCTTTAATTCTTAGAAACATTGCTATTCGAAATCAAATTCAATTTTTTAAATAATGTTTGTTGAGTTTTTATTTTTTATTTTGAATAAGAGTTTCGTTAGTCAATAGATGGACTCAACCCAATCAGCATTATAATATGGATTTTTTTATTTTTTTGGGAGTCTATAACATGGAAAGGGGAGATGGCCGAAGCCGAAGGACCTGTTTGACGTGAAGCGGATAGAAAAAGATAAACAAGGCCGACCAAATCTCTTACAAGATTTTATAAGAATTAAGAATTTGGCCGATGAAATAAGGTGGCAGATGCATCAGACTGCTCATTATTACAATTAAAAACAAGCATTTTCCTCCTCCAATTCCCTAATCTCTTCTATTATAACCCATAAGTCCAAAGTTAGAGGATTATAACTTCTGATTAAATCAAGATTTTAACTCAGTTTTATAACAAACTTGTGATTTTAAAGTCCAAATTTCATCCTCACCTGCAGGCTCTGCAACTCTATGCTTCTGTACATTCAAGCACGAATCATCTTGGCGCTCTATGCTTCTTCTGTGTATGCATAAATCACTCTTGTTGCCATCGACCTTGTATCCAACACATTCCCATTTTAGAGTCTTGCAACTCCAGCCTTTGGTGCATGTACAGCCCTCGGGACCATCTTCTCTGCAACTCCATGCTTTCGTCTATTCAAAGTTTCAAACCTTTTTTTTTTTTCATCAAAGCACTTGCAAGTTCTGTTGGGATTGCTGCAATCCACCCCCAAAGGAACACACTAACAATTACAAGTCTTGCAAGATGATCTTTTGCATGCACAGCCTTCAGGATCCGCTCCAGTCTTGTCTTTTCACCTTACCTCTGCAGAGTAACGAGTTAGGAGGTATCGTCTTTTGCATGTACAGACTCATTTGGTTTCTCGACTTTGTCGTTCAACAAATTTATATCATGAATCCATACCACATGGTCAAAATTTATGGCTTACAACAAGTTCATGAACTAACATTACCCACCCCAAAGTACAAGCCAGCATTAATCACAAATTCATGAAACTATTTGTTAGAGATTTGTAATTGTTAATATAATGGTCAAAAGCTATTTCAATTATCAAGTGACAGTTAATTGTAAAACTATTTGTTAGAGATTTGTAATTCCATTAGCGGAGGTGGTGATAAAATTAAACCTTTAATCTTTTCTGTACAAATTGTTGAGATTGCTTTGTTTGCAAGTGATTATCACGAGTCCACAATGTTGCTGGCATTATTTGGTATCAAAGCAGGTTGCGAATTCTTTGTTCTTCTTATGCCAGATACTCAGAGTGGACACTCCTACAAACAAAGGATTGCAGGATCCTGCTCCTTCCTAACCTGAATCCTCCACAATAAACATCACCACAAAATGACCATGCCTCCATGTTTTTACCAGTAACAACAACAGACGCAACTTGTTACTCGTACTTTGCGAACCATAGAAATGTTTGGAGGGTCAAATAAGGGAAAAATCAGATAGAAGATGGGGGAGGAGATGAAGATAAAGAGGAAGAACATTTGGGCGGGGATGAACTTTGAAAATGGGAGAGTTTTGGATGAACTCACTAAAAGAATAAAGGTGAAAGTATGTGACTTTAATGGGAAGTTCGATTATGATGCTTTTCATGATTGTATGGTACCCCTAAATCATTATTTTGAATGGTGAAGGGTCAGATTTGTGAAAGAGATTCCCTAAGTGGTGTGAAACTACTTATTATTTATCCATATAATTCTGCATTTGTAATAAAATTTTGAGATTTCCTTTTTTCTTGTATTCTTAATCTTTTCTGTACAAATTATTGAGGTTGCTTTGTTTGCAAGTGATTATCACAAGTACAGAATGCATTAGATATGCTATAAATTAAAATAATAATAATATTATATTATATTATATTATATTATATAAATCTAAAATATATATCTTACTAGTAGTTGAGATTAGATCAAGAAAATATAAAATATTATAATATAATCATATAAAGTTATATTTTTCACTCTTATAACCAAAAATAATATTTTAAAGTAGTAAGCCATATCGATTAAAAAACAAAATTAAATATCAAGTAAAAAAATAGATAAATAGATCAAAACATAAATAAGTTTAAAAAAAATCCTACCGAAAAAGAAAAACTTCAAGCAGATACTAGCCTTAATGCCTTAGGCGCTCGCCTAGGCTTCACTTCATTGAAATCCAACGCCTGAGGCTAATAAAGGCTTTGTGCCTCGCCTCGCCTCGCCTGAAACGCCTAGGCGAGAGCCAAAAATACAGAGTAGAGGAAGACAATTAGAAAAGAAGACTTACAAAGCATTATCCTAGCACAAAGAAAAGTCAAAAAGGTTTGTGTGAAGGTTTCTTCCCAAAAATAGCATCCCAAACAGAGGAAGAAAGTGGTTTGTTCTTGTCCAAAAAGTCTCTAACGGCTTTGTCATGAAAATGGAATCCCTTTTGGCGCAATGTTCCAATAACAGTCCTGGCTTCTTCGACTCCCTTTTCCCTACACAAGCCATCAATCAATCCAACAAAGGTGGTAACATTGGGAGAGTGACCGAGCTCCAGCATTTCAAAACAGAAGTCGATAGCATCATCAAAGAGGTTACATTTAGAGAGTCCCTGAATCAATACAGCGTAGCTGAAAGCATTAGGAGTGATGCCATTGGACTGCATTTTCCTGAAAATCCTCTTGGCATCATCCAACTTGTGGGCTTTGCAAAAGCCATCAACAACAGCAGTGTAAATAACAACTTCAGGGATGGTGCCTTTCTCGCGCATAGTGCCGAAGAGTTTCAAGGCTTCCTGGACAAGGCCATCTTTGCAAAGGCCATCAAGCATGGCGACAGCATTGGGGATGAGCCCAGTTTCCTTCATCTTGTTGAAGATTTGTTCAGCATCCTGTGAGGGCTCGGAAGTGGAGGCGCTGCTTCCTTGTTCATTTTTGGGAGGAGGAGGAGCAGCAGCAGCCTTAGTATCAGCAGCGGCAGCATCCTTGTTGACGTTGTTGTTATGGTCAGGATGAAGCTTGAATTTATCAAGAAAAGCATCATCAGAGATACGATTAAAATCATGAGTTTGGGTCTGGGGCTGAAGATTAAAAGGAGAGGTTGTTGAGGGATGGTGAGATGATTGAGGGCGGGCGGGTCTGTTAGTGTTGTTGTTAAAGTTAGGTTTAGGTCCTCTTCCTCCTCTATTGCTAGAGCTATGATCACTGTTAAGGTTAGGTCCTCCCCCTCCTCTATTGCTAGAGCTATGATTACTGTTAGGGTTAGGTCTCTCACCTCTTAAGGGCCTATTCGGTATGGGTTCCGGAGGGTTCTGGTTCTGCAATCTCCTCTCTTTTTCATCATCGAAATTGAAACCAGCACCAGCAGTTGATCCTTTAATGGAGCTGCTGAAACGACGCAGAATTTGTGACAGAGAGATGCGTGAGTGAGAATGTAGCTTCAAGACTCGAAATTGAGATAATGATGATGATGCCATTTCCCGGATGGATTGATTGATTCGATTTGATTTTGAAGAGAGACAGAGAGAGAGGGGGGGTTTTAATTTTATTTTTAGGGTTTTTGACAACGAACATTACAAAACGAACCAGATAAGAGGCGAGGAGGCGAAATTGGTATTTCCATAGGAACTGCAAGGCTATTGCTGTACTTTCCTAATCCTAATCCTAATCCTTGGGCCGGGCCGGGCCGGGCCGGTTCTGCTACTAGTAGAGTAGTAGTAGCGGACTACAGGTTGGCTGGAATAGAAATACGAGCTACTACTGTTCCAGAAACAGTCGCAGAAGAAGAAGATAAGGCAAGTGCAAGCTCAGGAATTACTATTTTTTAAGGGAAATCAAAAGCTGCGCTGCGCTGCGCTGCTCCCCTCCCCTGCCCTCACACACTCACAGTTTGAGTGATAAACTTGCTCGTGTCCTGCTTTCAAGGTCAGGCCGCTCTCTCGTCTTCATCTTCATATTATTTTCTTTTCTTTTTATTTGATTTATTATTCAGATGTAGTGCTGCGAAATGGAATTGGAATGGGAATTCGTTATATTACTTATTTCATCATCCTTGGCTTAAATTCTCTTAAGTTATTGCGGTGTTCATCGACGGTCAGAGAGCTGTCTGACACCATCCATTTCTTATGAATTACTTGGTTCTTTCCTCTTAAAACATCGCTTATCTGCCTTCTCTTTGTTTCAATTCAACTGCAATTGACCTGTTATAAAGTAAATAACGTAAAGTAATCTTAAAACCACACACCCAAAAGGATAATCGATACATACACCATTCTCATATCAGATGCTTTAAACTTTTAGTAATTGCTATTACTTACCATGTTTGTTGCATTGCAATGCTAAAACTACCAGCCTCGGCGAGGCCAGCACAATCCAGGCTCTTCAGTTAATCTTCAACCCCCGCACGGCCTTCCACACTGCACCATTCGAGTCCTTTGCTCATCTCTCCTAACGTTCTCTTCATCCCTTGATATTCTAATTCATTTCCCCTTCTCTCTGTTTTCTCGCCCCTCTACTATACTCTTATAATAATTACAATCGCTTCTTTTCTTCTCAGCCGATATGGAAATGGTCACCGCTCAAAACGGTAATAGCAGCCTCCTCTGGTTCTTCAGGGATAGAGGTTTTGATGACAACACCATCCATGAAATGTTCCGAAAGTGCAAGCGCCTGCAAGACACCCAGAGGGATAGGGCATCTGAAAACTGGGCTTACCTGAAAACCATTGGCATTCAAGAGAGAAAGCTCCCTTCAATTATTTCAAAGTGTCCCAAAATACTAACTCTTGGTCTCAATGAGAAGCTCATCCCCATGGTTGAGTGTCTGGCTACCCTCGGTTCTAAACCTCGTGAAGTTGCTTCCGCCATCACCAAGTTCCCTCACATACTGTCTCATAGTGTTGAAGAGAAGCTCTGCCCCCTTTTGGCATTCTTTCAGGCAATAGGGGTCCCTGAAAAGCAACTCGGCAGGATTTTATTGCTCAACCCAAGGCTCGTCAGCTACAGCATTGATTCCAAGCTCAAAGAAATTGTTGATTTTCTCGCATCTCTTGGCCTTACCAAAGATGGGATGATTGGTAAAGTCTTGGTGAAACACCCCTTTATAACAGGTTATAGCGTTGAAAAGAGGCTACGCCCCACTTCAGAGTTTCTCAAGTCAGTTGGACTGACAGAGCTGGATCTTCGAACAGTGGTCATGAACTTCCCTGAAGTTCTTTGTAGAGATGTCAACAAGATTCTGAAACCCAATTTTGCATATCTAAGGAGATGTGGATTTAATGATAGACAAATAGCAGCTTTGGTGACTGGTTATCCCCCTATTTTGATCAAGAGTGTCAAGAATTCACTGGAACCTCGTATCAAGTTCTTGGTGGAAGTAATGGGAAGGCAAATAGATGAAGTTGTTGATTACCCCAGCTTCTTTCAGCATGGTTTGAAGAAGACCTTGGAGTCAAGGCACAAACTTTTGAAACAGAGGAAACTAGATTGTAGCTTGAGCGATATGCTAGGTTGTAATCAAAAGAAGTTCCTGATGAAGTATGCCTTGCTTCAAGGATCTGCTTGAGATATTTGTTTGTTCTTGCACTCTAGGTGAACTTCATCTTTAGACCGAATTCAACTCTTACGAGGATGCAGATCAATGGGAACTCGATTTTTTTTTTCCATTCGTTTGAAATTTACTAAAACAGGACGTATATTTGTTAATGATCTGATCCAGCATTATCAATGTTAATCAATTCTGGCACATCGATCACAAGATGCTTGCTAACTGATATGGACGTGATGTACTGCAATCTTATTGCTCTCTTTACTATGTTTGAAATGGCGGCTATTAAACTACGACAAACAACAGTTCCTGGAAATCAGGCACATGATTACAGTGTTTTGATTCCTAATTATTATAAGAACAAGTATAGATCAACAGGACTGTAGGGTGATTGTTAGAAAATGAAAATCTAGTGCAGTAATGTAAGACGCAAAAATTACAAAAACTAGATCAATAAGAAGCATGATCTCTGGAAAACTAGGACGGCCTGCTACCTTAAGCAGAAACTTTGTAGCTTTCCCAAGAATACGGAAGCTCAAAGATTAGGATCTAAACTTGGAGACTTGACGTGGTCCTCCGCAATTTGATTACACTTTGTGTTCTGGCGTAACTTCGAGAAGATGATGTCATGCTGGAGAGCGAACCAGTTGTGCTGTCAGTGGTGCTCATGCTAGGCCAAGTGAAGACTGGCTTGAATGGAGGTACGTGAGGCGGAGGCAAAGTTCCTGATACGATCTGGATTATGGTCTCTGTTTTAGGCCTTTCACTGTCGATAGGATGAGAACAAGCCAATCCCAGAAGTAAAAGTCTATTAGCCTCGTCGTGCACAAAATCGTTACCGAGGTTTTCATCTACAGCTTCTAGTATGCGTCCCTCACGATGTAAGGTCCAGACCCAATCAACCATAGAATAAAGATGCTGGTTGTGACGGATCTTTGTCCCTGGACCTTTACCACACACAACCTCAAGAACCACCACCCCAAAACCAAACACGTCAGATTCAGGGGTAGCCCTGCCCGTGTGGAAACATTCTGGAGCAACATAACCCATGGTACCGGGAACTCCACCTAGCCCAAGCTCATTATATGAATTCTTTTCATTTTCCAAGGCGCGAGCAAGGCCAAAGTCACCTAGGCGGGAATTAAAGTCCGCATCAAGTAGGATATTGCTGGTTTTGAGGTCTCTGTGGACAACTTTCTTGTCATACTCATTGTGCAGGTAATGTAATGCCGATGCAACCCCTACAAGTATCCTGTAGCGACGATTCCAATTTAGAGTGTCCTGCTCTGGACCCTTCTGTAGGTGTTTCTCCAGGCTGCCATTTGGCATGAAATCATAAACTAATAGAAGCTTTCCTTTCTCATAGCACCACCCTGAACAAAGACAGAGGTTATAAAGTCGTTCTTGCTGTAGTTTGTTTTTCTAAAGAAAGACAGATTTGCTGCTAATTGCATACTAATGCTAAACAAGATGAGATACAACATTAATTTAAAATCATAGGACAAGGTCAATGCCTTGCCTTGCCTGTGAAATATTAATGGCAGCGATATATCTTTCCTTTCATGCTTTACTATGTCAACATAACACTTAACTAATTCTTATTTTTCTAAACCTAGTATATGTATAGTACTGTGTGACCTATGAACAGAAGAAAATTAGGAAAAAAAAGGAAATTTGAAGCAAGGAATTGCAAGAGGGAAGCATGTGGGTTTGACTACTGTTGCTTGTTTACTCAACGGCCCCCCCACTATTATATAAACATATTTGACAATGCAATCAATTAATATGCAATCGAAATATCTGGTGGTCCATTCAAATTAAATGATTCATATAGCCAAGTGCTTATCCAATGAACGAGATCATGGACTTAAATTTTATGCAAAATGATTAGACAAAAGAAAGAATAAGAACCAAAATATTCGATAATTACCCACTAAGCGGACGAGATTTTTGTGGCGAAGATGATGAATGATGGTTAGCTCGGCCAAGAAATCATCTTTGCCTTTTATGCTGTCTCTGGAGAATTTCTTGACAGCAATTTCAGTAGTCGTAGTAGTAGTAGTACCATCATCAGCCTTATCATTGAGGAGTAGGACGCCTTTATAAACGATCCCAAATCCTCCTTCCCCGAGCTTCATACTTTCATGGAAATTGCTGGTAGCCTTCTTCAACTCCTTGTACTTGAACTCTCTTGGCATCCCAGGCAACCATTTCAAGATGTAAGTACCAAACTCTGTGGCCTCCTCTAGACTTGCCTTTGATCTCTTTTTCCTCACAAAAACAACTCTACATACCACAAATATAAAGATTATCATCACTACTGAGACACAAACCCCAGCACCAATCTTCCACCATTTCTCATCATTTTCCTCATCGGGTTGATTATTTATCTGTAAGCTCCATTTCAGCACACAGTTTAATTCAATCCGTGGATCACCAGTGGAAGCAGCAAAACCAAAGTAGGATTCTTGTTTCAGGTACTCTTTGAGGTCTATGGTCTCGTTCAAGAGAGGCTCTCCAGGCTTTTGATTTCCTTCTTTCACCATGTACACCTGCATCAATTTGGAGGTGCCGTTATAATCAACCCAAACAGTGTAGTTAACTCCTGGTGGATCAGGAGAGAGTGTGATGTTATATTTGTCTAGAGGGATGGCATTTTTTGACCGAATGGAGTTGATATTGAACCCGATATGGTTATGATCTGGATCTTCGATGTAATCTTGCTTTTCCGTGTCAAACTCTATAGCCACAAAGTGGTTTGCAGTGTTACCATCAGTGGAGGCATTGGTCAGGCCTAGATATTGCCCGTAACTTGCTTCGGGTATGCTAGCATTTGGAGCTATAAGAAAAGCCAGGCCACTACCAGCCTCCCAGTCTCTTTCTCTGTAAATGTTAATGACAAAGGTGGTGTTGAAGGAGGCTAATCTGTACTCGTCCCCACCATCACCGATCCAGAACCTGAAAGGTTTATGATACATGATGCGGCCAGATGCATTTTTTTGTTTCCAACTATGAGCATCATTGGGGGTCTCAGGAGTAAGTTGTAGAGCTTCAAGATAGATGGATGAATTGCCTCTGAAACTCAGGAGCTTCTTATGATCATCATCAACAAATCTGTCAAAATTGAATGATGACATGTCGTCTGTGAAAGCTAGATGTGCAAGGTTGAATAACATAATAATGAGGAGAGCGATGATCGAATATGGATTTTGGGCAGCCATTTGTTGTAGCTAGCTAGCTGTACGTACGATTCGTTCGAAAGAAAGACGGGGATGAGATGAGAATTTTAATTACTTTCTTCACTCTTGCATACACACACACATATAGAAGCCAGTTTGGAAATGAATATGGAGAAATTACAGGGAGATTACAACAGGGGATGGTTGACTGCTTCTTGTCGTTAAGGTCTGCCCGTGTTTACGGTCATCACTTTGAAATTGGGAGATCGTCGATTGCCCAGATAAAGCATTTCCTTCTTTTGTTTGATGTCCAAGGAATATTGGGATAATCCCGTTTGACCGTCTAGCAGCAGTTTAAGTTTCAGAGGTGAAGCACCTTGTCATGTAATTAAGAGTCAACAATTTCATGCCCGCAGAGAGGAGGAGAAACATCGCATCCTGTCATTCTGTTCCTTTCATTGAAGTTTATGTGCAGGGCATACCAATACGGCCGTCGCTAAGATTTTGAAGAAGGAATCCCGTTTGACTTTTGCTCTCCATGATAATGCATACAAGGCATGCAAAAACCACGATTACCCTCGTAATAACCTTCCAGACAAGAGGAAAGGATATTTTATTTTTATTATTTGGACCGTAGCGCATACATTTGCGCGTGTGTTTACAATATGTATGTATACATTTTCTGCGTGAAATTTCCATTCCTCAATTGCGTCTTGAAAATTATGTGCGATGAGGCTGCAGAAAGACGGCCGTGCGATGAGGCTGTAGAAAGATTGGGAGCATTTTTCATTTGCGGATAACGGTAAGAAAAACACTTTAAAATTTAAGTAAATATAGTATTTATTTAAATGAGGGGTAAGAATAAATATTCTATAAACTTAAATATTTTTTAAATTTTATTTATGTAAGTTTTATACTATACTTGTATTTTTAAAACTTATATTATCTAGAGAGATAAAATTTAGAAAGATGAGATGTTACAAATCTCTTGTAGAGATTATTAATATATATATATATTAAATAAATATCTTATAAATATTTAGAATATTTATAGAGATGTATACACAAGGACGGATGAGTGAAGGAGGCTATGATGTGCTATAGCCTAGGTAAAAAAAAAAAAATTATAAAAAATTCAATAACCCATCCACCTTGATTTTAAGTAATTGGTCAGACGAACACATAAACTTTCCAATAACCCAAAACTCAATAAAAAACTATCTTTCTCTTTTACTAAAAACCACATAAATTCTAAACACAAATAACTTATTAGTAGTGAGACAATCAGATTCAGTACATGTCTTTGTAAATTAGAGTTTTAGCTAATGCAAAACATGAGACTAATAGAGGGGTTAATCAAATTAATAATTTACATCGAAGTGGAACTACTCAGTGAAGCTCTCATTTTGATTATATTTGTAACTTAATAGATATATATGGTGCAATTTATGCTTCAAAGTATGGTTCAAGAAAGATTCTAACTCTATACGTGGAGAAGTTTGTGGTTGTTTGTTGTGATGAAATCTTTTAAATTTATATTTATTTTATATGTGATGCATAAAATAATAAAATTATTAATTTACTTTGTTGAGCTTTGCAACAAAAATCTCTTGACATCTTAAATATAATGGATCTTATATCAACTACTAAAGCATTGCTTTGAACTTTGAGAGATGTCAAATTTGATCTTCTCATTGCACATGTGCAATTGATTTGCATACGATATGATGAGATTGACATACCACATATGAATACTTCGTATAAAAAGGCTATAGGTTGTTCATATCAGCAATAAGGATCAGTGATAGTTTACTAACATTATCATTATGATATATTTAACTCAATAATCGATTTTCAGAAGAATTAAATTTTAGATTCAATGATGAGATAATGAAATTCCTGCACTTAGCTCTGCTTTAGAACCTAAAAACAACTTTTAATTATTTAAAGTTGATGTTATTTACAAGTTTACTAAGAAATTTTATCCAAAAGATGTATGATTTGAGATCTCAGCTAGAGTATTATCATATTGATGTGATTCATCATAAAATTTTCATAATATGTCTATCATTTTTTTTTTAATTTTATGTACTTTAAATTTTATTTTTTAATTTATATTTTTATGTTATTTATTTGGATTGAAACTTTATTGTTATATATATATATATAATTGATCTTGAAAAAAAATTTATATGTATTTACTGTAGCCCAGGTAGAAAAAATTCCTGGCACCCATGTGTATACATTATATAGATTTAGATTTATAATGGATATACTTTTCTAGAAGAAGGGGGGGAAGGAAATTTCAAATTTCACACAGAAAGTGTATATATATCACACAGTACAGACAGGTAATTAAGGGTAACAAACCAAACACACGAGCATTAATTATGAGTATTAGCAAAGAACAGTGATTAACATATTGGAGTGTAAACTAGATAGTATTCATGAGCAATGGTATATATAAATATTGGTCTACTTTTTTTGCTCAGCCATATATGCTTGAATTACTTGGATATGAAACCCCCAACGACTGCAGCGATTATAGCTGTAGGATCTCCCAGGATAGCTGAGACAATAAGGCGAATGGCACCACCAGCCATCTGACAGCACTTCCTAACCTTTCCACCTCTAGCTCCTCCATGATGGTTTGCCAGTGTCACCTTGAGGCTTGGGATCCTAGTCTGTATCTCTCTGACCTTGTTCTGATCCACTTTGAGATACATGGCTTCCCAGCTCTCCACCAGCAACTCCTTGACACATGACAGATGAAGATTATACGTTTTGCAGCGAGACCTGTAAGACCACCCTGGTCCTTTGCCCCCACATCGATGACATGCCCCGGAGAGCTTGTGACACAGGTAAAGATTGTGCTCACCATCGTCTAGAACTTGAGGGAGGTTTGCACAACAAGGGTGGAGATCAAATCCACATCGCTTGCAGTGGTAGACAAAGCCTAGAACTTCATTTCTACATGCATCGCATACCCTCTTCTCCTCACCTGGAGGGTGATGGTGAAATTCGAAAACGCATTCTTTGTAAAAGGAATTGTTGATGATAGGAGGCGCCACAGCACATACCTTGTGCAGGTCAAATTGATCATTGCAATATTTCTGGCGGCAACTGTATTTTAGACCAATGCCAGCTTCCTTGCAACCATCACAAGTGAATGGGATTTCTGTGTATTCGAGTTTTAGCTTGTGTTGTGGGTGGATGGGATGGCTGATTTCTCTGTCACTAATCTTCATGGGATTTCTTTAACTAATATCATCCCCCTTCTTGACCTTTTCTGTTAAGAAGGAAGTGGTGATTGTCTATATATATATATATATATATACACACACGTTAGAAGGCTATATACAGGCTGCTTCTTTAAACTTTTAAAAAAGATGAAAATAATGGAATAATATTTCTACAGTCTAATTGAAATCTAGATAGATCACAGGTTGATACTTTGCTTAAGTTCC
>Ga0307515_10018321_pt1 | contig 12684 bp, 12 predicted proteins | sample 17_EM_MG_FD_194513 | JGI IMG/M metagenome (GOLD analysis project Ga0307515, IMG submission 194513) | Populus trichocarpa ectomycorrhiza microbial communities from riparian zone in the Pacific Northwest, United States - 17_EM | ecosystem: Host-associated > Plants > Roots > Unclassified | place... | reverse complement strand
TTCGTTAGATCCGCTTTTCCGTGTTTCTCGATTCTTCGGGGCGTGTGCCATAAGGTGTGTCGTTGTGGGGACTCTTTATTGGGGTTCCATGCATCGCTGATTCTTTTCAGGAGTTCTTTCGCTTTCGTTTTACAGTTGTGGGAGGCTGGTCTGTTGTTCCCGCATGATCCGTCCTCTCTTTCCGAATAAAGGGAATCGAAGGACTTTGAGGGAACAACTATTCGGTATGTTCCAACGCATCCCGCTTCCCTCCTCACCGATGCCATCTTGACCCGGCAATTAACGCTATGACCAACTCCTATGCGCGTGTCTACACCGTTTTCTGTTCGCGTAGACTGTCGAACGGCAACATTATTCCTTTTACTTACCTACGCCTCACTGAATCGACGCACGGCCTGACGTTCTTTGCGCCGAGAAGTGTGGCTAACAACGTGCATTTCCACAGGATCTACAATATTCTTGTAGTAAGTGTGGATGTGTTTAATATATTCATTGATTAATATTTTGAGACACATAAGAGTCGATACCGCAGGTGATTGCCAAAAGCAACCATTCTTCTCCAAATTACCGTCCGGGAATTTGGCCAAGTCAGAGAGCGTGCGTGCTGGGCACGCACGATACTAACCTGCAGACGTCATGCGGCCTGAGGTTCTGCGTGTTAATAAGAAAAGGTGGCCTTACGGGGGGTCAAAGCCTGGTCTCCGTAACCCTCGAACCACTGGATCGACAATAGGTAAGGAATCATCATTCAAAATTATACACATCATTGCGTTTCGTTGTCCATTCCTTCCGTCCGTCCGTCAGTTCCAGGTGCTTGCGCACAATGCATGCGGAGGCGCGAGGGATCAGTTCCACTGGGAAGGCCTGTTGAGAACGCAATAGAAGAATAATAGACATTGTCTACAATGGGAATTACACCACGCGCACCCGCGTTCGAGGCCGATTTCGACAGATTCCTCAGATTCTTGCTCAAAGGTCCTCACCGGAGCACTGGAAGGCGGAGCACCTTATGTCACTCCCAGAACCAGAAAGACAGATGGTAATACGCCGGTGGTGGGTTTCTTCGTGGGCAGTCGATTCAGGCTCATGTATTGGCAATGGCCACTGGCTCACAGTGTCGGGCGGCTCCACTGGCTCGACAAGGGCATTGAACAGTGGCTGAACGGCAGAGTCGTCTGTGCCAGCATCCAGTGTGGTCAGCTACAAGCCGTGACAAAGAAAACGATATCTCAACCCTATCCCAACAATCAAAAAAATACACCAACGTTGGTGCCCAGTGGTCGACATTTTAAAGGGCACGTTCGGTCCAAATGATAGCGCGGCGTCCGTCCGTTGAGTGCCTTCGTCGGCGCTCTGTTGTGGACATGTCATACATCGCCGAACGCCTCAGCCCAGAGGAATCGAGGGAGTGCGAGCCGTGTTCGTGAGTACACCAACGCTACGCATCGCAAGCTTATTGGATATGGGACCTTCGTACCCATACTTTTTGTGGTCATCAGTCGTGACTTTGCGCAGCTTCATTTGAACCATATCCCCCGTTGCCACCTTGATTGTAAACCTTGAGGGCCTCTGCTGCTTCTGATCTGGGGTGCAGCGGTTTCGCGTAGACGGTCCCACTGTAATCGTCGACAACCACGTACTCGTATTCCTTCCCTGTTCCTGACGATATAACCACGTTTCCTCTTCCTGTTCCTCTTCCAGAGGTGACGCAGGGTTGATGTAGGAAAGGAGCCTATGGAAGGGGCACCCGTTGGTCAACCCGAGTGGGATCACTTGTACCTGTCCCTGGGGAAGGCGGTTGGGTACTCGGGCAGCGTAGATACCAACTGCAAGTCATTTCGACATAAAGGAGTGGTTGTTGATTAGGGCGTGTTCTTGGGGAAGTCGTCAGATATTTGAGGTGTGTCGCGTACAAGCAATCCTAGTCGTGTCTTTCATACTCACTACCACACCTCGTCGGTTCTCCTTCCTGATACGTTCGGCGATCAAGAAAAATTAGCAATCGGCATCGAACGAATGCTCTCCATTCGTCAACTTCATCACCAGCCGCCGTCGCTCTTCACTCGCCTCACTCATTTATCCAACGCGGGGGGTTTTAACCCTTTGCTCGCCTAGGCTGACGATGTATTTTCGATCAAATCTCAAATTTTCGGCCATCACAATCCGACCAAGGACCTTGCTTTTCTGTTAGAGGTGCGCCTCGCGGCCCACGTCCATTGCCTGCTCTCTTATACTTCAGCGTATGTATTCCCTCTAGTTCTCGTCCGTCCCCTCCAATCCACTTCTTCTCATCTATTCTTCCCTTGTAAAACCTGCACGCTCCGTTGGATCGTCCGGCCTCAAACTCCATTTCACAATGTATAACCTACTGCCTTACTCACTGGTCATCTCCCTCCCTCTGATTGTCCACGCCCCCCTATCCTCATTTCTATTGGTCATCTATGTTTTCGTCTTCCCGTCGATTACGAGTTCTTGACTCGGTTTATTGATCATAGGTCCTCCCACGAGTGTGATGCTATTGTACTTCCATACTATGTGCTGATCATAATAGTATTCACCCCTCGTACGCTTCTTTCTCTTTTCCCTTGGGCATGCAATAAATACTTTGTGTAAGGTACCCTTTATGCAATCCAGCCAATTCCGATATTCTAGCTGTTGAATCTTGATTGTAGGTACAAATGAACTAGTCGGGGTCACATCTGAAATCACAGTGTCACATCCTGGGCAAAGTATTCGAAATATCACAACCGCATATTATGTCAATCAAAAGATGACTGGTAAATCTAAATCTCTTTGCAAATGTAGAAGCTACACAGTCAGAGCACAATTCAGAAAGAGTGTTTTATACGGAGTTGCCATCCAAACCTATGCTCCACACAATTCCACTAGTAACAACTACCGAACATCACTTTGCATCCATAACACTACAGAAGGACTATGACATTGAATTAGCACACACCCACTACTGGCTTCCCTCTTCAACATTCGTGACTGGTCCCTTCAGGGAATCATGATATGCGCACAGGACATCGGCGACACGAAGAGCACCGGGATCGAGCAAGGACTAAAAATATTTTAGTAATGCACCTCCTCCAGTTCAAATGAATAGGAATGAATGAAACACACCCAATCTTGGGCCAGAGCGTAAACCATCTGCCTACGATAGGGCCGAGCATGAACTATCCAAGGGTTCATGGCCACGAAAACAGCCTTCTTGATGGGGTCTTTACTCCATGTATTCCAGATCAGTATTCGAGAACTAGCCAGTCCGTTCTGAACCGCTAGAATATCATCCTTCGACAACACTGGCTTTGGAAGGGCGAAAAAGTATCGCTGTAGGGCCTTTTAGATCTCTGTAATAGTATTCAGTAGTAGACATACATAAATAAGGAACCTTTGGTGGCCTTTGGCAAGCTGTGAAACCATGGCACGATCGCTTTCCCCCACACCGGTCCAAGATTGTTCAATCTCATTCACCAAAGACCAGCATTTCGCTCGCTTACAACAGAGTGAGTTAGTCGTACAATCTCTGCGCCTTTGACCTACTGTGTAGTTAGTAGGAGCATGCCAATCATGAACCAAATCCAACAGATATTCCAAAATGGGAGGAAATTTCGTCAGTTCTCCAACAGTCCGAAGCTCTAGTGGACAGCCAAATAGAATTGTTTGGCCACTGGGAGGGCGTGACTTGGATCCAGGATTTTGATAGGAGATTGGTGAAAACCGAATTGATGATTGGTGACATGCAAGCTCGATGGCCTCTGTGTGGCAGTTGGCATCAACTAGAGGCTTGATATTCTTGGCCGATGCCCAGATTGTCGATCCAGATGAATTACAAGTGCTTGAGATATTCCTGCCGACGAAGTAAGTCGTCAGAGCTTCTGGATCCAATGCCCTTAGGCATACCGAATGTAGTTTGCAAATGACTCCATCACCATACCTACGTCTTGCACAGCAGCCCAATATTTAGTCCCATGTTCCTGTGATTCCTAGTCAATCAATACCCAGACGAACAGGACTGGTTTGACCTGGATTCTGTCCGGGATTGACTTGAGGAATTGTTCTTGGCTTTTCCGTTGCTGATGTACTGTACGACGATATGTCAAATCTAGAAGAACTGCATCAGGTTGACCTGGTGGTCACTCTTCCTTGATTCACCTCGCTGGTAATAAACCTCGAATGCTTTCTGTGCTTTCTGTGCTTTCTGTGCTTCCTCGTCTTTCAGTTTTTCTTTTCGAGCGCGATCCGAAGAAAACAAATAAGATAGGTCCTTTTGGACACTGACATCGACAGATTCGGTGTCAAGCCAATCTTTGTAAGAAGTCGCCGTGGCAGCTTGAGCAGAGTCGACACTCTCTGTTGACTCGAGTTTGTCAAACTCAATACCCAGGTCGCGAATGCTCATTTCCTGATGGAAAGTTGTGAGTGTCGTGATTAGAATTAAGATCCCGTCACTCACGGCCTTGACGATGGAATTTCCCACGGCTTGCATTTGATCTTTTAGTATTTCCAGCTCTTCTATTCGAGCGTCCAGTTCTGCCGTTGATTTTAGTCTCCGATCTCAATCGCCCACCACTGGATTCGAACCATCTCGAGTACCATCTAGAAGCTTTTCGAGGGCACAATGCCACAACAGCTTTTGATCAGGTAGGGGAGGTGCGCCTTCAAGCAACGCCTGAAGGCCCGCAATTCTGTCTAGACAATCAGTGGCAGGTGCGTGAACTATGTCGCCATCAGCATACGTTTGTTGCTCCAATTCCACTCTGGTGATTGGTTTAGTAGGAATTACGCGAGGCAGGGCAAAGAAACTGGGCACCTTCCACGCATGAATGCCTCAAACGACTTGAGGCGTGCAGTCTCCTCATTGACAAGAGGTAAACTGAGTCTTGGTTTGGCCATCGCTGGGAAGAAGAGACTTCAATGCTTGCTTCAGAGTGCTAGTTGAGTACGGTGGGTGGGATCAACGTAGGAGGTGGGCAGGTACGTTCAATGTGGGCGTCAATATCGGCGCTGTTCGTAGCGTGTAGCCCCTCGAGATGTTGAAACCGTTGGACGCCTAACAAAAACTTCTATTGTATTTCAGGTGCGGTACCTGGGTGGCATAGGCCCTGAAAGCGATCGTGCCACTTAAAGGGGACATTTACTGCAAATAGAGGGTACATGGCCCGGGCGGTTTTGGTGCCCACCGGCGGTTTATGCCACCAAAACCGACCAAAACCGGCTGGGCCACTGCACAGGACGTGGCACGCCCGGGTTAGGTACCCGGTTTTGGTCAGCTAAACGGCCAAAACGTCACATAAACGGGGTGGGTTATTCGTCGTGCACAGTGTAAAAAACAGCACAGGATATATGGTCTGGCTGGCCAGGGCATGTCCAGTGCACGCCGGCCGTCACATGGCCCGCTATCATCCCTTTGTCGTCGTCGTCATCTGTCACTCGGCACCATGCCGCGGCCTAAGGAGGATGGACTTTATGTTTTTTTGGGTTCACCCTTGGACCCGACCACCACCCACTCCTTCCCGCTACTGCTCTCTCCTTCTCGCTACTGTTCTCTCCTTCTCGCTACTGTTCTCTCCTTCTCGCAGCCCACTGTCCTGTTGTGGTTTCCCCATGTATCCCGCTTTTATATCTGTTGTGTTCGGTAGTAAAATTTTAATATTGAACCTGTTTTATTTCAATGAGGCTGGGTACACAAAGATTGGTGACAAAAACAGGACGGGATAGGTGTAAACAGTGTGTTTTGGTGACAAAAACGGGACGGGATAGCTGACAGGTTCAGGTCACGTCACCTAAACGGCCTGTTTTGGTGGCTCGGCCACGCCATATAAACAGGTCCGGCCACGCCAGGCCAGGCGCCAAATCAGGTGATAACCCAGTTGGGTTTGGTCGTCTGGCCCGGCCTGTTTATTCCCGGGCCACGTCACCAAAACCAGACAAAAACCGCCGGGGCCACGTACCCTCTATTTGCAGTGATTCCTGTCATACAAACCATCTCGGGTTTGTCCTACGTCCATCATGGCTTAAATACATTTAATTAAGGTCCCGGATCCCTGGCGATGGGCTTTGGATCGTTTCCATAACATGTTCGTTGCTCCAAGCAACCAATGTTATCGATCGTGCAGGAAGAGACTAGAAAGGAAAGGCCAGACCGAAATCGAACCTGGGACAACCTTTTTCTACAAGGGGACGTTGCCACTGCGCTACCCAGCTGGGAAGAGGAGGAACCATCGCCTCCAACAGGTCGTCCAACTAGCGTCATATGTAATGTAATATATTTATTCAATCCTGTTTATTTCCCAATTCGGAGATCTGACGGCGGTCTCCACAATATTGCAGTACCACCTCGCCGGAGTTTGATGGGAAAGCCGTCTGCTCGATTCCATTGACTATGGATATTGTGTCGTTTCTGGGTCTAAAAATCATACTCTACAGCACCATTACTCCTTCCTAGACCGCTGAATCCGCGTGTGAGATACCCCGTAGGCACTTGTGAATTCAATGCTTTGTGGGACTCGGGGGATGAACTCCATCACGAAAGGCGAATGCGTGATAGAGTATATTCGTCGTGACAAAGGCCATTGAATTGGAGGAATACTGCTTTCGTGCTAATTCTACCGGTAGCCACTAGCTGCCACTGCTTTGCCGTGATAGAGTTCCCGGTAGCATCAGTTCAACAACTATCATGTCTGACCAACGTATTCTAGCTCTTCGTCGTGATAATCCCGTCCAGTACCAGGCTCGATTTCTAGTTCAAAGTGACGTGACGATACTATTCATATTTTCTATATCACTCCAGTCACTTAGTAGGTTCCTCTGGCATGGAATAAAAGACATGACATGAGGAAATGCGACAGGGAGGATGCAAAGGCCCAGGTTCCCGCAATGCAGCTCAGATCCCTCAATGCCCATGTCGATTTCATATGAATGGGTTATGTATGGATCAATGCCCACTGATATGTCGAGCACCAGCCAGTGGTAAACCAAAGGGAATAATTTGGCGGCATTTGAGGTGGTTGGGGAAACAGAAGCAAGAGGGTCGAGGTGAGACTACTCAATTTGCCGGAGTAGTTTCGCACACGGCATCGAAATCTACATTCTTATTGTATTCTCGACTAGGGCTCTCTATTGCGAAATGAATCGAGTAGCCAAAGCTTGGTTCCGGGCTTGGCCCACTCAAACATGGGGCCTAGGACAAGCGGTTTGGATGACCTCTTGATTTGTAATACAGACAGAACAACTACAAAGTACTTCCGTGATCAAATCGTGAATATCAAACAAATAGCGTTCTAAATCCTAAACTAGCAATGATGGTTCGATAGGTTTATCGAGAGAAACCTATACGGAGCTCTACCTCCACACGGAGTCGCCAGCAGGCATTCCTCTAGCCCTGAATCGCATCCTTGCCCGTAGATTTGGCCCACTCCCCGCCTGGAATAGAAATCCGGCGCCCGTTTGCCTTCATACTTCTTCTCCATCTCGAAATCCTAATAGAGAAGGAGAGGGGCGAGCCCTAATTTGACGACTGTTTGCGCGTACCACCTACCGGGGCTATTTTGTAGTATTGGTATACGATAACATCGGTGTCAATAGAAGTTCGAGGTGCGCAATGAAACGATGCAAAAACATACCAAGCATTTCGCCCATAACTAAAGGGAGGAACTCAAAACTGATCGTTGCCATATCCATCTTCGACACGCCCAGGTCGTCGCTGAAAAACCGGAAAGGTTGAAACTTTCGGGATTATCGTAGACTGTAGGGTCCAGGTGGACAGGTGTAGCGACTCCTTGGATTATTGTTCCCTTCGGGATGTGAACACCATTGGAGAAAGTGAAAACCAGGATGGTCAACCGTTGAGTGGACACCGGGGAATTTGTATATCAGAACAGTGTAGCAGTGGGTATGAACCAACTTTACCGGACGCTAGGGGAGATAGACTTTGGGTCTCCCGGATGAAGCTGTCGAGTTTCGATAATCCGTCCAACGTCCATCCACATTCTCCGATCACCTAGGAAGCTTCCTCCCTCAGTATTGAGAGGTATTGTGGATATACCGTCATGTAGTATAGCGCCTGAAGCCAGGTCTGGCCAGATCTACGTTAGAAAACGACGCACACGCTCTGGAAACCGCGACCTACACATAATTTCAAGCGTAGTATTTTCAGCAATATCGACAAAATGAATGCACTGATGATGGAGTGTGGGTCCCTCGTTCGATCCATTAGCCAGGTGACCACATCATTCTGCGGTAGATACTTAGTAGTAGTGTGCACAATACCCTTTAAATACCGTTACGTACTGGGCGTTCGTCGGCTGGAAGAACTAGGAAAATATCCTGGAAGCGTTTGAACGGCCTGTACAGTCGTAGTAAGGTGTAAGTACTAATGCATTCGGGATGATACGCACCTCCGGAAATTGAAGGGCAAGCCCACAATAGGAGCCTACGGATAGACAAGTCGATGACCAAGCCTTGGCGGGCCTTGACCCACTTCTTGTCGTGGCCTTTGAGAGGTGAGATTGGATCGGTACTGTCGTAGACAGATCGGTGCTCACAGAGCTGTGGGCCAACAAAGATGACCTGATTCACTCGGTGGACTATGTCCAACAGAGTGTTCAGAGCCTTAACCTCCACCCATTCTGACTCAAGTAGAGGGAGCTCTTCACTGTCAGAGTCAGCGACCTTCGGTGCCAAACACTCCTTCATAAGCCGAAATAACTCCTCCTGCAGACCGGGCAGGATGAGTTCGGTATTGCGGGTAAGCTGCTTAATTCCGTGTATGTGTGTGGTATGACGAGCCTTCTCGGGGCCAAGGACGAGTTCCATTTAGAGTTGCTGAATGAAGGATGAAGAAGGGACTGTAGGGACTGATTGGAGGCGCATACATCATTTCCTAGCTGTCTAAATGAGAGCTTGGTCTCGGGCATTCGAATTGCTTCTTCGAGCAACGAGCCACTGACGACGACATACCGGCAAGTTGACGTGGGAAGCTTGAATATGCCATTTGGATACTAAGATAGGAGGTAAGGGTACAATAGTCTGTAATTCTAGCGAGTGTTCACCTTGGTGTACCCTTTTTGCATCCTCTCCTTGTAATAGAAGCAGGTCCGGATCGCACTGACCATGGATAGGACAGGGAAAGTATACCCAATGGCAGGCACGTTGAGCTGAAACACGTTAATTACGTGCAGGGAAGTTGAGCGATGCGTAGGACGCACGTGTTCCCTCCATCGAACGACAATACGCCAACAAACAACCAGAGAGAAGCCTAGGAGCACAACGGCGACTTTGGGCACGGCGAATTTGACACGGCACGTGAACAAAAGCTTCGTGAGTGATCTTAAAACCTTCCCACAGGAAGCCATAAGGAGTACGGAGAGACAACTGCCGTTGCCCTTGGACTACGAGCCTGGGGGTTGTTCCAAGGCATGACAATTACTTTTATACCATAAGGTTGAGAATGGGTGTCACATCCGAGTTCGCCGTCCTGAAACTGAAGCCAATACATGACGAAGTGAGGTTCAAGCCTTTGCGGCAAAAGCCGATCCAACTTGGAACCATACCACGACCAGGACGAGTTCTGTCTCTACGATCAGATGCTTGCGATTAAGCACGAGGACCATTATGCAAGCGCGTATGTCCGTAGAGTGGCGGGCCTGGAAGTTTTGACAAAAGTTTCCGACTGACTCGGTGTTTCATTAAAATAGTATCGTGGCGCTGTATATAGGGGCTGGAGTTATGGAATACAATGATATCAAGAGCAGGTGGCCCCAATCTGCCCCGAGCGAAACTGGGTGGAGCGGAGTGGGATTCATTCGCGACCTTCGGCGAATCACCCACGCTTGTAAGAATTCTCGTTATGTAATCGGAATATGGTTCTAGTTGTTTGACCAAGAATTGTATCCGTCGTCTCTTTCCGAATAAAGGGAATTGAAGGACTTTGAGGGAACAAGTATTCGGTATGCAATGTCTTGGCCCAGCAGCGTTATGACCAACCCTGCGCGTGCCTACACCGTTTTCTGTTCGCGTAGACTGTCCAACGGCAACATTATTTCGTTTGCTTACCTGAATCGACACACGGCCTGACGTTCTTCGCGCCGAGAAGTGTGGCTAACAACGTGCATCTCCACAGGACCTACAATATTCTTGTAGTAAGTATAGATATGTTTTATATATTCATTGATCAATATTTTGAGACACATAAGAGTCGATACCGCAGGTGATTGCCAAAAGCAACCATTCTTCTCCAAATTACCGTCCGGGAATTTGGCCAAGTCAGAGAGTGCGTGTGCTGGGCACGCACGATACTAACCTGTAGACGTCATGTGGCTTGAGGTCCTGCGTGGTCGATGAGTAAAGGTGGCCTAACGGGGAGTCAAAGCCCTGTCTCTGTCACCCCCGAGCCACTGGATCGACAATAGGTAAGGAATCATCACTGAACATCATACACAACATTGAGTTTCGTTATCCATTGCTTCCTTCCGTCCGTCAGCTCCAGGTGCTCGCGCACACTGCTGAGGGTGTGGCAGCCGCGAGGGCTCAGTTCCACTGGGAAGGCATGTTGAGAACGCGATAGAAAAATAATGAGCATTGTCTACAATGGGAATTACACCACCCGCACCCCCTCCTTATTATGTTCGGGGCCGGATTCGACAGATTCCTCAGATTCTTGCTCAAGGGTTCCCACCAGGGCGCTGGAAGGCGGAGCATCTCATGTCACACCCAGAACCAGAAACACGGGTAGTAATACGCCGATCGGGGGTTTCTTCGTGGGCAGTCGATTCAGGCTCGTGTATTGGCAATGGTCACTGGCCCACAGGCTCCACTAGCTCGACAAGGGCATTGAACAGTGGCTGAACGGCAGAGTCATCTGCGCCGGCATCCAGTGTGGTCAGCTACAAGCCGTGACAAAGAAATCAAGATCTCAACCCTACCCCAACAATCAAAAAAATACACCAACTTTGGTACCCAGTGGTCGACATTTAAAAGTGCACCTTCGGTCCAAACGGTAGCGCGGCGTCCGTCCGTTGAGTGCCTTCGTCTGCGTTTTGTTATGGACATACCATACATTGTCGAACGCCTCAGCCCAGAGGAATCGAGGGAGTGCGAGCCGTGTTATTGAACACACTAATGCTACGCTTCGCAAGTTTATTGGATATGGGACCTCCGTACCCATACTTTCCGTTGTCATCAGTCATGGCTTTGCGCAGCTCATTCGAACCATATTCCCCGTTGCCACCTTACTTGTAAACCTTGAGGGCCTCTGCTGCTTCTGATCTGGGGTGGGGCGGTTTCGTGTAGACGGTCCCACTGTAATCGTCGACCAAGCTGTCATAGCTCTCCCCCAGGAATTCCGGAAATGGCCAAACAACGCCAAACAACGCCAAGCATATCCTTTCGCGTCTCGTATGTTGGGGTTGGTCGCTTTACAAATGTATATTAGGTCCCTACTGCAAATACATGTAATCTGCTTTGACTTTTGGCTCCATGTGTTGTAAGCAGTGCACACAGTTTGGCGGTTGTGCAACTCAACATCCTTCCTCATCAGCTTCGCCATATCAGAGCTGGCCACAATGCCACCAAAATGTTTGTAATGTGCATGTACACCTGCTGAAGAAAGGATTCTCTGTTCAGATCATCTTAAGAGGAATGGGCGAGGACGCACAAGAAAAAGGCACTGTTACAAGCCCGACAGTCCGAAGCAGAACCCCCTCAAACTCCATCTACTCATAACAGATCAACTCAAACTATAGCCAGATGTTTTGCCCTCGAGAGGAGGCTGTCGACAGGCCAGAGAAAAAACGACAGCGGCAGCATCTTGTGAGTCAAAACAGAGGTTGTAGGGGGCAGAGGAGAAGCTAACGTTCCATGATCAGATTCCAACTTACTACAGAACGCGTATGGACCTTTTCAATGCGATGGTTGGAATACTAACCTTTTTATGTTCATTCGCATCTGTACCATTGCCTGTATCAACGCATACATGATTTGTGCTATTTCATTCATTACATTACAGCCTGAATAAACTGATATTTTGGTGTTGAGATGCACCAACACCAAACTGGTCCAGTCCCGTGCACCGCTTACGACACATGGAGCCAACAAGGTCTTAGCAGATTACATGTATTAGCAGTAGGAACCAAATATACATTCATGAAGTAGACCAATCTCAACACCCGAGACGCGAAAGGACGTGTTTGCCCTTGTTTGACCATTTCCGGAATTCCTGGGGGAGAGCTAGGGGAGCTCGTCGACCACCACGTACTCGTTTTCCTTCCTTGTTCCTGACGATATAACCACGTTTCCACTTCCACTTCCTCTTCCAGAGGTGACGCAGGGTTGATGTAGGAAAGGAGCCTGTGGAAGGGGCACCCACTGGTGACCCGAGTGGGATCACTTGTACCTGTCCCTGGGGAAGACGGTTGGGTACTCGGGCAGTGTAGATACCAACTGCGAGTCGTTTCGATATAAAGGAATAGTTGTTGATTAGGACGTGTTCTTGGGTAAGTCGTCAGATATTTGAGGTGCGTCGCGTACCAGCAATCCTAGTCGTGTCTTTCATGCTCACTACCACACCTCGTCGGTTCTCCTTCCTGATACGTTCGGAAATCATGGAAAATTAGCAATCGGCATCGAACGAACGCTCTCCCCGTCGCTCTTCATTTTCCTCTACTCGCCTCACTCATTTAT
>Ga0307515_10018319_pt1 | contig 12686 bp, 13 predicted proteins | sample 17_EM_MG_FD_194513 | JGI IMG/M metagenome (GOLD analysis project Ga0307515, IMG submission 194513) | Populus trichocarpa ectomycorrhiza microbial communities from riparian zone in the Pacific Northwest, United States - 17_EM | ecosystem: Host-associated > Plants > Roots > Unclassified | place... | reverse complement strand
TCTGGATGCCGTGCATGTCGACGGCGGCCAAGGCCTCCATCACGTCGGCGCTCTTCACCAGCGGAATCCAGTTGTATTGCAGGTTCTGGCGGGTGGTGAAGTGGCCGTAGCCGCGGTCGAACTCGCGTGCGATGCGACCCAGCGTACGCAGTTGCTTGCTGCTCAGCTCGCCATACGGCACGGCCACACGCAGCATCGGCGCATGGCGTTGCACGTACCAGCCGTTCTGCAGGCGCAGCGGGCGAAAGTCATCGTCGCTCAGCGTACCGGCGAGGTTGCGTTCCAGCTGGTCGCGGAACTGCGCAGCGCGTTGCTTGACGAACAGTTTGTCGAAAGAGGTGTACTGGTACATCGTTCTGAAGGTCAGTGAGTGGCGAGGCGCAGCACTTGCTGCAGGCGGTCGACGATTGTCCTCGGCAAGCAGAAGTGGATTGTGCGAACCGTCTATATATATAGAAAGAACAGTTTAGTAAGTTGTTTATTCGATGCGTGGCTAAGAGGCGAGTCTGCGCGAGCCGCCTTCTAGAATTCCGGCCATGCCGAATCAACTGAATTTCTTGCCCCGCCTTCTGCCTGGGCTGCGTTTGTGGGGCGCTGCCCTGGTGCTGGCCGCCCTGAGCGCCTGTCAAACCGCGCCCGTGGCGCTACCACCGGTCGTGACCCCGCCTGTCGTGATTCCCCTGCCGCCCGATGCGGCGGCGTCTGTGCCTGTTGTGTTGCCGCTTCGGCCGCCCCGCATTGGCCTCGCGCTGGGCGGCGGCGCGGCGCGCGGGTTTGCCCACATCGGGGTGATCCAGGTGCTGGAAGAAAACGGCATCAAGGTCGACTACGTGACCGGCACTTCGGCGGGCAGCCTCGTGGCCGCGCTCTATGCCTCAGGCAAGAGCGGTGTTGCGCTGGCAGCGCTGGCCGACAACATGGACGAATCGGCCTTCGCGGACTGGGCTTTTCCGGGGCGCGGCCTGATCCGCGGAGAGGCTTTGGCGAAGTTCGTACGCGAGAACACCGGCGGGCGCTCCATCGAGCAGATGCGGGTGCCGCTGGGCATCGTTGCCACCGATCTCGACAACGGGCAGCCCATCTTGTTCCAGATCGGTGACCCGGGCGTGGCGGTGCGCGCTTCCAGTGCGGTGCCCGCGGTATTCACGCCGGTTCGCATCGGCTCGCGGGAGTACGTGGATGGCGGGCTGGTGTCGCCCGTGCCGGTGAGATTCGCGAAGCAGATGGGCGCCGAGCTGGTGATCGCGGTCGACATCTCGGCCATCCCCGACGGCAACGCCACCGGCGACCCGATGCGCATGCTGCTGCAGACCTTCGCCATCATGGGCCGCAGCATCAACACCTTCGAGCTGCGCGAGGCCGACATCGTGCTGCGACCCAAGCTGGCGGGCGTGTCGGGTGCGGATTTTTCGGCCCGCAAACGCTCGATCCAGGCGGGGCGCGAGGTGGCGACGGCCATGCTGGCCGAGCTGAAGATGCGGATTGCAGCCAAGACGCACTGATGAGAGCGAGGGTTGTGAAGCCGCATACCCTTGAAAAGTTAACATAAACTTGACCGAAATATATGTTAACGATAAACTATATGTAATGACAAAGGCGTCTTTCGCTCTCACCCAGATGCCACCCTCGACCGTGGCGGCGCTGCAGCAACTCGGGGCAGACCTGGCCGTGGCCCGGCTTCGCCGCAAGGAGTCGCTCAAGACCTGGGCAAAGCGGATCGGCGTGAGCGTCCCGACCCTTCTGCGACTGGAAGCGGGCGAGCCCAGTGTGAGCCTGGGTGTTCTTGCGACCGCGCTCTGGCTGATCGGCCGCGACGCGGCGTTGGCAAGCTTGGCGACACCCAAGGATGACCGGGGCGCGTTGGAACTGGATGTGCGGGAAGCTGAAGCGCTGGGCAAGGAGCGCGTGCGCGCCACGGCGCAGGCGAAGATGAAAAGGGCGGCGAAGCGGCACAGTCGGCAAGATGATGCGGCACCGGATGATTCGCCGAGCAAGCAGGGCTCATGAGACACGACGCGCTGTACCTGTGGTTCTTGGCCAACCCGGCAGTGCCCCGTTATGTGGGCCAACTGCGGCTGGTCGATGCCGGCAAGGGTGTCTCGCTGCAGTACGGTGACGATTGGCTGGCCAGTGGCTTCCCGCTCAGCGAAGACCTGTTGCTCGTCGATATCGAGCATCTGCCGCGCTGGAAGGGCATGGCTGTCGGCGCCGTTGACGATGCCCGACCCGACCGCTGGGGCGAGCGCGTTATTCAGTACGTCGACAGGCCGGCGCGGCTGTCGATCATGGAGTACCTGTTCTACGCCGGTGACGACCGCTTCGGTGCGCTCGGCGTGTCGACGTCGGCCGACGCGTACGTCCCGCGCGCCCACAGCCCGCTGCCGCGGCTGGAGCAGGCACAGCCGCTCAGCGAAATCGTCCACAAGGTCAGCGCCAAGGAGCCGGTCAACGACATTGAACGCAAGATGCTGGCGGCGGGCGGCAGTTTCGGCGGGGCCAAGCCGAAGGCACTCATCGACATCGCCGGTGAGCAATGGGTCATCAAGTTCTTCAACAACGAACCCATTGACGTGCCGCTCATCGAGCACGCGTCGATGACGCTCGCCGCGTTGGCCGGTATCACGGTGGCAGAGACGCGGGTGGTATCGCTCATCGGCGAGAACGCGCTGGCGGTGCGCCGCTACGACAGAGACGGCGCCATGCGCACGCATTGCATCTCGGCGGGCACTGCGCTGCGCGCACAGACCATCGCCGGGCAGGAGCCGGAACTGGGCTACCCGAGCCTGGCCCAGCTGTTGCGCCGTTCCGGCGTGGCAGACGACGGCCTCAACCTGCTCGACATGCGGGAGCTCTTCCGCCGCATGGTGTTCAACATCCTCATCGACAACACCGATGACCATGAAAAGAACCACGCGCTGAAGGTGGTCGCGCCGACACGCCAAGGCAAGTACCGGCTGGCACCGGCGTACGACGTGCTGCCCACGAATTCAGGCCAGGGCTATCAGGAGTTCATCGTCGGGACGGCTCAGCGGGATTCCACGCTCTCCAACGCCATGTCGCAGTGCGAGCTCTTCGGCTACACGACGGCACAGGCTGCCGCCGAAGTCGCGCGCGTCATCAAGGTGGTCGACGGGTGGCGGGAGCATTTCGCTGCCTGTGGCGTCACGGATGCCGACCTCGAGAGTCTGGCCGAGCGCATCGACGGTGACCAGTTGCTCGCTCAGAGGCAGAGCTTCAATCCCGCGGACCATGCGGCGCAGCCCCGCCCGCCGCGGCGCCGGAGCCCCTTCGCCAGATAGCTTGGTCAACACCCCGCAAAAGCCGGGCACATAACAAAACGGCCTCGGTGTTGCCACCGAGGCCGAAAGGTACCTTGAACGGAGAATTCGTGGGTACCGAGGAGACAACCTTTCAGGGAGACCACAAGCATCGCCTGTGGAACTCTTCAGATGAAGAGCCCGTGTGGAAGTTCAACCCCGCCACAAAAAAATCAAGTTCAGGCAGCGCGCTTGGTCTTGGTTGCAGCTTGCGTAGCCTTCACAGCGGTGCTGGTCATGGCTTGGAAGTTGGCTTCAGCGACGTCAGCGGCTTGCTTGGCAGCCTTGTGGACGCTTTCGTAAGCGTTGTTGGCGGCAGCGACAGCCGACTTCACCAGAGCGACGGCGTTCTCGGTGCCGGCGGGAGCATTCTTGACCGAGGTGTCGACCAGGGCCATGAACTTCTTCTGGGCTTCGGAGGCGGTGGCTTCGGCGACCTTGCCGATGTCGGCATTGGTGCTGGCGGCGATGTCATACACATAGCGGCCATAAGCAGCAGCCTTTTCGGCAGCGGGTTGCAGCAGGCCGGCTTGCAGGGCCAGCAGCTCTTGCGCGTCCTTGACGGACATGGCGGCCTTGGCGTTCTCGGCTACTTCACCCAGCGCGGTCTTGGCGACCTGCAGGTTCAGTTCGACCAATTTCTCGACGCCTTCGAACGCCTTGCCGGTCAGGCCGAAGAGGGTTTCGATGTTGGCCTTGTGGGAAGCCATGACTTGTTCTGCGGTCAGCATGATGAGTAATCTCCAATGGTTAGATTCGGGGATGACACAGCATTTGTTGCGCTGCACCATGCCAAGAAGTATACGAACCCATTGCAACTTTTCAAGCTGTTTTTGCTGCATTGCAGCAATTTAGAACGGCTCTTCTAAATCCTTGTTGATGCAGGCCTTTTACGCCACCCACTTCGTTCTGCAGTTGCCGGAGGGGCATCGTTTTCCGATGCAGAAGTACCGTCTGCTGCGCGAACGGGTGGCGAACGAACTCCCTGGCATCCGACTTGAGCAGGCCCTGCCTGCCAGTGAAGGCGAACTGGCCCTGGCGCACACGCCGCACTACATCGCTGCGGTGCTGCAAGGCCATTTGAGTGAGGCTCAGCAGCGCGAGATCGGCTTCCCGTGGTCGGACCGCATGGCGGAACGCGCCTGCCGATCGGTGGGCGCGACGATTCAGGCGGCGCGTGCGGCCCTGAAGCACGGCGTGGCTTCCAACTTGGCTGGCGGTACCCACCACGCCAGCGCCGACAAGGGTGGCGGCTACTGCGTGTTCAACGACGTGGCGGTGGCCGCACGGCTGATGCAGGCTGAGTCGCACCGTCTGCATCGGCGGCTGTTGCGCGTGGCAGTGATCGATCTCGACGTTCACCAGGGCAACGGCACCGCGGCCATCTTTCATGACGACCCGACAGTGTTCACCTTGTCCTTGCACGGCGAGAAGAACTTTCCGTTTCGCAAGGAGCCGAGCGACCTCGACGTGAACCTGCCAGATGGCTGCGGCGATACCCAATACCTTGCTGCACTCGACACGGCACTGGACGAGCTGTGGGCACGCCACCACGATGGTCCCCCTGGCTTGATCTTCTTTCTGGCAGGTGCCGACCCACACGAGAACGATCGCCTGGGCCGCCTAAAGCTCAGCACCGAAGGCCTGGCCGAACGCGACCGCCGCGTGCTGGCCGCCGCGCGCGAGCGGCGCATTCCGGTGGCCATGTCGATGGCCGGCGGCTATGGCCGCGACGTCGACGCTACGGTGCAGGTGCAGGTCAACACCTTGAGCGCGGCGCTGGACAGCTGGCAGCAGTGGAACAATCAGACGCCATGAGCATCCCCCGCCCCGAGCCCGATGGCCGCGACGCCTACCGCCAGTTCACGCCGCTGTCCACCCGCTGGATGGACAACGATGCGTACGGTCACCTGAACAACGTCGTCTACTACAGCCTCTTCGATACTGCGGTGAACCGCTACCTCATCGAGGCCGGTGCACTCGACATCCACCGCGGCGAAGTGATCGGCCTGGTGGTCGAAACGCATTGCAACTACTTCGCGTCGATCGAGTTCCCGCAGAGCGTGGAGGCGGGACTCCGCGTCGCACACCTGGGTTCGTCGAGCGTGCGCTACGAGATCGGCATCTTCGCGGCGGGCGAGCCGCTGGTTGCGGCTCGCGGCCATTTCGTTCATGTGTATGTGGACCGCGCGACACGCCGGCCAGCCGTGTTGCCGGCACCGCTGCTCAAGGCGCTGAAGGAGTTGGCCGTTTGAATCCGACAACCGAGCAGACGGCGGCAGTCGATGCGGCCATCACCTCGCGCCATTCGATGCGCGCTTTCCTGCCGACGCCTGTGCCGCGCACGACGATCGAAGACATCTTGCATGTCGCTTCGCGTGCGCCTTCGGGCACCAACACGCAGCCGTGGAAGGTCTACGTGCTGACCGGCGAGCCCTTGCGTGAGTTGTCGCGCAAGCTGCTTGCGGTGCACGACGATCCGGAGCAAGCCGCCACCCATCACCAGGAATACGCCTACTACCCGACACAGTGGCAATCGCCCTACATCGACCGCCGCCGCAAGGTGGGCTGGGACTTGTACAGCCTGTTAGGCATCGCCCGGGCCGACAAGGAACGCATGCATGCGCAGCATGGCCGAAACTACCTCTTCTTCGACGCACCGGTCGGCTTGATGTTTACCGTGGATCGCGTGATGGAGCGAGGCAGCTGGCTCGACTACGGCATGTTCTTGCAGAACATCATGGTCGCTGCGCGAGCGCGTGGCCTCGACACCTGCCCGCAAGCGGCGTTCATACGCTTTCACCAGATCATCATGCCGAGCATCGGCGCTGCTCCTGGGGAGATGCTGGTCTGCGGCATGTCCCTGGGTCATGCTGACCCGTCGGCGATCGAGAATACGCTCGTGACCGAGCGCGAGCCCGTCTCCAAGTTCACAACTTTTCTGGACTGACATGAAACCTTCCGTGCTGGTGGCAAGAGCAGTGCAACCCGAGGTCGTCGCGCGTTTGCGCAATCACTTCGAGGTCGATGACAACCCGAGCGACCAGGTGTTCAGCAAGGACGAACTCATCGCCCGGCTGAAAGGCAAGCAAGGCATCTTCGCCACCGGCAGCGAGCGCATCGACGAAGCCGTGCTCGCCGCCAACCCGCAGCTGCGCGCGGTGTGCAACATGGCGGTCGGCTACAACAACATCGACGTGGCCGCCTGCACCGCACGCGGCGTTGTCTGCACCAACACGCCCGACGTGCTCACCGAGACGACGGCCGACTTCGGCTTTGCGCTGATGATGGCCACGGCACGGCGCATCAGCGAGTCAGAGCACTACCTGCGCCGGGGCGAGTGGAAGAAATGGTCGGTCGACATGTTCGTCGGCGGCGACGTGCATGGCACCACGCTGGGCATCCTCGGAATGGGCCGCATCGGGCAGGCCATTGCGCGCCGGGGCGCGCTCGGCTTCGGCATGCGGGTGATCTATCACAACCGTTCGCGTCTCGATGCAGCCACCGAACAAGAGTGCCGCGCGTCTTATGTCAGCAAGGCGGAACTGCTCGCGCAGGCGGATCACCTGGTGCTCGTCGTGCCGTATTCGGCGGCCTCGCACCACACGATCGGGGCCGCCGAACTGGCGCAGATGAAGCCGACCGCGACGCTCACCAACATCGCACGGGGCGGCATCGTGGACGATGCGGCGCTGGCGCGTGCTCTGGCCGAGCGGCGGATAGCCGCCGCGGGGATCGACGTGTTCGAGGGCGAGCCATCGGTGAACCCAGCTCTCCTGACCGTGCCGAACGTCGTGCTCACACCGCACATCGCCAGCGCATCGGTCGCCACGCGCCTCGCCATGGCCAATCTCGCGGCTGACAACCTGATCGCCGCCCTGGGCCTGGGCCCGAGTGCGGGTCGACCGCCCACGCCCATCAACCCCGAGGTGCTGAAGCCGGTTGCCTGAGTGACGGCCTTCACCTTGCCTTCAGGGTACCGAGTGCGAGGCTGAGACAATCACCGCATGGAGACACTGTGGTGGTTCGTGGCGGCGCTGGCCGTCGTCAATCTGTTGTTGCTGATTTGGCTGCTGTTGCGTCGGGCACCCGTCGATGACTCGCTGAAGACCGAAGTCAGAAGCGGAACGGAGCGGCTGGAGCGCGAGTTGCGCGACGAACTGGGCCGCAGTGCCCAGGGCACGCGCCAGGAGCTTGGCAGCACGCTGGTGAACTTCCAGCAAACACTGACCGGCGCGCAGGCCAACGTCGCCCGGTTGCAGAACGAGCAGATCGACAGCTTTCGCACCCAGCTCGCGGCCATGCAGCAGGCGGTCAGCGATGCGCTGCAATCGGCGGCCAGCTCGCAGATCGCCCAGGCGGTGGTGTCGCGCGAGGCGCAAGACATGAGCCTCAAGCGCTTCTCAGACACGCTGAGCGAGCAGCTTCGTGCGCTGTCGGAGGCCAATGAACGGCGGCTCGGCGAAGTGAGAACCGTCGTCGAGCAGCGTCTCACCACGCTGCAGCAAGGCAACGAGCAGAAGCTCGAGCAGATGCGCGCCACCGTCGACGAGAAGCTGCATGCCACGCTGGAGCAGCGGCTCGGCGAGAGCTTCAAGCTTGTGGCTGACCGGCTCGACAAGGTTCACGCCGGCCTCGGCGAGATGCAGATGTTGGCCAAGGACGTGGGCTCGCTCAACCGCGTGCTCAACAACGTGAAGACACGCGGCACCTTTGGCGAAGTGCAGCTCGCCGGCTTGCTCGAACAGGTGTTCACGCCCGACCAGTACGCGAAGAACGTCGAGACCGTGCCGGCCAGCGGGGCGCGCGTGGAATTCGCCATTCGCCTGCCGGGCCAGCGCACCGACGGCGTGCCGCTCTGGTTGCCGATCGACGCCAAGTTTCCGCGCGAAGACTACGACCGCCTGCTCGACGCGCAAGACCGCGCCGACGCACCTGCGGCCGAGTTGGCCGGCAAGGCGATCGAGCAGCGCCTGCGACTCGAGGCGAAGACCATTCGAGACAAGTACGTGGCGCCACCGCACACCACCGACTTCGGCATCCTGTTCGTCCCCACCGAAGGCTTGTACGCCGAAGCCTTGCGGCGTGCCGGCCTGGTTGAATCGCTGCAGCGCGAATACCGCGTGATGCTCTGCGGCCCGACCACCTTGCTTGCCACGCTGACCAGCTTGCAGATGGGCTTTCGCACGCTGGCGCTGGAGAAGCGCTCGGTGGAGGTGTGGGAGGTGCTCGGCGCCGTCAAGACCGAGTTCGGCAAGTTCGGCGACGTGCTGGCCAAGACCAAGAAGAAGCTCGATGAAGCCAGCAACGGCATCCTGCAGGCCGAGGTGCGTGCACGTGCGATGTCCCGCGAGCTGCGCTCGGTCGAGGCCTTGCCCGATGCGCGCGCCAAACTGATTCTTCCGCTGCCCGCCGAGGGCAACACCGGCGATCTGCTGGAGCCCGATTCTTGAGATGACCAAGTCGTCGCGCCCTTTGGTGGCGCTGATCATGGGCCAGATCTGCCTGCATTCCTGCATGGCCGGTGTGCGAGTGGCGGCACCGCTGATGGCATTGCGCGAGGGTCATTCGGCGTGGACCGTCGGGGTGTTGCTGGGCTTGTTCGCGGGCGCACCCGTGTTGCTGTCGTTGCAGGCCGGAAGATTGGCGGATCGCCACGGCTACCACCGCCCGGTGCACCTGGCGGTCGGCTTGACGGTGGTCGGGGGTGTCTTGGCCGTTGCGTCCACGTGGCTTGTGGTCTGGCAGTTTCCGTTGCTGTGCATCGCGGCTTCGCTGTGCGGCGTGGGCACGAATTTCGGTTTGATTGCCATTCAGCGCACCGCCGGGCGCCTCGCCGAAGGCGACCGGGTCGCGCTCACCCGCATCTTCAGCTGGCTGGGTCTCGCGCCGGCACTGTCGAACGTGGTCGGGCCGGTGTTGGCCGGGACCCTGATCGACCTCACGGGGTTTCGTGGCGCTTTCATCGCGTTGGCTTTGCTGCCGCTCGCAACGCTGTGGTGGTCACCCCAGGTGCCCGTGGAAGCGCCATCGAACCCTACCCACACGCGTGGCAAGCGCGCGGCCTGGGAGTTGTTTGCGCTGCCGGGCATGCAGCGCCTGCTGCTGGTGAACTTTCTGATGTCGTCGAGCTGGGACCTGCATTCGTTCGTGGTGCCGGTGCTGGGCCACGAGCGCGGCTTCAGTGCTTCGGCCATCGGGCTGATCCTGGGTGCGTTTGCCGCCGCGGTGGCGGGTGTGCGCTTGATCATTCCGTTCTTGTCGCACCGCTTGCGCGAGTACCAGGTGTTGGTCGGAGCCATGCTGCTCACGACGCTGGTGTTCAGCGTCTACCCATGGGTGCATGCGCCGTGGCTGATGGCGATGTGCGCCGCCGTGCTGGGCCTGGCGCTCGGGGCAGTCAACCCGATGATCATGACCACCTTGCATCACCTCACGCCGACTGATCGGCACGGCGAGGCGATTGCATTGCGTTCGATGACCATCAACTCCAGCAGTGCGCTGATGCCGCTGCTGTTCGGCGCGGCCGGCGCAGCCATCGGCGCGTCGACGCTGTTCTGGGTGATGGGTGCCGCGGTGGGGGCGGGCAGCTGGCAGGCGCGGCACGTCGGCCGCGCCGCCGAATCAGAAGCGAATGCCTGACGGCGGCGGTGCCGGTTCAGCAGACGGCGCAGGTGCCGGAGCGGCTCTCTGCTGCGGTGCCGGCGCTGGCGCCGTCTGCCGGGCCTCGGTCAAGGGCTCAGCCTTGCCCTGAGGGAAGTTGGCGGGCAGGCGCGACTCTTTGGGGTAGCCGGCTGCGTCGAGATACGACATCCAGTCTTCGCGCTGCCAACCGCGCACTACCTGGGCACCGACGGTCATGGCGGGCAGGCTGGTCGTGCCGGTGAGACGCTGCAGCGCGTTGCTGTCGTCAGCCGTGGTGACGAGCTTCTCCGAGAACGGGATACCCCGCTGGCGCAGCAGCTGCCGCCCTGCATCGCACGGTGAACAGTCCGGCGCCACGTAGAGCGTGACCGGGTAACGCTGCGTGGCTTGGCGCAACTCGAAGGGCAGGGCCACGTCATTGGCGACCCCTCCGCGTGCTCCGACGGACTGCACCTTGTTGTCGGTGCTCACCGAGGGCTGGTCGGTGTAGGTGACCTTGCCGTCAGGCCCGACCACCTTGTAGAGCGCCTGAGCAGGCACCGCGGTGAACGTGGCGACCGAGGCCACTGAAATGGCCAAGCTGAGGAGGGTGCGGGAAGGGCGGGTCATGTCGGTACTCCAGTGACATCGATGCTGACAGCACCGCAAATTTTATGCATCAGGCCATGCCCTGGTGCCGCAAAAGTGCATCAATTCGTGGCTCGCGGCCGCGGAAGGCCTTGAAGCTTTCCATCGCCGGCCGGCTGCCACCCGATTCGAGAATGGCTTCGCGGTAGCGGCGGCCCGTCTCCGGGTTGAGCGTGCCGGTCTCCTCGAACGCGCTCCAGGCATCCGCGCTCAGCACTTCGGCCCACTTGTAGCTGTAATAGCCCGCGGCGTAGCCGCCGGCAAAGATGTGCGAGAACGAATGCTGGAAGCGGTTGAACGCTGGCGGCGCGAACACGGCGACCTCGCGGCGCACCTCGTCGACGACCGGCTGGATGCGGTCTTCGCTGCCCGGCTCGGCGTGCAGACGCATGTCGAACAACGAGAACTCCACCTGCCGCAGCGTCTGCAGCCCGCTCTGGAAATTCTTGGCGGCGAGCATCTTGTCGTAGAGCGCGCGGGGCAGGGCCTCGCCGGTATCCACGTGAGCGGTCAGGTGCTTGAGTACTTCCCACTCCCAGCAGAAGTTCTCCATGAACTGGCTCGGCAGCTCGACCGCGTCCCACTCCACGCCGGAGATGCCGGCCACGCCGACGTCATTCACCTGCGTCAGCATGTGCTGTAACCCGTGGCCGAACTCGTGGAAGAGGGTGGTGACTTCGTCGTGCGTCAGCAGCGCCGGCTTGCCATCGGCCGGCGGCGTGAAGTTGCAGACCAGGTGCGCCACCGGCGTCTGCGTGCTGCCTTCGGGGCGGGCCCAGCGGCCGCGCACGTCGTCCATCCACGCGCCGGGGCGTTTGCCGGTGCGGGCGTAGGGGTCGAGGTAGAACTGGCCCACCAACTGCCCCAGCCGTTCGATGCGGAAGAAGCGGACGGTCGGGTGCCACACCTCGGCCGTGTCGGGCGAGATGCTTACCTCGAACAGCGTCTCGATGATGCGGAACAGCCCGCTCAGCACCTTGGTCTCGGTGAAATAGGGCTTCACTTCCTGGTCGCTGAAGGCGTAGCGCGCTTCCTTGAGCTTTTCGCTGGCGAAGGCCAGGTCCCAGGATTGCAGGTCGTTCAGGCCCAGCTCGCTGTTGGCGAACTCGCGCAGTTCGGCCAGGTCTTTCTCGGCGTAGGGGTGGGCGCGGCGCGCGAGGTCTCGCAGAAAGTCCAGCACTTGCTGCGGCGAATCGGCCATCTTGGGCACCATCGACACTTCTGCAAAGCTGCGATAGCCGAGCAACTGCGCCTCTTCCTGGCGCAATGCGAGGATCTCGCTCATCGCCGCGCTGTTGTCGTGCTCGGGTTGGCCGAGCTCGCTGGCGCGCGTGGCGTAGGCGGTGTAGAGCCGTTCACGCAGGTCACGGTTCTCGCCGTACTGCATCACCGGAAAGTAGCTCGGGAAATGCAGCGTCAGCTTGTAGTCGGGCTTGCCATCGGCTTCGGCAGCCGCGCGGGCGGCCTCCTTCGCGTCGGCCGGCACGCCGGCCAGGTCTTGCTCGCTGACGTAGAGCGCGAAGCTGTCGGTGGCGTCCATCACGTGTTCGGAGTAGGACTGCGACAAGGCCGCTTGCCGCTCCTGGATCTGCGCGTAGCGTTCACGGGCGGCGCCTTGCAGCTCGGCCCCCGACAGCACGAAGTCGCGCATGGCGTTCGACAAGGCCTGGCGCCGCGCCGCATTCAGCTTGGCCGCGGCCGGGCTGTTGGCGATGGCTTTGTACTTGGCGTAGAGGCGTTCGTCAGCACCCAGGCGGGTGTGGAATTCGGTGACCCGCGGCAAGCTCTCGTTGTAGGCCGCGCGCAGCTCGGGGTTGTCGGCCACATGGTTCAGGTGGGCCACGGCGCCCCATGCGCTACCCAGTTGTTCGGTGGCCACATCGAGCACGGCTGACATCGCGTCGTAGTCGGCCGGCACCTCATCGCTCGTGGCTTTCTCCAGCGCCTTGTCGGCCTCGGCCAGCAGCTGCGTGATCGCAGGTGCAACGTGCTCCGGGCGGATCTCCGCGAAGTGCGGCAGGCCGGAATGATCGAGAAGTGGATTGCTCATGGCGTTTCGACTCAGTGGGTTGCTTTGCGTTCCGCGGCTTCGATGGT
>Ga0307515_10018318_pt1 | contig 12687 bp, 12 predicted proteins | sample 17_EM_MG_FD_194513 | JGI IMG/M metagenome (GOLD analysis project Ga0307515, IMG submission 194513) | Populus trichocarpa ectomycorrhiza microbial communities from riparian zone in the Pacific Northwest, United States - 17_EM | ecosystem: Host-associated > Plants > Roots > Unclassified | place... | reverse complement strand
GGCGACGAAGAAGTATTCCTGGCGCAGCCGCAGCTCGCGGCCGGCCGGCGTGCTGTCGTTCGGGTACAGCACCCACGAGATGTTCTCGTATTCATTTTTCGCGCTCGCGGCGCGCGCGTAGTCGCCGGTGTTGAAGGCGTTCAGGTCGATGTGTGCCGGCGCCGCGGCCTTCCAGAGCCGCAAGGTGCTGACCTTGTCCGTGCCGTGGCCGGGGATCACCATGTCGTAGGCCTTGGCCGCGACCTCGCCGCTGGCGCGCCACAGCGCACGCGCGCTTGAGCCTTCACCGCTGTGCTCGACCCAGCCGCCGAAACGCACCGGGTAGGTCAGGCCGGCACGCGGGAACTCCCAGGCGGTGCCGTCCTCGAGCCACGGGTCGGGGTGCTCGATCTGCGCGCCGTTCTTGATCTCCTGCGCGAACATGCCGTATTCATAGCGGATGCCGTAGCCGAATGACGGCAGGCCGAGCGTGGCCATCGAGTCGAGAAAGCACGCTGCCAAGCGGCCGAGGCCACCGTTGCCCAGGGCCGCATCGGGCTCCTGGTCGGCGACGTCTTCGAGCTTCTGCGCATGGGCGCTCATCGCCGCGGCGGCTTCGCCGCGCAGGTCGAGCGCCGCGAGCGCATTGCCCAGCGTGCGGCCCATCAGGAACTCCATCGACAGGTAGTACACGCGCCGCGCCTTGTCGGCACGCTGCTCGGCCTGGGTCGCGACCCAGCGCTGCGACAGCTCGCGGCGGGCCACGTGCGACACGGCCTGCATCAGGTCGTTGGGTTTTGCGTCGGCAGGTGCGACGCCCACGGTGTCGAGAAGCTGCGCCTCAATGCCATCGGCGACTCTGTTGGTCGAAGATTGGAAAGTGGGTATCACTCGGAGGTCCTTTGTCATCTGAAAATGCCGGCCACTCGGTGGACGCACCGGTCGCTGCGCTCAGTGTCGCATTGGCCAGCGCCGCTTCACCAATGAGTGCACGCAATTTTTACGCCCATGCCCGGCGTGGTCTCGGCGTGGATTGGGGTAGAACATGGTTGTTGCGCGGATGCGAATGCGGCCACACTGCAGCGTGGGCCCCGCATACCAAAACACAGCCAACAGGAGACTGCAATGACCCCCGACGAACTCGCGCTGAGTCTTGAACTCCCCAAACGAGCGGTCGCGCTCGTGCTCGCAGGCGGGCGCGGCAGCCGGCTGAAAAGCCTGACCGACAGCCGCGCCAAGCCGGCGGTGTACTTCGGCGGCAAGTTCCGTATCGTCGACTTCGCGTTGTCGAACTGCCTGAACTCCGGCATCCGCCGCATCGGCGTGATCACGCAGTACAAGTCGCACAGCCTGCTGCGCCACGTGCAGCGCGGCTGGGGTTTCCTGAAGACCGAGATGAACGAATTCGTCGACCTGCTGCCGGCGCAGCAGCGCACCGACGACGAGAGCTGGTACCGCGGCACTGCCGACGCCGTCTACCAGAACCAGGACATCCTCGCGAGCTATGGCGCCGACTACATCGTGGTGCTCGCCGGCGACCACATCTACAAGATGAACTACGCGCTGATGCTGGCCGACCACGTCGCCAAGGGCCGTGATTGCACGGTCGGCTGCATCGCGGTGCCGCGCCACGAGGCGGTGGCGTTCGGCGTGATGGCGGTCGATGCCAAGCACATGATCACCGCGTTCGTCGAGAAGCCCGCCGACCCGCCGCCGATGCCGGGCAACCCGGACCGCGCGCTGGCGAGCATGGGCATCTACATCTTCAACGCGCGCTTTCTGTACAAGGAGCTCGAGCGCGACATCCACGACCCCAACTCGAGCCACGATTTCGGCAAGGACATCATCCCGCACGCCGTCAAGAACGGCAACGCGGCGGCGCACCCGTTCGACATCAGCGCGGTCGGCACGCGGCGCAACGAGGAGCCGTACTGGCGCGACGTCGGCACGATCGACGCGTACTGGGACGCCAACATCGACCTCACCGCGACCGACCCGAAGCTGAACCTCTACGACACCCGCTGGCCGATCTGGACGCATCAGGCACAGCTGCCGCCGGCCAAGTTCGTGCACGACCAGCCGGACCGCCGCGGCATGGCGATCGAATCGGTGGTCTCGGGTGGCTGCATCGTCTCGGGCAACGTGCATCGCTCGGTGCTGTTCTCGAACGTGCGGGTGCACTCGTACTCGACCGTGAGCTGGTCGGTGCTGCTGCCCGGCGTGCAGGTCGGCCGGCGCGCGCGGCTCACGCGCTGCGTCGTCGACCGCGGCGTCTCGATCCCCGACGACATGGTCATCGGCGAGGATGTCGAACTCGACACGAAGCGCTTTATGCGCTCGGAGAACGGCATCACGCTGGTCACGCGCGGCATGCTGGACAAATTGATGACATGAAGGTCTTGCATGTTGGGGCCGAGATTTTTCCACTCGTCAAGACCGGCGGCCTGGCCGATGTGCTGGGTGCACTGCCGCAGGCATTAATCGCCATCGGCGCCGATGTGCGCCTGCTGCTGCCGGGGCTGCCGGCGATCCGCGACGCGGTGCTGCACCAGAAGGTCGTCTGCGACATCGGCCCGTGTTTCGGTGCCGCGCGCGTGACCCTGCGGCTCGGCCGCATGCCTTACAGCAAGGTGCCGGTCTACATCGTCGACGCGCCGTACCGCTATCGGCGGCCGGGCAGCCCGTATCAGTCCGAAGACGGCAGCGAGTGGGCCGACAACGTGCAGCGTTTTGCGCTGCTCGGCTGGGTCGGCGCGCAGCTCGCCGCGGGCGAGCTCGACCCCGACTGGACGCCCGAGGTCGTGCATGCCCACGACTGGCACGCGGCGATGAGCTGCGCCTACATCGCCGCGCATCCGCCGACCCAAGTGGCCACAGTGTTCACGGTGCACAACCTCGCGTACCAGGGGCTGTTCCCGAGTGGCGACTTCGCGATGCTGGGCTTGCCCTCGCGCTTCATGGCGTCGAGCGGGCTCGAGTACCACCAGCAGCTGTCGTTCATGAAGGCCGGGCTCAAGTTCGCGAAGCGCGTGACCACGGTGAGCCCGACCTACGCCAAGGAGATCGCGACGCATGAGTTCGGCTTCGGGCTCGACGGCGTGATCCGCGGCCGCGGCGCAGACGTGAGCGGTGTGCTCAACGGCGTCGACGGCGCGGTCTGGGACCCGGCTACCGACGCGAGCTTGGCGACGCGCTATTCGCCGACGCAGCTGCAGGGCAAGGCGGCCTGCAAGCGCGCGCTGCAGACCGAGCTCGGCCTGGCGGTCAAGCCCGATGTGCCGCTGTTCGGGCTGGTGAGCCGGCTCACGTCTCAGAAAGGCCTGGACCTGCTGCTCGGTGCCTTGCCCGGCCTTCTGCGGCGCGGCGGCCAGCTCGCGCTGCAGGGCTCGGGCGACCCGGCGCTCGAGGCCGCGTTCATGGCCGCCGCGAAGGCGCATCCAGATACGGTCGCGGTGCGCATCGGCTACGACGAAGCGCTCGCGCACCGGCTCATCGCCGGGGTCGATGCGATCCTCGTGCCCTCGCGCTTCGAACCCTGCGGGTTGACGCAGCTGTACGGGCTGCGCTACGGCACGCTGCCGGTGGTGCGGCGCGTCGGCGGCTTGGCCGACACGGTGGTCGATGCGAGCGACGAGGCAGTGCAGGCCGACCGCGCGACCGGCTTTTCGTTCGATGCTGCGACACCGGCGGCGCTCGATGCCGCGATCCAGCGCGCGATCGCCGCCCATGCCGATCCGGCGCGCTGGACGGCGCTGATGCGGCGCGCCATGGCGCAGGACTTCTCGTGGACCGAGGCCGCGCAGAAGTACATGGCCCTGTACCGGCAGCTGACCGGCGAACCGATCGCCGCAGCCGCCGCAAGCTAGCCCGCCGCCGCGTGCGCTTTGCCACATCCGCGCCGTTCGGCACCCCCCGAACGGCGGGTTGGCGCCGGGTCATCGCAGTCGGACACTCGTGCACCGTTGAGAACAAGGGCGCGACGATGACCAACGACCAGCTGACCGGCAAGTACGCGCGCCTGCGCACCGAGCTCGAGGTGGCCTATGCCGTGCCGGCCTGGACCCTGGGCCGCAGCGGCCGGATCGATCGCATCGCCGACGAGCTGGTCCAGATCGAACGCGTGCTGGCGGTGCAGCGGATCGGCGCACGCCTGATCAGCGTCGACGAGTCGCAGGCCGACCGCCCCCACGGCGCGCGGTTCTCGGTGGCCTGAGCGCGCCGCGCGCACGGCTGCGAGGCCGCACGGCGCGTCGACGAACGCCCGATCAGGCGCCGAAAGCAGCTGCTTTTCCCGGCGCATCGAGCCGCCGAGGGCGCCGACACTGCGGGACTGCAGACCACGTGACGACGCCATGTCCCGACTCAATTTCAACGCGCTGACGCACTGGGTCACTGCCGCCGCGGTCCGGTACCCGAAGCGGCTCGATGCCGAACTGGCGGCGCATGCCGATGTCAGCCTGCGCACGGCGCGCCGCGCGCTGGTGCGGCTCAGCGAGCTGAACTGGCTCGTCAACGCCGGAACGCCGCGCCGCCCGCAGTACCGCCCCGGCCTGCTGCGCCAGGTCGTGCAGCGCTACGCACTGGCCGGCCTGGAAGAAGACACGCCGTGGGACATCGACTTCGCGCCGATGTTCGCACTGCCGCCCGCCGTGAACCGCATGGTGCAGCACGCGTTCAGCGAGCTGCTCAACAACGCCATCGACCACAGCGGCGGGACGCATGTCACGGTGTCGCTGCGGCAGACCGCGAGCCACGCGCAGCTGCTGGTCTCCGACAACGGATGCGGTCTGTTCCAGAACATCGCCGAGGCCTTCGCGATCGACAACCCCCAGCTCGCGATGCTCGAGCTGAGCAAAGGCAAGCTCACGAGCCAGCCGCGCCGGCATAGCGGGCACGGGTTGTTCTTCACCTCGAGGCTGGCAGAAGTGTTCGACCTGCACGCCAACGACACGGCGTTCCAGAAGCGCGCCTGGGACGGGCAGGGCTGGCACCTGCAACGCGCCCTCAAGCACGAAGGCACGTCGGTGTACGCCTCGTTCGCACTCGACACGCCGCGCACGCTCGACGCCGTGCGCAGGGCCCACAGCCTCGACGGCCTGGGCGCGTGCTTCGAGCGCACCGTGGTGCCGCTGCGCCTGCTCACGTCCGCGGTCAGCGGGCTCGAATCGCGGGCCCAGGCGCGGCGCATCGGCGCGCGGCTGAACGAGTTTCAGCGCGTCGAGCTGGACTTCAGCGGCGTGCTGGACATCGGCCACGCCTTTGCCGACGAGCTGCTACGCGTGCTGGCCCGCGAGGTGCCGGCGGTCGAACTCGTGCCGCTGAACATGTCACCCGCGGTCGCGGCGATGGTCGGCAGCGTGAGCGCCGGCGCGGTCGCCTGACACGCTGCGCGGTCGCTCAGTCAATCAATCGCGCGCGGCTTCGAACACCGCGAGCGCGGTGTTGACGGCGTGCTGCGCGACCTCGTTCGGTCGCGTCGCGATGATGGCCAGCGGGTAGGTGCCCGACACGATGCCCTGGAACGCGATCTCGGCGGCGCGCACGTCCGACCCCAGCCCTTCAACTGCGGCGGCCAGCGCGTTGACGAAGGACGAGAACCCGGCGCCGTCGTAAAGGGTCTGGTGTTCGGCGCTCACGCCGTACGAGTACGCCTCGTGTTCGTCGTGGTGGATGTCGATGCGGACGATCATGGTGGCTCTCAGGGGGCTGTGATCTGGCGGGTGACCGCCAGCGTCGGCGGATGCGCCAGCGTTTGGTACACGACACAGTATCTCTCGGTCAGACGCAGCAGCGTGGCGAGCTGCTCGTCCGATGCATCGGTGGCCAGCGTGAACTGCAGCCGTATGTTCTGGAAGCCGACCGGCACCTCCTTGGCCACGCCCAGCGTGCCGCGGAAATCGAGATCGCCTTCGGCCTGCAACGAGGCGTCGCGCAACTCGATGCCGAGCGCCGTGGCCACGGCGGTCAGCGTGACGCCCGCACAAGCCACCAGCGCCTCGAGCAGCATGTCGCCCGAACAGGCGGCCTGGCCGTCTCCACCGGTCGCCGGGTGCAGCCCGGCGGCGACAAGTGCCTTGCCGGTTTCGATCTTGCAGCTCAGCCCCTCGCCGATGCGGCCTTGCGCGCGCAAGGTGATCAACGCCGCCTCGGGCGCGTCGCGATAGCGCTCCTTCAAAGGGGCCTGGACAGCGCGCAGATCGTCGGCATTCATGAGGGAGTTCCTTCGCGATTCATGCAGGTCAGCCTGCTTTCAACGAGGCCCGATATGCCTCGATCGCCGGAAGGAAGGCTTGCCGGCGAGCCAGACTCTCGGGCGGCCAGTACTTTTCTCGATCGTAGTATTCGGGCACAGACGGTGTGCCCGCGGGGAGGACGACCCAGGGCTGTTTGGACACGGTGAATATGTGGATGTCCGGTGGCAGCGCGTCCCGGTTGTCGAGTGTTCCTACACGGACGAACTTGATCACCGAGCCGGCGCCGGCGTAGTGGCTCCAAACGGCTACTCGACACGTCTTGCAGCGAGCGATCTCTTGTCCCGCGCCACTGTTGGACGGCGTGTGGACCAGTTCTGGCTCGGCCCCGAGATCCGTGACCCGGTCCGCTTCGATCATCGCGTTCAGCGCAAACGACGCACCTGATTCGCGCTGACACCAGCGGCAGTGACAGCAATGGACGAACAGCGGCGCGCTTGCCATCCGGTAGCGGACCGACTTGCAGTCGCAGCCGCCTTCGATGGGGAATGAGTTCGTGCTGAACATGAGCGTGAGAAGGTGTCTCGGCGTACGACTCTAAAGCAAATGACGTCAGTGATGTGTCAGGTCCAAGTCTCATGCTGCAGTGCACCATGACACACGCAACAAGCCTTCAATTGGGCCTCGAGGATTTGCTGGCTGACCTTCGGCACGCACGAAGGCTAGATGACTTGGGTCGCCTGGCATTGGTGGCCTATTGCGAGGTTAGACGTTGGGCTCGCGACGCCGGTGATCACGTGCTGGCGGAACATGCATCTGAGTTGATCACCAGTAGCCCGCATGCGAGTCGGGAGGCATTCCTCGTGCAAATAGACAGCCTGATCCGCGAGCTGGAGCAGGCTTCTCTTGTCGCTGCAGGCCCGCGCTTTGACAAGACAGCGCCTGACCCCCGCAAGGGAGCTCGCGCCGGATGACTTCGGTGGGCTAACGTTTGACTGATATTTCGATCCTGACGTCTAACGCATGACTTGAGCGGGTCCGCTTGAAGGACAGGTCAGGTGCCTGCATCCTTGGGTGGATTCTCGGTGAACCACTGCACGATGCCAGGCATCTCCGGTTCGAACGGGCCAGGGACCGAGAAGTTGAGCACTCCGGCGCGCGTATTACCGCGGTTCTCGAAGTCGTGCGTGACACCGCCAGGAACCAGGACAAACGATCCGCGTGCGGCATGAGTCCACTCGTCATCCACGAGCACACTCATCGTGCCTTCGATGACGTAAAAGAGGTCGTCTTCGGGGTGCGAGTGCGCACCCGGCCCCTGCGTGTGGGGCTCGAGCCACCACTCCGAGACGGAATAGCGAGACTGGGTTTCTGCGCCATCGGCCTTGAAGAGCGCACTGATCCGGCCCATGGGATACGAACGACCCTCGCCGGGGCCGAGGATCACAGGCTTCCGAGGCGATGGGGCGGGTTGGTTCATGCGACAGTCTCCGACGGTCAGCGCTGCTCGTCAATTGCAGGGGCGTTTCGCGAGCGAGAACGTGAGCAGCGCGAGCAAGTCAGCGACGCCAGCCTTTGTCGCGAGCCTGTCGTTCGCGAACCGGGTCGAGCGCGTCACCGGCAATTCGCTGATCGACCGCGGACAGTACGGCGGGTGGGAGTGCCGATGCCGCTTGACGCACCGCGGACGCCGGCGTCGATGCGGCGGCGGCGAGACTCTGCACGGCCCATCGCTCACCCTGTTTGCAGGCCAGTCCTGCCATCGCCGCGGTGCTGAAGGTGCGGCAGTAGCTGCCGCCCTTGTCGACAAAGCTCAATTGCACCGCCACGGGCGCGCCGACCACCGGTTGACTGGCCAGTTGGCTGGCCAACGCCTTCTCGACCGCGCCGCCGGCCAACAGCTGCCCGTCGCGCAGCTCGATCGCCGGGTCGGCGCCGCCGGGCTTGAACTGCATGCCCAGCAGCACCCCCATCAGCACACTCGCGGCCAGGCCGCCCCATTGCGCCCACGAGGGCAGGCGGGCGCTGCGCTCGCGCGCGGCGCGCCGCTCGTCCAGGTTCACCGGTGCCGCGGCCGGTGGCATAGACGATGGCCGCAGCAGACCGGCCAGGCGGTCCGGCACCGGCTCGTCGAGCACGGGCGCAAACGCCGCGGCCACACGCTCACGTTGCATCGTCAACGCCGTGACGCGCTGGCGCAGCGCGTCATCGGCGGCGAGCGCGCGTTCGATGTCGGCGCGCTGCGCTGCGTCGAGCTCGCCATCGACGAAGGCCATCAAGGTGTCATCGGTCCACTTCATCATCATCGTGTTCCTTCCGCGCCGGCCAGAATGGCCTGCAGCGCCTCGCGCGCACGCGCCAGTCGGCTGGTCAGGGTGCCGACGGGCACGCCCAGCACCTCCGCCGCTTCCTTGTAAGGCAGCCCCTCGACCAGCACGAGGCCGACCACCGCGCGCTGGTCGTCGCCCAATTGCGCCACCGCCTTGCGGACGGCGATCGCGTCGATCTGCGCGTCGGTCGTGGACACGCCGATCTGTTCGCCGCACTCCTCGGCCACAAAGGTCTGGCCGCGTCGCTCGCGAGCGCGGGTCTCGTCGATCCAGGCGTTCTGCATGATTCGAAACATCCAGCTGTCCAGGCGCGTTCCGGGTTGCCACTGATCGGTGCGGACGAGCGCACGCTCGACCGCGGTCTGCACCAGGTCGTCGGCATCCTCCCGGTGACGTGCGAGCGTGCGCCCGAACCGTCGCAAGCGCGGCAGCAGCGCGGCGATCTCGTCTCGCACGTTCTGTGAAGAATCAGCCATCTATGTCGAACACAACGAATGGGGCGTGGATTTTCTTCCATCCCAGGTTCGTTATCCTCGCATCGACATGAGGTGCTTCAACCGACTCCTCGTTCGCCGGGCATGGCGAACAGTCCTGGCGACGGCCGCCATCGCCGGGCTGTGCGCCGCTGCGCCCGTCCACGCGCAATTGGGCCTGCCGCGAGGCACGCCGCTGCCGACCCTGCCGCGTGAACTCTCGCGCCTGCCCATCGTGTCGACCACCGCATCGACGACCGAAGCGGCGCAGAGCCTGGTGCCGCTGCAGACGCTTCGACTGACGACCGTTCGTCAATTGCTGCGCGACCATGCCGACGTGCTCGAGGCCGACCCCGCCGGCGAGCCGGTGCGACGCCGCGAGCTGCTGCTGATCTCGCCCGCGCAGGCGACGCTCGATGCGGCCGTTGCGCTGGGTTTTGTCGTGCTGCGCGACGCGGTGCTGGCCGAGCTCGAGCTTCGGCAGGTGGTGCTGCGTGTGCCGCCCGGGCTGGCGACCGCCGAGGCACTGGCGCGCCTGCGCAGCCTGGACCCGCAGCTCGAGGCCGACTTCAACCATGTCTACACGCGCAGCGGCGAGACCAGCGCCGCGCAGCTTCGCGCCACGGACAAAGCGGCGACCGCCGCGCGTCGCGTCGGTCTCGTGGACAGCGGGCTGGATCGTCGGCACGCCGCGCTGCGCGACGCCGATGTGCGCACATGGGGCTGCGACGACACGCCGGTCTCGAGCCCGCATGGCAGCGCCGTTGCCTCCTTGCTGGTGGGCCGCGACGCGGCCTTCGCCGGCGTCGTGCCGGGCTCGGTGCTGTACGCCGCCGACATCTATTGCGGGCGGCCCGCGGGCGGCGCGGCCGAGGACATCGCGGCCGCGTTCGCCTGGCTGGCGCGCGAGCGTGTGGGCGTCGTCAATGTCAGTCTCGTCGGACCGCCGAATCGCCTGCTCGAACGCGCGGTGCAGGCGATGAACCGCAAGGGCCACCTGATCGTGGCCGCGGTCGGCAACGATGGCCCGGCCGCACCGCCGCTGTTCCCCGCGTCGTATGCCGGCGTGGTCGGCGTGACCGGCGTGACGGTGGAACGGCGCGTGCTGCCGGAGGCCGCACAAGGCCCGCAGGTCATGTTCGCTGCGCCGGGTGCCGAGCTCGCTGTGGCGCGGTCCGGTGGGGGCTATGTCGTGGCGCGCGGCACTTCGTTCGCGGCACCGCTGGTGGCGGGCCTGCTGGCCGAAAGCCTGCGCGAGCCCGACAGCGCCGCGGCCGTGGCCGCGCTCGCGCGCCTGAGCGACAGCGCGCAAGACCTCGGCGCACCGGGGCGCGATCCGGTGTTTGGCATCGGCCTGGTGGGTGAACGCTCGCGCGTCGCGCCGGAGAGCGTGCACGCGCAGGCGCGCTGACACGTCGCGTTCGGCCGCGGCTGCTTTCAAGCTCTTACAAAAGCCGCGGATCAAATCGGCGGCGGGCCTCGTTGTACTGGTTGTCGGGGCCGGATTGGCCGGCCCCCAAACCATAGTCGGGAGTCCGATCATGATGTTCTTCAATCGTCAAAACTTGGTGCGTTCCACGTTGGCCACGGCGCTGCTGTCAGCCCTGGTCTTGTCCCAATCTGCACACGCCGGACTACTCGGTGGTGGCAGCGGTGGTGGTGCATTAGGAGGCAACCTGCAGACGCGTGGTCTCGGTGTCGGCGGGAATGCGACCGGCCAGGTCAGCCACGACGCTGTCTCGCTGCCGCGCGGAGACAAGGCCAAAACAAAACTCGACGACGCGACCCAGAAGGCCGGTGAGACGGGCCAGTCCGCCGCCACCAAAGGCAACGGCGCCGCTGCAGCGGGTGCCAATGCATCGCGCAACGCGCTGGAGAAGGGCGGCAGTGCCACTTCAAGCGCAAGCGGCACCGTTGGTGCGGCACGGGGTGCGGACGCATCAGCGACCGGCTCGGCCCAAGCGTCGCATGGCGATCGCTCGGTGAGCACCGATGCGTCCGCGCAGGGTTCTGCGAGTCGCTGAGGCCGGCACCCGCAGCAGCGAAGACCTTGCCTCGGCGTCCATGCGGCGCTGCCGTCAGAATGGGCGCCGATGCAGTCCGATCTCGACCACGATCCCGCGGCGGCCGCGCTGCCGGCCGGCGCGATGTTCCATCCCGCCGTGTCCGGCTGGCTGCGCGCGCGCTTCGGCCAGGCGACCGAGGTGCAGACCCGCGCCTGGGCCGTCACGTCGCAGCGCCGCCATGCGCTGATTGCCGCGCCCACCGGGTCGGGCAAGACGCTCGCGGCCTTCTTGGCCGCGATCAACGAGCTGGTGCTCGAAGGGCTCGCGCAAGGGCTCGCGGACGAGGTCCATGTGCTCTACGTGTCGCCGCTCAAGGCGCTGTCCAACGACATCCGCAAGAACCTGCAGGAGCCGCTCGCCGGCATCCGCGCCGGCCTCGTCGAGATGGGGCTGCCCGACCCGGGCATCCGCGACGCGGTTCGCACCGGCGACACGCCCACCGCAGAGCGCGAGCGCATGCGCCGCACGCCACCGCACATCCTGGTGACGACGCCGGAGTCGCTGTACATCCTGCTCACGTCGGACTCCGGGCGCCGCATGCTCAAGTCGGTGAAGAGCGTGATCGTCGACGAGCTGCACTCGGTGGCCGGCAGCAAGCGCGGCGCGCATCTGATGCTGTCACTGGAGCGACTCGAGGCGCTGTGCGAACGCGCGCCGGTGCGCATCGGCCTGTCGGCCACGGTGAAGCCGCTCGACGCGATGGCGCGCTTTCTGGTGGGGCAGCGTGGCGACGACGTCGCCATCATCGACGCTGGCCATGTGCGCGAACGCGACCTCGCCATCGAAGTGCCGCGCTCGCCATTGACCGCGGTGATGGCCAACGAGGTGTGGGGCGAGATGTACGACCGGCTCGCCGAGCTGATCCGCGCGCACCGCACCACGCTGATCTTCGTCAACCAGCGCCGCATCGCCGAGCGCTGCGCGCGCCATCTGGCCGAGCGCCTGGGCGAAGAACACGTCACCGCGCACCACGGCAGCCTGGCGCGCGAGCACCGGCTCAATGCCGAGCAGCGCCTGAAGGCCGGCGAACTCAAGGCGCTGGTGGCCACCAGCTCACTCGAGCTCGGCATCGACATCGGCGACATCGACCTCGTCTGCCAGCTCGGCTCGCCACGCGCGATCAATGCGCTGCTGCAGCGCGTGGGCCGCGCTGGCCACGCGATCGGCGCGATCCCGAAAGGGCGCTTGTTTCCGCTCTCGCTCGACGATCTGCTCGAGTGCGCTGCGCTGCTCGATGCGGTGCAGCGCGGCGAGCTCGACCGCATCCGCGTGCCGCCGAAGCCGCTGGACGTGCTGGCGCAGCAGATCGTCGCCGAGACGGCGTGCCGCGAATGGGAGCTTGATGCGCTGTACGCGCTGTGCTGCCGCGCCGGCCCGTACGAGCAGCTCGCATTGCCGGAGTTCGAGCAGGTGGTGCAGATGCTGGCCGACGGCTACAGCACGCGGCGCGGCCGGCGCGGCGCCTATCTGCACTACGACGCGGTCAACCGCGTGCTGCGCGCGCGCCGCGGCGCCAAGCTGAGCGCGGTGACCAATGCCGGCGTGATCCCGGACCAGTTCGACTACGACGTGGTGCTGCTGCCCGAAGGCCACCGCGTCGGCTCGCTCAACGAGGACTTCGCGTTCGAGAGCATCCCCGGCGACATCT
>Ga0307515_10018317_pt1 | contig 12687 bp, 7 predicted proteins | sample 17_EM_MG_FD_194513 | JGI IMG/M metagenome (GOLD analysis project Ga0307515, IMG submission 194513) | Populus trichocarpa ectomycorrhiza microbial communities from riparian zone in the Pacific Northwest, United States - 17_EM | ecosystem: Host-associated > Plants > Roots > Unclassified | place... | reverse complement strand
CGGCATTCATCTCCAGTATCTCAGACGGGCAACCTCATGAATGCCGCTTCTGGTTTTTCTCCACTGCAACTAGCAGAGCGTGTTGGTCACGGGGAAGCATTTTTGCTTTTAAGCAGCACGTGGCTACATTAAATTTGATTCGTGAATCTCTTAAAAGAAATACTATACCAAAGAGAAGGAGCTAGTTGCTCATGCATTTATGATCATTGAATTGCTTTTTTTTTTTTTAAAGAAAAAAAACTGTAATTTTATGGTATTGAATTTGATATCTCTCCTACTAAAATCATGCAATTTTTTTTTATTTATATCTCATAGTTAGTAAAATAAATATTTTTTTGTACAAAAACAACACACAATTACTAATAATCTACTGTAAACTAAAAACATGTTAGGTTTGTTTTTGCGTTATAAAAATATTTTTGAAAAAGTTTGAAATTTTTTTATTTTTGTTGCTTCAAATTAATATTTTTAGTGTTTTTAGATTATTTTGATACGTTGATGTTAAAAATAATTTTTTAAAATAAAAAAAAATATTATTTTAATACATTTTTAAATAAAAAATATTTTAAAAAACAATCACATTTCCAATCATTTCTAGATAAAAGAACCTACATGTTTGGAGGAACCCTCGCAGCATCTATATATATTAGGGCATAAACTTAGTAATCCTCCACGAATAGAATTGTAGGGCGTGGAATTGCCACCGACAAAGGTCTCTAACACAAGAAGTCGAACCCAAGCTTTTTAGCGAGGTGGACGAGGTGTTTTGCTGCTAGTAAATCCTCTTGTTGGTAACCAAATATACATATATTAATTATAGAGCACAGAAAAAAATATTGATTGGATTATTATTGATCAGATCGAGTTTAACAATATTATATTAAATATTAAAATACTTTCTCAATTAATTAAATAACTAAATGAGAATCTTAAAACTTGAGAACCTTAGATTCCAGTTAAGAAATTAATAGTTTTAATACTTGGAAGCCTAACTTCTATAAATAACAAATTTTGATAGAAAAAAACTTCCACCAGCTTACTTTAATGACTTCAAAACTAAAGATATATATTTTAAACATATTAAAGTTTACTTTTGTCATTACAAATCACGTGCTAAACTAGTTAATTCGAATGAAGAAAATGTTACAGATATATTTTTGTCATTACACAAATAAAGCGAAATGTTTATTCATACATGTTATACACTTTGACATATTAATGTATTAACCCTGAATGGTGTATTTCAACCAGTCAGCTTCTAAATTTGCTCTCTAAAAATCACCAGTTCAAGTCCCACAAATCTCAGGGTTACTGGAGGCTTATATGGTCGTTAACTTTTAAGACCTGTAGGATTAGTCGAGGTGCGCACAAGCTGGTCCGGACACCCACGCTAATAATAATAAAAACATATTAATATAGTAGTTTAACAACCATGTTAACATGTATTTGACATCATAAAAATAAAATACTTGATTAAAAAGGATTTAGAAATTTGTAAACTTAAAAAAATGAAAATTAAGATACTTAAACAGAAAAATTAAAAAAAAAATCACAATGTAATAATCTCGCCAATAGTTTGCTTGAAAAAGCAAGAGGGCAATTTTTGTGTAATAGTAAAAGTGGAGCGTAGTCAAAGGCAAATAGGAGATGCGCGTGGGAATGGGTTTCTCACGTAAGTGACACGTACCTTTCAGAATAAATTAGGCAGGCGCATGAATAGTAAAATATACAGTAGCAGGGTGGACCGGACGCTGGAGACTGGAGTTATTTGTTCTCTAACCCATCTGCCAAGAGGAGAAGAAGAAGAAGAAGATAGATTTTGCTCATGGCACCTCATGCCTGCATGTCGCTCAGAGGACACGTGTGCATTATGATAATATGTTGTTTCACTCACTATCCACACGTGTCAACTCGGCACCAAAGATTCCAGGCACCCAAGATTTTGATTAGCATCTTTGTAGAGTATGGATGGGTGCCGAGGCGGTGCTCTGCTGGGCATGCTGATATTCCATTATTGTCTAGTCACTCAAATCAGATACAGGCTAAATTAAGTCATGAATAGTTGATTTTCTACGTCTAATGATCGAACCAATCATATATATACATATATATATATATTCTTAATTGCCTGACCATATGTGGAACTAGTTTTTTCTATCTTAATCACGGTTGCATGCAAATGATTAATTAGCGAATTTAATCACAGTTAATTTTCAACATCTTTTAGAAATCTTGATAAACCGAAACAACTAGATCTTCACTTGCGTTCTAGCTAGCTCTAGTGTTAGGTTGGAAGCACTATTTCGGTAGAAGCCTGCATTTTCCAACTTGTAAATAGTAATAATATTAAAAAAAAGGAAACAAAAGAAAATGGGAGCACACCTTCTAATTAATTGTGCTAATTAACAGAAGAGAACATTCTTGGTGTTACAGTTCGGGTGTTTTCCACTACCATATGCAATAATTGCTCTAAATAATGAACCATATCCGTTTGTTCGAGCAGTAGCATGTATTTTCCTTGTGTTAAAATTTGATCGCAAAACTTTCCACGAGCACGAATGCTTTCCAAACACTCCATGACATTCGATCATGATAATAGTATATATTATGTTTTTTTTTGTTTTTATAAAAAGAAACAACTATTCTGATAATAAAATAAGGTATAAAAAATATCTACAATAAATATGTAGGTGTTTGTTATAAGACATGTACACGTATTGACCTGCATAAAAATTTTATATGGAGAAATCACCTAAATCTATGGAAAGATTTACGTGATAGTTGTGTAATTAATCCTTAAACTTAAGATTATTAAGTTATCTTATATAGAGAATGTTATGCTCATCTGTTCTCAAATAGTATTGACTGAGAAATCATTGATCAAGGTGGAATGAGATTTGAAAAGAGTTTCAAATTTTATTCAAATGATCAATGACTATTATGTAAAGAACAAACATGATTTAACATGATAGACATACTCTAATTATAGCTAAATCATTTGTTAACATGATAGACATACTCCATGATTTAACGGTAATCCATACAAACCATTAGTGAAAAATCTCTTTAATGAGTATGTCTATCGTGTTAAATCTTGTTTGTTATTTACTTGAATAATTCTTTAACATGATAGACATGCTCCATAAATAATTCTTTAACATGGTAGAAATTTTTCTTCGGCATAACAATCAGTCTCTCATAAAACCAAAGAAATCATATTTTTTGTTATAATAAATTCTTAAAAAACTCTAAATCTATTTAACGAGATCCTAGAAACTTCCAAATAATTTTATTTTATTATTTCACATACAAATTATTAACTAGACAAGCTAACATGAATCCAATCCAAACTAAAATTTAAATAATGTTTTAAACATCAAATATCATCAAACGGGATAAGATTAGGTACGAAGCAAGATCCCATCACTTGTACAATTGCCCACTCCACCGCTCCGGAAGCCATGTCCACTTGTAACACGAAGGGTTGTCTCATAGTGATTAAGAGAACATTACAGACCAAACAACAAAGCAGCTAGCCAACCAATTAACAAAACTGGAAGACAAGCAAAACCCACATGAAAGGAGATTAGGTAATATCACAAGGTGGCCTCAAAACCCGGCTAGATGGACAGTGTTAAAAATGCTTTGACACCAAGCAAAGTCACAAAAGGAGAGTGGTTTTCAATTTTTCCAAGTTAAAAGGGAGATTATTGGCAGAGAGTTCGGCGGGAGCTAGTGTGTTCCCATCTTCAACAGTAAGACTAAAAGCTAGCTAATCTAATGATGAAACATCTAAATGTATGTTCCTGGTCAAACTATGTTTATAAAGTATGATTTGTGGTCAGTGAAACGAATGATTCCTCACGTTCGCTTAGCTTTCATTATTGTTTTTTTATTATTAGTTCATGATCACAGCTCACATGACATCTTTTGTATCTTATTTGGAGGGATTTCCTTTTCTTTCTTATAATCTCTTGCATATTGCCAGATACTGTTATTGTCATCGCTTGAATTCTCCTTATATTTAAATGTTTCTACATTCTGTATATGATGAAGGCCTTTTGTTTGTTCTTCTCTATATTTAGAGCATGTGTCTTTTGTGTGGTTTGTTATGATTATTCTGCACCTCCCGGTTGACAGACCCTTGCAGTGTAGCAGAATGGAGTCAAGGCTTGTGAACTCATCGACAGAGGTTTTGCTGAGAGACGACAGGCTTCAATTTACGCAGTACCTTTAATTTTATTTTATGTACGGGCGGCCCTTTACGTGCCGATTGCTAGCTAGGACGTAATTTACTGCCTTTTGGTTATTAGTTTCTGAACATGTAACTTTAAGTTGGTGACCTACCCTAGACTTAAGAGCGTAAACAAAAGGAAAAGAAAAGAAGAATCCACCCTTTTTACTAATTGTCAGAGTTCTCTGAGAAAAACGTATACAATATAGTTTAATGAATGAATGATATTATACATATACTTTGATATATGATTCTCAGTTATTCTTTAATCGCGGTATAAATTGCTTATATATTTGACTGAACTGGAAAACTAAATTTTAGAAATATCAATACAGACACGAACAGAGTTATTGCCAAGTCTAATCCAAACAAAAACTTGGTGGGTAAAGATCTTGAATATATAGACACTTAAATTCCCTTACCATAAAGACATGTCCGTAAATCTGTATGTTTCTATTGCTGGTTTGGTTAGGAGAGATCGGATTAGTAAAATAATTTCTCAATTGAGCAAGGAAAAATAATAATGCATTCCTGTTCTTAAGAACAAGAAAGAAGTGATGGCCTTTTGATTGATTGAAGCTGTGTGGCATTATTCATCATCGGCTAAACAATGTGTTTTCTGGGTGGTCAGAGACATACACGTGCCCTCTCTCTATTAGATTAGACGGACAACTTGCACGGTTGCCGAGGTGGGCGGTGGGATTATGAGTGCACGTGACTTAGCGACACATAGTCAGCTGACACACGTGCGGCTATGTCCCTGTAAAGACTATAATCATTCATGGGCCTCTTACTAGCTGGGCCGGATATTTATTATTTTCGGGCCATGGAAGTCGTCTGCCTTTTCTTTTTTTAATGATATCGGCGGTGAATTTACACATGACAAAGCGGGAACTTGAACGTGAGACAGAAGTACCCATAGAATGAAAATGGGCTCGTTGTAGCTCAAGGCTATACGCCTCCAAATGTAGGAAAAACAAGTGGACAAAAGAGTTCGATACCAAGATTGTGCTTCTAAACTTCGGAGAACTTCATTTGACAAGTGCAAAAGAGGGCTGCATTCCTGTGAATGTTGGGGGAGAAAAGCATGTATAAAACTATCATCACAACAGCAGTTCATTTCATACAAACAAACGGTGGCACATTCCATGAACAACCTTAAACAAAATGTGCTACTTTTCTCAACGATGCATTAGTTTATTGACAGTGGATCTCAAAAAGATCAGTGACAATAAACAAATCACAGATGCTACACAGCAGCATGACAATAAACGCAGCACGTTAGATATCAAGCATTAACTGTGGACTTATAGTAATCGTCATTGATAGTTGTGTAAACGAGGCCATTGTCAACAAGCACCTGTAGTACTTCCCTGTCAACGACCAAGGAGGATGATGTTAGCACATTCTCCTCTAAAAAACACAGTAAGAGAGATAGAGAGAGAGAGAGATTGAGTGAGAGAGACTTGAGCTTATCCGTTGGAATGTTTAGCTGACCGGCAATGGCATCATAGTGAGCTCCCTCGGTGGTGCTAGAAAATTGAAGATCACAATGGGTCAAAGTTCTCAAACAATATATAATGAGCATGAAATGCATGAATAAGAACAAAGCTTGAACAATGGATAAACTATTAGTGTACCAAATCAAAGTGCGTTGAGTCCAAGATACCATACAAGGGCCAAAATTTGTTAACATCCAAAAAAGCATGCATGACACACAATGCATGTCTGCATAAAGACATGTTCAAGTTTGCTTGCATCAATTCCACATACACAAGAACTTGCCAGAACATTTGTGCAGACAAAAATGCAGAATATTGTCATAGGAGAATTAACGAACTTTTATAAATCAACCACAAAATGAATGATCTTATTTCTACACTTTTACAGTTTATTAATTAGTAGGTCAACAGCACCTTGCGAAGATCATGTTGAATTATACGTTATCACAACGCATTATCCACCAATGCCAACATAATTTGAGAGTTTGCACATAACTTGTAATTTCATATAATTAAATCAAGTAAATGGAATATAGGATGCAGAGCATATTATCAAGTGCGCACATTTCCATTCTCTATCCAGTCATCTATTGACCATCATAGACAAATGTTTTCTTAACTATATGTTCTCTGAAGAGGGAACTTCATCGATACAAGCTGGTTCAAAGGATTGGCATGCTCTCCTTTTTTGGATTTTCTTCTTGCAAATTGTAAGTATGTTAAATTTTGTATGTAATGAGTTACAAGAAAAAGGCTAAATGAAAGGAGTTTTAGTAACAGCTGAAAGTTTCCAATAAGGCTACAACTATTCTCCCCTTATTAATTATCATGGGCCCTATTGTAGATACGAGCAATTGACCACTTGCCTATAGATTGTCCTCGTCATAAGTTCCGTGTTCAACCAAAGATTTCAAAAATAAACAATTAACAAGAGAACACATCCAGAATGTTACATGATGTGCTAGGTTAAACTGAAAAATTCAAAAAGCAGGCATGCAGATAGAAGTAGAAATATAAGAAAAATGCTTTCCCTATTGAGAGTTCAACACTAAGAAGAGAACAAAATTCATTTCAGAGTCGAGTCAAGACAAGTTCTATAAAAAAAGAGAAACGAAAATCTCAGCACCAGTACAAGCGTGGCACCCATCTGAGCGTCACATGTATCCAACGGGTTGTGTTCTATTTCGTCTTGCAACGTTCATTAAAATAAAAACTCAAGAATTTCAGGGTATCAAATATAACTTACAGATACGAAGGTTGCTGCAAAAAATTTAATATCATCTGACTAGCATTGTTCAGTCCATCGGCACTGGAATAGGCAGAAGACTGAAAAAAAGGAAAATTTGAGTGCCAGTAAAATGCTAACTCAACTATTGAGCAAAATAATATTCTCAGGGTGAGATTGATTACTTGATTTGGCGGGGCAGCTTGGTATCCCTTTAAAGAAGTATTTGTTGAATTTGCCACTGGGGGCTGAGCAGTGACACCCTGAACTTAGTAGCATAAGGTCACATTCAGTGTGAAAATGCAGTACATAAACAAAGCTACCATATAATATCAATTACAAAATCATACTTAAAACAAAAAAAAATTAAAATGGAGCATCATTGCAATAACTAGACCAATACCCGTATCCTGGTATTGTAGAAGTGGACATATATGCACTCAATGAAGTGGTTTGGAACCTCATTAAAGTCTGTAACAGGCCTGAAAACCACATCCAAAGTTTGAGATTAAAACTCTAAAAGAGAATTGTCACGTTAATAGTCTGAAAAACAACGGTGGCATAAATTAACAATAAATGAGTTTTGTTCAGACAAATAGTTTAACTAGGAAATAGAACAAACAGAAGTGTTACTGTGATTGCTTCCTGTTTGCCAAAATAGGCAGTTTTTCATCAAAATTTAGATAAATGAAATTAAGCCAAGAAATAGTATGTCCAGAAAGTAATATCTTGTCCATGGATGTTAATACTAACAAACACAAGAACTTCACTTTGATCTATATAAGTGAATATAATAATTTTACTTTTGATTTTTAAAATGTGAAATATTGAAAAGGTTCTGAGAGCCAAAAGAATAGTGTTGAAGTGGTAACTATAGTGAAACGACCAGTTTGTCATCTTTTGCCCAGACCAGACTCCAAATTCAAAAGCAGCAATACCTATCATAGTCAGCCACTAGAGTATTAAAAAGGAAACATCATGCTAAGGATATTCAAAGCTCAACTATGCATTCAGACAAGAAATGTGAAATTGCTTGATCAAGACACCTACCCACACAGTTTATGGAGGGCTAAGCTAGCAAATAACTGTACCACTGAACTTAGTTCAGTATAATTGCAATAAAAATGAAACTAAACCCTCTCAAGTGTGTGTGTGTGTTGGGATCTCTCAAGTATACAATGTAGCCAAATCTAGGCTCCTCTAGAAAAAAAACTGGAAGAGACCCACACATGGTTCATTGGTAAAATTCCGAGATGAGTTAAACTCAGGTCCTCAAAGGAAATTGCCAAATGATGCAACCTCAACCTCACACCAACCTAACAATAGAAAAGAAAGAGAAACTAAAACAGCAGGTCCTGAAGAAAGTACAGATGGCAGGGGAAGGATAATATATTCAACACAACAAACAGCATCGTTTTATCTACATGCACTGCAACTCAAGAAACAAATGCTGCCACTGCAGATTTGAGAGCAGGTAATATTCACTGGACTTCTCCCATAAAGCTACAGGTGCAAAATACACTTACTGCTACTAGATGCAAGGGAATAAAAATGAAGCCAAGTTCAATTAAGATTTTTGGTTTTCTGCACCCAACTGAATATACTCTGCTTGCTGTAACATGTGATGCATGAAAATAGTTTGTATATATAAAACTGATTGACTGGTCCATAAAAAAGAGCAAGTCAGGAAGAATGGGGGGAGCATGCACAAGATCAAACTCATGCAATGAGACAGGTGCTGGTTCCACAATTTTACAAAAAAAACAAATAATCATCTTGATTCAGTATAATTTAGCACCAAAAGATTGAGTATCTGGTTGCCCTCAAATTTCTTTGAATTAGATTCAAAAGGTATTCCATTAGATACAAATCTCAGAAACTCGTCAAGGGAAAACACTATGGGTGTTATCTTCAAAGAAATGCAAAATAAAACAGTATGCTTAAAATGCTGTTGCTTTTCTGTACATTCAATCAAACAAAAACGTGCCATTTTAGTGCAAATTCAAGTCATATAGGGGAAAAGATGAGCTCAAAAGGTCAACACGACCCATGGAAAGACCCACCTTAAGACTAACAAATCAGAAAGAGATGGTTCAAAACTAATGTTAAAGAATCACATCGCAAATTTTCCTATTTTTTTCAAAACAACTGTCCATAGGTTAGGAAAGAACCTTTGACCAGGTAATGGAACTTTGAAACGTGAAGATCCTAATAGGGATAATCTGGAAAAACTTAACGTTGTAAAGTGAGAATTATTACATAGAGCAAGTCGTGCAGTTGGAAGATAAATAAAGGTAATTCAAAAAATTCAAAAATTGCGAGTTAAACAGATATCTCAGTAGCTATTAGAACATAAGTGAACGACAAAGCAACCATATAGGATTTCAGGCGAAGACTGACTTAGAAATAAAATAATCAAACAATATATAGATAATTTAAGGGCCTATACCTTATCCAACAACGACCTAATAACAATAGAACAACAGGCATTCTGTGCTAGGTTGAACGTCTGCCTTCTCCATATCCATTAAAAAAATTAACAGACGAAAAGAAAAGGAAACACGAATACATACCTAATGGAGAAGACATTTAAGAACCTTCTGCCTTGCAGCCCTCTTAAGTGTCCATGAACACGAACATACATGCCAACTCTATAGCAAAAAATGGTAATTAAAATAGTATCAAACAAATTAATTTAAAGGTAAAAACTGTGGTTACTTGAATAACTATTTTGATGTTAAGAAACTATTTCATGAAGAATCTAAACCCTTCATGCTCATCTTGGTTGCTGAGGATAGTACACTGAAAGAAAACTTGGCATCCTAACACCAGAAATTTCCTTCCCAAGAAAACATGTAGTAATTTTCCAAGCTTCCCTTTTGATTTCCTCACAGAACCCCAACAATCCAACATACACAATCTTTTCAGTGGCAAACAAAGATGTAGTGAAAATTATATTCAAGCGAAAGAAAAATAGACTGATCAATTAAGCAATAAGCAACTAGAATTTTAAGAAAGGGCAAGGAGGCACTGTATGAGAACAGTACAAAAACATACAAGATTTCCCCCATTTGTTCTGTATCTAAGCTTTCTTGAACCCTGTACAACATGAAACAATTGCATTATTGTCATAATAATATAATTTAAACACCAAACAAACCTTAATCAAATTGAACATTAAATAAACCCACAAATGCACTTCCCTGACCCGGATTAAAAAGGAATCAAGAAAAATGAAAAGAAATTCACCATTGGGTACATTCAATCTGTCCAGTCCCATCATCAATTAAAAATGAGTACTCGCTGGCCTTGTCTTCCTTGTGGGATACCCTCCCCACAATTGTAACCTAACACAGAAATTAATAAACTCATAAAATCCAATCCAAAACAAAAACCCAAATCCCAGGAGTGTGGTTGTAAAAGAAAACATTACATTGTTAACTTCAGCACCATCAATGATGAGATTAGATTCATCATTGCTTGTTAGGTTGTTTATCTGCTTCACAGTCAGCGGAAACAAGCACCGCGCCTCCCGATTCTGCCATTCAAATACAATAAATTAAAAGCCTAATGATCTCCTTCTGTTCCCACAAACTACAAATTTCCGCTAACTTTCATGGGTTTAGGAAAAGCATAAGCCATTAAACAAGGAATTTATAATTTTGATGATCAGAGGAAAGCAGAGTAAAAAGAGAAGAGAAAAGAAAAGGTACTTTGGAGATGGAGAAGGAGGAGGAATCAGAAGAAGAAGGCAGAGCGGATTGAGTAGGCATGAATCCGCCGCCCATGAAGGCTGCTGCGCTTCCATCGAATTCGCTGCCTCCGTGCATTTTTGCTTTTCTCTTCTCTTTCTGCCTCTGCTGTGTGTGAGCTGCGTTTTCTGTGTGAATAGCGTCTCGTCGAAAGCGTTAGTGTGTTTTCTTACAAGAGTCTACTTTCCATCCTTCCCGCCAATTTTTCTTTTCTTTTCCTCTTCTTTTTTTTCCCTTCATTTCTCACGAGGGTGCTACGCTGTGGATTTTTTAGACAAAAACAACAATGTGGTTTTTATTTTGACAATTAAGTACCTGCGGTTCGGTTAAGTTTAGCCCTTCGTCAAATCTATTTTTCCCGTAATTTTAACTTATAAAGATAAGAATAAAAGCATGTCATATTTATTGATTCTAATTAAAAAAACAATACAAAATAATTGAAAAAATATTATACTTTTTATGTGATTGATTTTTTTTATCAGTTTATGCTTTCTATTTTTTTAATCCAAATAAAAATATTTGAAATGAAATGCATTTTATTTAGAAAATTAAAAAAAATCCATACAAGAAAACTCAAAACTTTTGTGAGAAAATAAAATATAAAACCATGCTTGAAAAACGCACACCCTTACCTCCATTAAATATATTATACCAATACATCCATAATCAGAGGCGGAGATGGGGGGCTGGCAAAGGCCGGGGTCCCTGTAAGGAAATGTTTTCCAAGCTCCTCCTTTAACAATGTTTATAGTTTGAATTGAAATCTTAATTCTTCTAGAATAATTCTTCTAATTTAGCCCTTTTTAATTTTATTTCCTGTTCCGCTCCTATCCATTACTCTATCTTTCATTAAATATTATAATACCAATTTTTGATATACAAAACCAACATATCAAACTAATTAGTTGTTAAAAGCGAAAAACAAGTAAGAAATTAACAAAAATTGGTTTGGCCATTGCTGGAGAGACTAGCACTACCCGTTAAACATAGCTATAAGCACCTAATTGACAAAATTAAAACATGCCGTCGTTTTGTTGCCAAAATTAATACCACAAAGTCCTTAAATGTCATTAAATATTTTTTCATGATTTTGCACCTAATGCTATTCTTGACATACTTGTTGAACCTAACTTAGATCATTTGATAAATATGTGAATTATTGTGAAGAGGTTTGAATTTTCATGTTTTATGGAAAGAATGCTATTCTTGTTAACCCCAACTTAGGCCATCGGGAAATTCAAGCCCTATTACCAAGAAATTTCAAACCTTGTTGTCGCACGTGTGCGGTGTCGCAACGATCGCCCACCACCCTCATCAGGTGTGGTAAGTCTATCTATTCCGGCAAATATGGAGGGACAAAGAATTCTTGTCTCTTAACAGTGAAAAATAGAATGAGAGTCGCCACCTAATATTTGGTTACTAGGAACCCTAGCTGGTTTTAGAGATCAGGTACGGAGACTGATTGCGTAAAGGGAAGGTATTAGCACCCCAAATACGCCATACCTAAGGTAAGCTGCATTGTTTTATTGTCTGATAAAAATCTAAGGTCTTATCATGTTGGTCTGTCTATGGTTCAAGAAAAGCCCTCCTCAGTAAGGAGGTTCTTATCTTATGGGGTAAAACCTAACCGTTTTAATGTCTATAAAAGAACTACCTTTTTAATATTGAAAAAACGTTTTACATATAAATTCGTAATCCCAGACATTAAAACAAAACAAAATATTTTTTTGATTTTTTTTGAAATATTGGCCAAGTTCTCATGACTTTAATAAACTGGTTATTAAAGCAAAAATGCATGCTAAAAAATATATATATTTTTTGAAGTTTTCTTTGTTGTATAAAAATACAAAATGATTTTCTTTTAGCTTTGAGAGACTTGGCCGTAAGCACAAAAAAAAAATTCTTTTTTTTTAATGTTTTCAAAGTTTTGACGAAAACCAGGTATTTTAATACCGAATTTGTATCTTTACGATA
>Ga0307515_10018316_pt1 | contig 12688 bp, 11 predicted proteins | sample 17_EM_MG_FD_194513 | JGI IMG/M metagenome (GOLD analysis project Ga0307515, IMG submission 194513) | Populus trichocarpa ectomycorrhiza microbial communities from riparian zone in the Pacific Northwest, United States - 17_EM | ecosystem: Host-associated > Plants > Roots > Unclassified | place... | reverse complement strand
CCGAGAGTTCCAGCTCTTCCGGGAGCTAGCCGATTCGGCCCAGGCCAAGGCGTTTCGCTACCGGTTCCGCACCGATCGGCGGGCCGGCCGAGTCCCGGGCCCGAGGCCGTCGCCGGTGACCCGGGCGGCGGTGGTCGGCGGCGGAACCATGGGACGCGGCATCGCCCTGGCGCTGCTTGCCGCGGGCATCTCCACGCGGGTGGTGGAGACCGATCCACAGCGCCTTTCGGCGGCGGTCTCCGCGATCCACGCGGAGCTGAACCGGGCGGCGGCCCGGGGACGGCTCACCGCCGACGAGGTCGAGCGCCAGGTCGAACACCTGTCCGGCGTGCCGAGCATCGACGAGCTGGGCGACGCCGAGGTCGTCATCGAGGCGATCTTCGAGGATCTGCCCGCCAAGCAACGGCTCTTCGCCGAGCTTGACCGCGTCGTAGGGCCGGAGACGGTGCTGGCCTCCAACACGTCGTCGCTCGATCTGAATCGGATCGCCGACGCGACCACGGCGCCGGAGCGCGTCGTCGGTCTGCATTTCTTCAGCCCCGCCAACGTGATGCGGCTGGTGGAGATGATCCAGGGCCGGGCCACGTCGGCGGAGGTGCTGGCCCGCTCGGCCAGCCTCGTCCGGCAGCTCGGCAAGGTCGGCGTGGTCGCGCAGGTGGGCGACGGCTTCATCGGCAACCGGATGATGGACCAGTACGTTCGCCAGGCCATGGCCCTGCTGGCCGGCGGCGGCACCACCCCCGAACGCATCGATTCGGCGCTCGAGAGTTGGGGCCTGTCCATGGGACCGTTCAAGGTGCTGGACATCGTCGGCAACGACATACCGTGGCAGGCCCGGCGCAGCCGATTCGGCACCGCGAGCGGCGGCGTCGAGTGGGAGCTGGCCGACGAGGTCTATGAACGTGGCTGGCTGGGGCGAAAATCGGGTCGCGGCTGGTACGACTACCCGGACCGCGGGCCCGGCGTACCGAATCCGGAGCTGGCCGCCCTGCTCGCCGAGCGCGCCCACCCGGGCCTGGGCCAGGGCGGTGCGGTCCGCGACGATCGAGAGATCGTCGAGCTGTGTGTCTTCGCGCTGGTCAACGAGGGAGCCGCGGTGCTGGCCGACGGGATCGCCGGCACGGTCGGCGACATCGACGTGGTGTTTCGCCACGGGTACGGTTTCCCGCCGGCAAGGGGCGGCCCGATGTTCTACGCCGACACGGTCGGTCTCGACCGCGTCGTTCGCTCGCTGCGCAGGCTAGCCACCGGCGATCCGTTCTTCGAGCCGCATCCGCTGCTCGTCGAGCACGCCCGCAACGGCACCCGGATCACCGATGCGGCGGGTGGACGATGAACGACGCGGTGATCGTATCGACCGCCCGGACCCCGTTCACCAAGGCGTGGTCGGGCTCGTTCAACCTGACCCACTCGGCCACAATGGGTGCGCATGTGGTGTCGGCGGTGATCGAGCGGGCGGGCCTGGACCCGGCGACGATCGACGACGTCGTCATGGGCTGCGCGAATCCCGAGGGCGCGAACGGCCAGAACATCGCCCGGCAGATCGCGCTGCGGGCCGGCCTGCCGAGCGCGGTGCCCGCGATGACGGTCAGCCGGTTCTGCGGGTCCGGGCTGCAGGCGATCGTCTCGTCGGCGCAACGAGTGATGACCGGCGAGGCGGAGGTCCTCGTGGCCGGCGGCGTCGAGTCCATTTCCTGTGTCCAAGAACAGCTGAACCTGCACATGATCGAGGAGGCCTGGCTGGCCCAACACCGCCCCGGGCTGTACCTGTCCATGCTGCAAACGGCGGAGAACGTGGCGACTCGCTACGGCGTGTCGAAGCGGCAACAGGACGAGTACGGGGTGGCCAGTCAGCTGAAGGCCGAGCAGGCTCAGGCGGCGGGCCGGTACCAGCAGGAGATCGTCCCGCTCGAGACCGCTCGATCGGTGGTGGACCGAGGCACCGGCGAGGTACGCACCGAGCTTGTCACGGTCAGCCGCGACGAAGGCGTCCGGCCCGGCACGACCCTCGAAGGCGTGGAGCGCATCCGAACCGTGTTTCCCGGCGGCACGGTGTCGGCCGGCAACGCCAGTCAGTTCACCGACGGCGCCTCGGCCTGCGTCGTGATGAGCTCGCAGCGGGCCGACCGGCTCGGCCTGGAACCGCTTGGCCGCTTCACCGCGTACGCCGTCGCGGGTTGCGAGCCGGACGAGATGGGTGTCGGCCCGGCGGTGGCGGTGCCCATGCTGCTCGCCAAGGCGGGGCTGTCGGTCGCGGACATCGATCTGTGGGAGCTCAACGAAGCCTTCGCCGCCCAGGTGGTCTACTGCCGCGACCGGCTCGGCATCCCCGACGAACTGCTGAACGTGAACGGCGGTGCGATCGCCCTCGGCCACCCGTACGGTGCCTCCGGGGCGCGCCTCGTCGGGCACGCGCTGATCGAAGGGCGGCGGCGCGGAGCGGAACGCGTTGTCGTCACCATGTGCATCGGCGGCGGGCAGGGCGCAGCGGCCCTGTTCGAACTCCAACAACGATGAGGTGGGTCCGACCATGACAGCTGACGAGTTCAAAACGCTCCTGGCCCGCGTGCAGACGCTGGAGGACGCCGAATCGATCCGGACACTGCATCAAGAGTTCACGAGGGCCGTCGCCGATCGGGGGTTCGACATCCTCGCCGGGTTCTTCACCGAGGACGCCGTCATCGACTTGCGCCGGCACGGCGAGATGTCCGGCCGGGAAGCCATCGAGCGTCACTTCGCCGGCATGGCAGACGCGCCGCTTACCGGCGCCGGCTACGTTCTCAGCTCGCCGATCGTACGCGTGAACGGCGACGTCGCCTCGGGCGAATGGACGTGGCATCGCTTGCTGGCCGACGCTCTGGTGGCCGGCCGCCCGGTGCGGGTCTGGGGCGTCTGGGAGGAGGGCCGCTACCGCTGCTCCTATCGACGCACCGAGGACGGCTGGCGGATCTCTCGGATGCGGTTTCGGGTCGTGCTGCCGGAACCCGACGACTCCCCCGCAGGCAGGAGTGACGACGAATGATCATCGCCGACCTGGTCCGGCGCAGTTGCCAAAGCTACTCCGCGAACGTCGCCGTGGCGGATACCGCGACTTCGCTGACGTACGGCCAAGTCTGGGACCGATCCGTCCGGCTCGTGAACGCCTTGCGCTCCCTGGGCGTCATGCCCGGAGATCGGGTCGCCACCCTCGGCGCGAACGCCGTCACCACCCTTGAGGAGATGACCGGCCTCGCGATCGGCGGCTACGCCAGGACAGCGTTGCACGGGATGAACGGCGGCGAGACCCACGCCTACATGCTGGCGCATGTCGAAGCCCGGGCGCTCATCGTGCAGGCCGAGCATTTCGCCAAGTTCCACGAATTCTTCGCGGCGGCGCCCAGCCTGCAACACATCATCGTGCACTCGGCGCCCGGGTTCTCCCCACCCGCCGGCGGCATCGACTATGAGGAACTGTTGGCGGCCGCCTCGCCGGTCGACCCGCACGTGCCGGTCGGCGGCGACGACCTCATTCACCTGGCCTTCTCCTCGGGATCCAGCGGAAAGCCGAAGCCGGCCGCGCACACCCAGCAGGGCTGGATGCACGTCACCACCGATCACCTCACCATGCTGCCCCGGCTGAGCGAGGCCGACGTCTACCTCGCCGCCGCGCCGCTGACGCATGCCGCGTCCACGGTTCTGTACGGGTTGCTGGCCCGGGGTTCACGCATTCAAGTCATGCCCGGCTTCGATCCGGGCGAGGCGTTGCGGCTGATCGAACGGGAACGCTGCAGCCTCACCGTGATGGTCCCAACCATGCTCCAGATGCTGGTCGGGCACCCGGACGTGCACACCCGGGACCTCTCCAGCCTGCGCGCGGTCCTGTACGCCGGTGCGCCGATCTCGGTTGCGACCGCGCGGGCGGCCCACGCCGCCCTGGGTGACGTGCTCTTCCAGACCTACGGGCAGAGCGAATGCCTGCCCGCCACCATTCTGACGCCGGAGGACCACGCCCTGGGTGTCCGCGAGAACGCCGCCCTGCTGCGCTCCGCGGGACGGCCCTGCCTGAACAGCAGCGTGCGGGTTCTCGATGCGGGCGGCCGGGACGCCGGCGTCGGCGAGGTCGGCGAGATCGTCATTCACACCCAGGGCCGGATGCGGGAGATTTTCAACAATCCCGAGCTGACCCGCTCGCGCATCACCGCGGACGGGTTCGTTCGCACCAAGGACAACGGCTACCTCGACGCCAAAGGCTATCTGTTCGTCGTCGACCGGATCGACGACATGATCATCTCCGGCGGCTTCAACATCTGGCCGGCCGAGATCGAGAACGTTCTGGCCGAGCACCCGGCGGTCGAGGAGGCCCTGGTGGTCGGGGTGGCGCACGCCAAGTGGGGCGAGACGCCGCATGCCGTGGTGACCATCAGGGCCGGCGCGACGACGAGCGAACAAGAACTGATCGCCTTCTGCCGCGACCGCCTCGGCTCGATGAAGAAACCGACGGCGGTCGTACTCCGTACGCAGCCGTTGCCCCGCAACGCGGTCGGGAAGCTCTCCCGGCCGGCGATAAGGCAACTGTATTGGCCCGGGCCGCTGGATGTTGATCGCAATATCAGCGGCGCCTGAGCAATTTTCCTGAACCCATGTCATTACCTCAGAGCAGGAGTGCTGCCATGAACCCAGTCATCGAATCGGTCGACGAGTTCGACACATCACCGATCGGCACGTGGAGTGAGCCACACGAGTTCATCGTCGACCGGATGCGGCTGCAGGCGTACGCGCGGGCGACGAACGACAGCGTGCCGGCCCACCTGTCCGGGGATCTCGCGAGTCCGATCTTCAACGTCGTTCCCGCCTTCAAGGTCATCGCGCCGCTGACCGAGGAGATGCCGCCGCCGGCGAAGCGGATGATGGGCCTGCACGGCGAGCAGGACTTCCGTTTCCACCGGCCCATCGAGGCCGGAATGCACCTTTATACCAGGGCCTTGCCGCTGGGCATCGTGCCGCATTCGACCGGATCGACGATCACGGTCAAGGGCGTCACCACGACCGCGGACGGCGAGCCCGTGGTCGACCAGTACGTGACCGTGTTCATCCGTACGGCGATCGCGCCCGAGGCCGTCGGTGAGGGCCCGCCGCTGCGGGAAATCACCCGCGAGGACGACCCGGTCGTGTCGATCGGCGCGGCTTTCGACGTGGATCAGACGTTCCGATACATGGGCGCCTCGGGCGACACCATGCCGCTGCATTCGGATACGGCGTTCGCGAGGAAGTTCGGGTTGCCGGGCATCATTCTGCATGGCAACTGCACGCTGGCCTTCGCCACCCGAGCCTTGCTCGAGCAGACCTGCGACAACGACGTACGCCGGTTGAAGCGCCTGGCTGTTCGGTTCAGTCGCTGGGTCACGCCCGAGGAAAGCATCACGACGCGCATCTACCGCGCCGGCAACGTCGACGGCCGTCAGGTTTACGGGTTCGAGACGGCGGTCGGCACCGGCGCGCTGTGCCTCTCGGAGGGCCTGATCGAGGTCGAGCCGTGACCTGACGTGTGACGAATGCTTGACGATCGTGTTACAGGCGTACTACCCTCCCGGTATTCCAGCTCGGCGTTGAAACCGTTGTGCGACACCGAATCGGCTCCCTCCGCTACCCCGTATCGCAAAGGACCGAGCACATGGCCGTTACCCGTCACGTCACTCGTCGCCTGGCATCCGCCGTCGCGACCACAGCCACGATCGCGATGACACTTTCCGCCTGCGGGGGCACCGACTCCCCCGGCTCCGCGGGCGGCGCGTCCGTCGCGGCAAACGGATCCACCGCCATTGCCGTCGGCAACGGCCCGTTCCTTTCGAACGTCGACCTGCACCTATCCAGCAGCAAGGGCTATTTTGCTGAGGCGGGGCTGACGGCGGACATCAAGGTGCTGACCGCCGGCAGCAACGCGGTACCGCAACTGCTGAACAACAGCATGCAGTTCGCGGCGGTCGACGTGTCCACGGCGATCACGGCCGTGGCCCAGCACCTGCCGATCGAGGTCGTCGCGCCGAACACGGTGGGCAGCTCGGGCAAGGTCGGATATGCCGGGGTCGTGGTCTCCCCGCAATCGGGAATCACCTCGCCGGCGGGCCTGGTGGGCAAGACGGTCGCCGTCAACCAGATCAACGGCACCGCCATGGTCCTCACCAAGGCCGCGCTGGCAAAGGACGGCGTCGACTGGACGAAGGTGAAATTCACCGAGGTGGCGCCGCCGCAACTTCTGCCGACCCTCACCGCCGGAAGATCGGACGGCGCTGTGCTGGGCGAGCCGGGAGTGACGGCCGCCGTGAGCCAGAAGATGACGTATCTGCTCAACCTCGAGCAGAACACCGTTCCCGGAGCGGTCACTTTCGTGTACATCACGTCGAAGGCGTACGCGAGCAAGAATCCCGAGGTGGTTAAGTCCTTCGCGAGTGCGGTGCTGAAGGGGCACGTCTACGCTAACGCCCACCCCAACGAGGTTCGCACGCTCGCGCTGGCGTCGACCGAGATTCCGGCGGAGCTGCTGGCGAAGGTGACCCTTCCTACGTTCGGTGAGAAGGCCGTGGAGGCGCAGGAAATCGACACCTGGATCGCCCTGTTGGAGCAGTACGGCGGCTTCGACAAGAGCAAGGCGCCGACCGCCGCCGCGGTTCTCGGTCAGTAGGTTGCCGGATGTCCACCAACGCAGTCAGCGGGCCGCCGGGGACGACCTCCCCGGCGGTCCCGCCCGGCGATCAGCAACAGGCGGCAGGCTGGTACTCGTCGATGCCGGTCAGGCAGGCCGCCGTCATCGTCCTCGCCGGCGCCCTCTGGTGGTACCTCGCCACCGTCACACCGCCCGACTCCGTGCCGTCGCCCGCACGCACGTTCGGCGAACTGGCGACCCTGTTGGGCACGGACGCCGTCTGGACCGCGGTGGCACAGACCGCGACGACCTGGCTGATCGGCATCGCGGCGTGCATTACCGTCGGCGTTCCGCTCGGCCTGCTGATCGGGTCCAGCCGGCGGGCGACCGACAGCACGCGGCTGACCATCGACTTCGTTCGCAACATCCCGCCGGTCGCGCTGGTGCCGGTCGGCCTGCTGCTGTGGGGACCGACCAGGAATATGGTCCTGCTGCTGGTGATTTCCGGAACGATCTGGCCGATCGTGATCCAGTCCAGCTACGCCGCGCGCCAAACCGAGCCCCAGCTGCGCGACTTCGCGCTGGTGTTCCAGCTGGGCCGGCGCTGGTGGCTGACCCACATCTTCCTGCCCGGGGTGACGCCCTTCGTCATGACCGGCCTGCGGGTGGCGGCAACGATCTGCCTGCTGCTCACCGTCACCGGTGAACTGTTCGGCGGGGCTCCCGGCGTCGGCACCCAGATACAAAATGCCCAGGTCGGCAACGACAACCCGCAGATGTACGCGTACGTCGTCGTGGCGGCCCTGCTCGGCCTGCTGGTGAATTCGCTGATCTGGGCGGCGCAGCGGCGCCTGCTGAAATGGCATCCGTCCTTCCGGAGGCGAGCATGATGCGGACCGCGCGGCGCTGGCTCTACGTCTCGGCCATCGAGCTCTGGCTGCCCGTGCTCCTGGCGGCCGCCTGGTGGTTCGCCAGCCGGGATTCGGCGTCGGCCTACTTCCCGGCGCTACGCGACATTCTCACGAGCTTCCGCCTGGATTGGCTGAGCTCGGCGGGAGCCCAGAACCTGCGGCCCAGCCTCACCGTGCTGGCGGCGGGCTTCGGCTCGGCCGTGGTCGTCGGCGTCGCGGTCGGCGCCGTACTGGGCCTGAACCGGGGCTTCGAGCGCGCGACCCGCCCGCTGCTGGAGCTCCTGCGAGCAGTTCCCGGGGTGGCGCTGCTGCCGGTCTTCATCGCGCTGATCGGCATCGGCACCGACATGAAGATTCTCCTGGTGGCCAGCGGCGCGGTGTGGCCGATCCTGTTGAACACCATCGACGGCGTACGCAGCACGGAACCGTTGCTGATCGACATGGCCGTCTCGTACGGCATGGGCGGCGGGCGTCGGCTCCGGTCGATCATCCTGCCGGCCGCGGCACCGCAGATCTTCGCGGGTGCCCGCACCGCGCTGGCCATCTCCGTCATCATCATGGTGGTCGGCGAGACCGTCGGCGCCCAAGGCGGAATCGGGTACTTCCTGTTGGCCGCCCAACGCAGCTTCCAGATCACCGACATGTGGGCAACGATCATCGCTCTCGGCGTTCTGGGATATCTCCTCAACCTCCTGTTCCGGTTGATCGAAGCGGTGGTCCTGCGCTGGCACCGGCTCTATCAGGCCCGGTTGGGCGGCCCCCGCCGATGACGAGTTTCGGAAGTGAGCAGATCATGACGCAGATCGCTACGGCGGCGTTGGAAGCGGCCGCCCTCGGGCATCATTACGGGCCGCTGCATGTCCTGCGGGACGTCACCTTCGACGTACGCGGCGGCGAGTTCGTCTGCATCGTCGGCCCCTCCGGGGTCGGGAAGACCACGTTGTTGCGCTGCCTCAGCGGCTTGCAACGGCCGAGCGCGGGAGCGGTCAGTTTTCACGGCGCCCAGGTGGCCGGGCCGCCCCGCGAGCTCGCCTTGGTCTTCCAGGATTACAGCCGATCGCTGCTGCCCTGGGCCTCGGTCGTCGACAACGTGGCCTTGCCGCTGCGGGCCGCGGGCATGCGTAAACGGGCGGCCGCCGAGGCCGCGAAGGCCGCGCTGCACGAGGTCGGTCTCGGCCGGGCCGATCCGTCCGCCTATCCCTGGCAGCTCTCGGGAGGCATGCAACAGCGGGTGGCCATCGCGCGAGCGCTGGCCTATCAACCGTCCATTGTGCTGATGGATGAACCGTTCGCCTCCGTTGACGCCCAGACCCGAGCCGACCTCGAGGACCTCGTCCGCCGGCTGCAGGTGGATTTGGGCCTGACCGTTCTGCTCGTGACCCACGACATCGACGAGGCCGTGTATCTCTCCGACCGGATCGTGGCGCTGGCCGGGTCACCGGCCGGCGTCGCCGAGATCGTCGAGGTCGGCCTGGGCTCGGCCCGGGATCAGCTGGACACGAAACTCCTGCCGCGCTTCGCCGAGCTGCGAGCGTATGTCTACCGCCTCATCCGTGGCGCGCGGGCCGACCAGGCCACCGGTAACTGACAAACCTAAGGAGAAACCGTGCTGTTCGCCCTGCTCGTTGACTTCGGTCCCACGCTGCCGACCGAGGAGTTGCTCCAGGCGCATCGGGACTGGCTGTTCCCCCGATTCTCCGAGGGAACCTTCATCCTCTCCGGTGGGCTCGAGGCCGGGGACGGCCTCACCCCGTCGGCGATCGCGTTGCTCGAGGCGGACAGTCTGGAGGCCGCGAAGCGGCTCCTGGACACGGATCCCTTCGTCAAGGCGGGCGCCTGCACCCATCGCGTCGTGCCGTTCACCGCGCGGGTCCGGGCCGTCGGCCTGGATGACCGGTTCGGCGCGGAGGTACAGGCCATTCAGGTGGACTGGCATCGCAACAGTCCGGTTCCCGGCTGACCTTCGCCCCGTCAGCCGCCGAGGCCGTCCGCGCCGACCCGCACGGCGCTCTCGTCGATCGACGACTCCTGGATCGCGGCGACGTTACCGTCGAGATCCAGGACCGGGGTGGCCTCTTTGTACCAGGACTCGATGACGGCGTTGCCCCAGTAGTCGCGGCGCCGGTCGTCCTTGACGCTCCACCGGTAGGTCTCGTGATCCGGGTCGCCCGTGTAATAGTCCGATGTGTACACCTCGACCCGGTGCCCGTCGGGATCGCGCAGGTAGACGTAGAAGGCGTTGGACACCCCGTGCCGGCCCGGCCCGCGCTCGATGTGGCTCTCGGCGTGCAGCGCTCCGAAGATGTCGGCGATGTGCAGCACCTGGTGCGACTCGTGCGTGGCAAGGCCGAGGTGATGCAGGCGCGGGCCGGCGCCGCCAGTGAACGCCACATCGTGCACGGTCTGCTTGCGATACATCCAGGCCGCGTACATCTCGTGCTCGTCCTCGATTGTCTCGGAGCAGCCGAAGCCCAGCCCACGGTAGTGCGTGTACGCCGCGTCGATCTTCGGCACGACGATGTTGAAATGGTCGAGCCGCGCGACGGCGGCGCCGCGGTGCAGGTCGTAGCGCTGGATGAGCCGCTCGGCCCGGTCGATGTCGTAGTAGAACTCGACCGGGAAGCCCAGCGGGTCGATGACGCGGACGGCGTCACCGATACCGGGCGTGCCGGCCCCCCGGGGCACTCGGCGGACCGGCAAGCCGAGCGCGGTGAAATATGCCGCCGCGCGCTCGACATCCTGCGGGCTGCGCACCCGATAGGCGAGGTGGCTCAATGCGGCGACCGGGCCCTCGCGCAGCACCACGTTGTGGTGCGTCAGCTCGTCGGTGCCCCGCAGGCACAGCACGCCGCCGGCGTCGGACTGGACGTGCAGCCCCAGCACCTCGACCCAGAACCAGCGTGCCCGGGCCAGATCCGTGACGACGAGTTCGGCGTACGACGAGCGGACGACGTCGGGGGCCTGCGGCAAGGAGTCACTCATCGACCCATCCTCGCAAGAATCATATACGAATTCAAGCACTACCGGCCCTCGGCGCACGGCTGGCGGCGGCGAGCGCCCGGATGGTGTGCAGCTTGTGCGCCCGGGTCACCGACTCGATCTCGCTCGCGGGCGCACCCCGCTCGACCAGCCGGATGATGTGCTCATGCTCCTCGACCGAGCCGCGGGCCCGGCCGGGCACGAAGATGAACGACGAGCGGCGGATCGTGTCGAGCTTGGCCCATTGCGCGTCAACCAGGGCGCGCAGCTGGGTGTTGGGGCACCGGTCGTAGAACACGAAGTGGAAGACCCGGTTCTCCCGGCTGAATTCGATCGGGTCGAAGTCGCCGAGCAGCCGGCTCAGCCGCTCGTTCGACCGGCGCGCCGCAGCTAGGTCGGACTTTCGCATCCGCGGCGCGGCCAGCGCCGTGGCCACGCCCTCGAGCACCGCGAGCACCTCGGTGGTCTCGGCGAATTGGGCCTCGTCGAGCGTGGCGACCCGGGCGCCGATGTTGCGCTTGAACTCGACGTACCCCTGGGCCTCGAGCCGGCGGACCGCCTCGCGGACCGGCACCGGGCTGACCTCGAACTCGCGCGCGATCCGGTCGAGCACCAGCCGGTGGCCCGGGCCGTAGGAGCCGTCGAGGATGCGGCCGCGGATGGCGTCATACACGATCTCGTGCTTGGAGGTGGCCGCCGGCGGATTGTCGATTCCGTTGACAGGTACAGCAGACATGCCCGCATCTTAGGCACTCTCGCTGATGACAGTTGGCCGATCGTGTGCAAAGCTTCAGATTCGTATACGATTTTAGGCGTTCGGAGCTCTGAGAGGGTCTGCGATGGAACTCGTGCCCTGGCGGACACCCGGCAAGGTGATCGCCGTCCACCTCAACTACGTCAGTCGAGCCCTGGAGCGCGGCCGCGTCCCGGAGTTTCCGTCGTATTTTCTGAAGGCCACAACGTCCATCTCCGCCAGCGGAGACCCGATCGTCCGGCCCCGCGGTTGCGAGTTGCTGGGCTTCGAGGGCGAAATCGTGCTGGTCATCGGGCGACCGGCCCGGCGGGTGTCGCCGGACGAGGCGTGGGCGCACGTGGCCGCGGTGACCGCCGGCAACGATGTCGGGGTCTACGACCTGCGCTACGCCGACGCCGGCGCCAACGTCCGGTCGAAGAGCGCGGACGGTTTCACCCCGATCGGCCCACGGTGTCTCGACGCGAGCTCGCTCGATCCCTCGACGTTGCGGGTCCGGACGTGGGTGAACGGGCTCGTCGTTCAGGATGCGGACGCGGCGGAGTTCATCTTCCCGTTGGCCCAGATCGTCGCCGACCTCTCCCGGTTCTCGACGCTCGAGCCGGGTGATCTGATCCTCACCGGCACCCCCGCCGGCGCGTCGGTAATGGCGCCCGGAGACGTCGTCGAGGTCGAGGTCACCGCGGGCGGGCTCAGCACCGGCAGACTGGTGAACGAGGTCGTGGCGGACCGCCGCGACCTGGCGCCCTGGGGGGCGATGCCACGCCAGGACGCCGCGGCCCGGACGGCGGCTTTCGGTGCCGGCCGCGGCCGGGCCGTCCTGGACGATGACGTGCGCCGCCGCCTGTCGCACGTCTCGACCGCGACCCTGGCTTCCTTGCTGCGCAAGAAGGGCCACGCACACTCGACTGTGGACGGTGTGGCCCCGGTGGCCGCCGGGACGCGAATGGTCGGCGTCGCTCGCACCTTGCGCTATCTCCCGCTGCGGGAGGACCAGTTCGCCGCGCGAGGCGGCGGTTTCAACGCTCAGAAGCGGGCCGTCGAATCGATCGGGCCGGGCGAGGTGCTCGTCATGGACGCCCGGCAGCAATCCCACGCGGGCACGATCGGGGACATCCTCGCGTTACGGGCCAAGGTGCGCGGCGCCGCGGGCGTCGTCACCGACGGGGCCGTACGAGATCGCGACGCCGTTGCGACGCTCGGTTTGCCGGTCTTCGCCGCGGCCACGCATCCGGCCGTGCTCGGCCGGATGCACGTGCCGTGGGACACCGACGTGCCGATCGCCTGCGGCAACGTGCTCGTCGAGCCGGGCGACATCGTCGTCGGTGACGGCGACGGCGTGGTCGTGATCCCACCGCCGCTGATTGCCGAGCTGCTCGCGGCCGCCGAGGAGCAGGAACTCGAGGAACGCTTCATCGCCGAGCGGGT
>Ga0307515_10018315_pt1 | contig 12688 bp, 14 predicted proteins | sample 17_EM_MG_FD_194513 | JGI IMG/M metagenome (GOLD analysis project Ga0307515, IMG submission 194513) | Populus trichocarpa ectomycorrhiza microbial communities from riparian zone in the Pacific Northwest, United States - 17_EM | ecosystem: Host-associated > Plants > Roots > Unclassified | place... | reverse complement strand
GTATAGTCTAAGCCACTGTACTTGATCTACAACCACTCCTTGAATATTAGAGGAAACTAAAAGAGGAGACAAGCAAGTGAAAGAGCATCTTGTTAACTACATTTCATATATAAACAATATCTTGGTCAAAGTAAAACTCATGGAGTTAATTGAGCTCAAAGTTGGATAGATGTGGGAGCGGGGAGCTGAGGATGGGAGCGTGGCTACGAGGTGCACCGCTAGTGGCTTGTTAGTGGCTTGTTAGGTGTGGGCACTGGACGCACCCACACCCCTAATAAGGCGCCTGGGCCGTATGCATGAGGAGCAAGGAGCAAGAGTCGATGTCTTGGCTGCTTCACGGACATGCAAGAAGTCATGTGGAGAGGCACTTGATAGAACCTAGGGATGGTACAAAAGACACAAGAAGACAGAGACAATGATAGAGAGCGAGAAAGCAGTACCCTGTCTCGTTGCTAGCATAGATTCTAGTAATGGACATATACTCTAGATATTCGACAAGTGACCGCCGATATCGGTTGGAACAGGGCACTGTGCATCAAACTGTTGAAGAACATCATTGAGTGCATCTGGGGAAACAAGTGTCGCAAGTTCAATCAGCGAATCCAATCCCAGAGTAGTAAGATTCCAGTTGGTCGATCGCCAAAGGCACGCATCAAGCCTGATGTGAACCCCCTCGCGGGAATGCCTCATGCAGTTCTGTCGGACCCCAAATCTGAGGCCGACAGCAGCAAGGGTGAATCTCTTGAGGATATTGCATTCATCCCCACCAAGGGTGCTGTCGCCAGACGCAAGGTCAAGTCACAGGTCAAGGCCTCCAAGGAGAAGTTCATCCCTACAGCTAAAGTAACTAAAGCACATATGCACCTACTATGAGGTCAAGTTAGCGCTCATAATTTACATATACAGATATCCGTCTCTGCCCTCGAGGGGTCCCCTGGAGAAGACCTTTGTTGTGCGCATTCAATGCATGCTTTGGGCAGTGTCAACTTGGGAGTCTCTGGGTGGGCCCCATGCATATCAATGGTGTCAGAAGGCTACTGTGATCAATGATGCCAAATCCTTTCGAAGCTTCATTGCACGTCGTGACAAGGTAACCCTTACTTGTGCAGCAATTGACCTGCGGGTGGTCTCACTTACGATCACCTCAGAGCATACATTGCAACTGCTACTGGCACTCCCGTCGATAACAATAAGAACCTGTGGTACAAGGCTACTATTGGTAATAGGAGGTACCAGGATAAGATTGTTGGCAAGGGCCAAGACAGCGTGTCGGTACTTCATGATGAGTTTCTGGGGGGAAAAGTCTTTTTTAACGATGGATGTGTGGCTTTGTCAATTGTATAGATCTGCCCCTCACTATGAACCAAGCTCACTGCATTGTTTAGTCCGGTTGGAACGAGGATCATTCTCCATCTCCTTTACCTGGTAAATCCGGGCCTCTAGTTCCAGTGGTGTTTACGCCAAAGTCCACACTGCCTCCGACACCCACAACCTTGCACAAAGGTAGTGCAGTCTCTATGTCGACATCAACAACGCCAACTGCCGATCCTGAGCTCATGGCTGACATCTTGACTAACCTCAAGCCGAAGAACCTACAGCTTATGGGTCTCCAGTTTGTCGGCGTAACTACAGAGGTCTATGGTCTTGAGCCTGAGAGCCAATTACGGCGCCAGTTCTGTCACGCAAACTGCGGGGAAGACCTGGTCGGTCTAATGACAAACTGAACCTTGCTGCTACCCAGCCACTTCCCGACATTGGCAATGGGAATAACGGCCCTGAGCTCGAGCTTATTCCAAGGCAAAGCCGAAGTGACAACGACGAACCGCCACCCAGCATACAGCGGAAAATGGTCAGCATGCTTCCAAAGTTCCTAAGCTGACAACTGCGCAGAAGAATGCAGAAAAGAAGCGACTAAAGGAAATCCAGGTGGCAGCTCAAGATGCAGCTCGCCGCGAAGAGCCCGAGGCTAACTTAGAATCGCCAATACCAACACCGGCAGCCACAGAATGTGATCTTTAACATAACTAACATCGATTGAATGTAACTTTCAATGCATATACTGTGTGAGTAGACAAGGTAGTCAAGATCTTAGCCGTATTATTGCAAATTGATCACAAATCATCTGTTTACAGCTGCAGCAATCTTACATGCATACCTGTTGCATACCTCTGCTGTTAACTTTGTTTGTTCAGGTGGGCACCAGCGTTCACACTGACTGTATGGGTTCATGATCAGAGTTCCGGTGGAGGGAATACATAGTAATGGATGTTATGGGGATTGTATATTCATGAATCAACTGCTGCATCACGGGTTTAGATACTGTACACTATATGATTTGAAACCAGTGATATACATGTTTGCTAGCCAAATTTACATGGCGGTTCACACATTATTTACATGGTGGTTCGCATATTTATTTACAGGCTATTTACATCATGGGTTACATGTTTATTCACACGTTATTTACATGGCAGTTCACATGTTTATTCACAGGGCGGTTGACATGTTATTCACATGTTTATTCCCATATTTCTCTATCACCTTAATTTTACATGTTTATTGTCATGTTTGTTGAATGTTTCCAAAAACACATATTTTATGTATGATAGGGGTACAATAGGTGGGGTTAACAATTAAATTTAACCATAGCCTACATATTAGTGATACAACCATACTCTGGGCCAGGGTATACAATTTCCTCATCCAACCCTGCTTGATCATAGGCTAGATTTAATTCTTGAACAGTAGTCTCAAGCTGTGTGCTGCTTGGCAACGCCCATTTCCACAAACCGATAGGATGTGAAGTATGACAGAGGACTGCTCACCTAAGCTCTGTCTCCAGAAATGCTGCTGCTGCTTCCTTCAAACATAGAGACAGCTTCATGTTGGGAGGTCTCGATTAGTATCCACAGAGGCTCCTTCCCAGGATCTGCCCCGGTTGCGATAATGCAATCCTTTTGTTACTGCCGCCACTGCCGTTGCCGCTGGGACCTTAAGCTACAGTAGTGTCGGCCTACTATGCCCCACCGGGAGAGAGCAAAAACTCCGGAGGTTAGGGTTTCTGTCTCAAATATGCCTTTGAGTGATATTCCATGCGAATCGACTCCGTGTCTAGGCATACCGTACCGAAATTTAATCTACCATGTTTTCCGGGTGGTTGACCTTGTATAACTCTTTGTCATTATAGCCCAACACCACTGCCAAAAAATGGTGGCCAAACAACTACGCAAGCGTAGTTTCGTATTCCTGTGTGAAGACATTGCTTGATTGTAATTCTGTCGGGAATTGTAGTTGTGTCACAACAGAACGCCCGGGAATCAGTCATGTCTGCAGCAGTGGTTTCAGCGTATATATATTAACGGAGAAACTGCTCCTTGGCTGAAAGCTGGTACCTTTGCAATCTTATATCGACGGATCGCAAAGATTAAGATTTTTACTAAATATCTTACTCTTTATCTTCCACCTAAGATTAATCGCCTCCATTTTTACATCTGTATGCTATCTGCTCACCAATAACCGAATACATTTGCCTTGATGCACCGTCAGCGTCAAGTTAGCCGTACTAGCCTGGCGTCCCCTCCAATGATTCCGCACCATTCACCGAATCAACCCCCTCGTCCCAGCGGGGACGAAGGGTAGCGGGGGGCGGGGAGCTCCGCCATCTAGCCGGCTCGCCCGGAGGTGGAGGGGTTATTAGGTCCTGTCATCTCTAGTAAGTGTGAATACAGTGTGAATAAACAACAACAACCCCCTCGTCCCTACCCAAACAAAACCCTCAACAGAAACCTCAACGCGCCTCCCTTCGCCTGCTCCCTGGGAAATATCCTCCCCCTCCTCTTCGGCCAGCTCCCTCACATTCCCAAACCGCCTTACCTACCCCGCCGCACCAGTCCTTACATGCTGCAACAGATCAAAGATATTGGCATGAATCCCCTCCATCGCCCACCTATACTGGCTCTTAGAAACCGCTAGACCCTCAGTATCTACACCCAACACCTCGCACAGCAACTTCCACTTCCCAACCTCCCCCTCTCTACTCTCGTCCTCCCCGTACCCAAAGTAGTCCCCAAACTCTTGACTGAACGCGGCAAGGAACTGCGTGCGTGCGTGCCTGCTCAGTGGCAGCTATATCGGCCACGTTGTTGCGGCCCCACATGCGCTGTTTCAGTCGCCGCCATGATGTCGTACTCAGTGCGTGCGGGTTGTACTCGAAGTTGTGGTGCGTGATGTAGGGGAGGAAGAAGCGGTCAGTTGGGGAGGTGTAGGTTGCGGAGAAGGCGGCGAGGGAGGCTTAGAAGACTGCGGCGTAGGCGGGGGTGAGGATGCCGACGTTTTGGGAGGTGCGGTAGTTGGGGAGGTGTACGAAGGGGTTTGTGGGTGGGGTTGTTGTTGGGAATGGGAAGGTGCGGTTGGCGAAGAAGATAGATAGAGGTGTTGGTGCGGCGGGTGGGGTGTTGCCTACGACTAATGTGGTGTTGGGGGCCGCCATGGTTAATGGCCCGTTTGCGGAACGGGACGAAGCTGGGTCTGCTGGTTCGGTCGGAAGGTAGAATGGAAAAGGAACGTATGTGGCTTATTTTTGGTCTTGGCGGCGCTTACAGGTGTCGGTTGAACTGGACAAGCAGTCACCGTCGCCGGTCAGGTCTTTGAGTTAGTGCGAGTGGGGGAGTGGCAAATACTGTACCGAGTCATCAAGGTTCATGTGAGTACTTAGGTGCTCAAAAATATCTGGCGGATGGATTTCTTGGCGACGCCCCACGAATTCGAATTCATCACCCACGAAAGTTGATTCTCCTCACCGTCCGTTCTACATTGCTTAAGTCTAGTAAGTACAGAGGACATAAGCGCATTAACCTTTTCTACAGGAAACTCTTCGACCCATACCCGCCGTAAGAATTGACGTGGTGGCACATTGTCCGGCACATGAAACCCGCCAGCTATTTTTGACCGCCTAAGTACGAGTAGTCTGGTTGGTTACCGGTGGACTGGGATGCGGGGTGGAGATGACGTTTCGCTTATCTGACACGTGTCATGCAAGATAAGCGATCGTACCCAGATCATCGGGTGAAACGCAAGTTTCCGTATGGTTGAATTTTAGCTGGTGGTTGCGCCCGTTTTCAAAAGTTCTCACCGTGTAATTTTACCGCTTCTGTCGTTCTGCAGGCTGGAGATCTCGGAGGTGTAGCGGGTTGAGGAAACTGGGTGATATATCTTCCCAAGGGAAGCAAAGATGGAAATAATCGACCCAGCTGTCTGGGTATGACTCATGACCTGATTATTATATGTGAAGTAAGAAGTTGACCTAGTGACGGCTTCAATGCATAGATAGTCACTGCGTAGAATTAGGCCACGTGTTGCTTCCGAGGCTTCCGGTGCTCCGCGGGATGTATGTACAACCGCGCATGTAAGTAACCATGCGCGCTCCTTACGGTGGCCATCCCGACAGCCGTTAGATCAAGGAACGTCGCAACCGTAGAGCGACTTCTCGACGCCGGCACATATTTCAACTATCATAATATTGGTAAATTGGCTATCAATATTGCCCACGTCAAAAGAGGAAATTAGAGTTTGTAATTCTGTTTCTCAGATTTGGTGCCGAACAAAGTGCTGATTCCGACATGGACACGTGCCAATGACAGCGACTACCGTGAAGAGCCGTTTCCTTCTGCTTGAGGACGTTTTATTACGCCGTACCTTCTTTTTGTTATCATTCTGATTTTTGGGCTACACGACTACTTCCAATTCATTCGTACGCCTTCATGCCCTCATACTCCCTTTTTCCTCCAGTCTGTTTAGAAAAGGGCCGGGTTTTCACATCGGGAGTTATCTGACGTACAGCACCGCCTACGGATTATCGTTTAAGCTGTCCAAACTTTTGTCTTTGCTAGAAAGATTAGTGCCTGATAATCCGCTAGCGGATATGGTCGGATACGATATTTAAGTATGTACAGTTAACGTTCGCAGCTTATCTGGTGGAGGACGGTGTATTTATATTCCACAAATACTTGCTTTGAAACCAATTATTTTCGATAGATGCTATATAATGAGCTGAGCAGCAAGTTGCAGGTAGTGGCTCTTCGGTGCACGGCACAGAAAATCACTCGCTCATCTCATTTTAGGATATGCGGCTCGACTCTGAACAGTCATTTTTGACCGCCATTTCCATGCCGTCAATTCTGACTGTCCGAACAGTGGCTACTTATTTTAAATCCCAATTAGTGTTCCATTTCCGTATTAGATTATGCCGTTTGTATTGCGAATATGAAGTGAAGAACCGTGTGTGTGTATAGACTTAAGGTATAGAGAGAAGAGAAGGAGAAAGACTCGAGATAATTCAGGTGCCTTACCATCAGCCCCGGTTGTATCAGGTCTGTAACCTGGGTTCCCAAAAGTCCGCCCTAAGCAGGCGGGGGTGTGGATTATCCCAGACTATGACTTTCCGGGCACAGATTGGGACGACTGGTGTTGCTAGAAAGGTGTGAAATGAGGTCGCCGATAGTTTGAGTTACCGACTCATACACGTAGACTCGTACACGATTGCTCACTCGCCACTCACCGCTTGCTACATGTTACTTTTGATGGTTCGGTGACTTGATTCTGCCTCTAGCTACGAAGTTTGCAGGCCCATATATACCGTGTACCGGCTCTTCTATCTTTATCATGCTGAGCCTCGTACCACCGAGGCTTCGGCCGAGTCCCGTCAGCTCGTACTCTGCTATTAGCTCGTATCGGTCTCGCGGAGGCTGATGTTCTAAGTTTACATGCAATGCAACTCGCTACTCTAGACTTTCTATGTATATAAATGCATAGACAATACCCTTAGATAGATCAAGAGACTTCATCTGCATCGCATATTCAACAATTGAGTCCGATATAAGCCGAGTGATGCATCGATGATACAGGGGAGGACTTAGTGACTTAGCAACAGCCCGTCCGTCGCATGATATAGGTCATCACATGGTCTCAGAAGTCGGTAATCGTGTAGTGTCTGCCAACTGTCTAGACGCATTGTATCCTTGATTAATGGAGCCATTTTAGGACCGAAAATTCGTAGTTATACTGCGGCAACCTCTTCTATTAGGCACGACAGATACCCGATCCAGGCCAGTTATGTCTACTCAGGCCCTCCCTAGACCAGGTAACTGGACATGAGAAGACTGGTGGGTGCTCAGACTATTGGAAACTCTGTCTGTAACACGTCTTAGATCTTATATATATAACAGTTTGGGTGGTGCAGTGGAAAGTTCGAACTCAAAGACAGAGGCCGGTACAACAGTTAATATATATGGACAGGCAGGAAAGGGGGTGCTGCGGTGTTACTTCTTAAGAACAGTATTACTTAAAAATCACTCTTGTGCTCGTCCAACCATGTACCTGACTAATTAATTGCAGGAACAAACAGTTCTCGAAACACCTCCAACTGTACATCGCAGAATTCCTCACAACTTTCAAAAGTTGCACGAATTTCGGAAAGCACCCAAAACTGTCGCAGCATATTACTATTTCCAGCTAGTCTCCATTCCCAATCAGTCTCAAGTTCCTCTCACACTAATAATATGCAGTGAATCTCGTTTCAAATTCACTAGTGCTGGGTGCGGATGGGTATACTGCAGTATGATATTCTCTATCTATCTTATTGCATGATAGGCCTCTGTCTTCTGTGGCCAGAGATGAGTCTCGTATGGCCAGAGATGAGCCTCGTATGACCGGAGATTACTGTCGGCCTGAAGAGTCTATACATAGATGCGTACGCACGCATTCACACTTGTACTCATATATATATGGCCTTGTGGCACTCTTAGATACAATATACAATCAAGCTTCTCTAGCATCACTATTTGAACATATCTATCTCTATACAAAGGCTAATCTCTCACGTATCCTTGACGGGAGCTAGCTGGGAGATGGCTGGAAATGGCAGAGATGAATCCACCGGGAGATTTCTGGGCACTAGCTGGAGTTGGTTTCTGTGGGCGGCGATGGCGGATGCTCATATAAGGTTCTATTGGACGAATCCACAATGTCCGTGACCCGTGCTCCGTGAGCTAATCGATCATTAAGGTTCGAGTGGATGGTTTCCAGCCACTGACCAACCTTCGAGTCAATCTCTGCGTACCATTCGTACGAAGGGGTTTATATAATTCTAGGGCCGAGTCCCCTTGACAACTTAATTTCAGTCGACCGTCTCCAGTTAGCCCCACCAACTCTAACTGTACCTGAGTATCGTCTCTAGCCGGCTCCGTCCCCAAGTGCACTTGAGTTTGTTTCTGCTAGCTCTCGGCTAGCACAGAGTCACCGTGGATAGATAGATATATAGATAGAAGATACTGGAATTGTAGAATAGAGAATTTGCTCGACGTAAAGTGCATAGAGTGCATTCCAGTTCCAAAGGCTTCCCGCGAGCCCATTCTTCCTGAGTACGAACAAAAAGTATCCCGGGTTAGAATCACTCCCAAAGAACCTAGAGTTTAACGGCGGGGAACCTAGAGCTATCGTACTGGAGAGCATAAGTCTTCCGGAGAATCGAGTACCGTAAACCTAATAGTGTGCCTCGATTTTCTGCCAGAAAGCTAGGAATATCGCAGCACTTTGGAATTGGGGCCCAAGGATATCAATTCATTTCCAACTTTCGTGCCTGTGAAAGCCCGAAAGCTTCTCCGGGAAATTCGCGATGCTTACAATACTAAATCATGGGTTAACAATAGTTATCCCCCCCGCTAAACCTGCACTTGACATGTTCCTCCAGTGAATTTCACACTTTCACTGTCGTGGCTCTTTGGATGAACAAGTATACTACATGCCCAGAGTAAGGGAGGATCCAGTTTGGGACACTGGCAAGCCGCCCAAAGTAGGTTTAGCGTGGTGTCAACTTCAGGCGATCGACGGCCGGGGTAGTAAGCGAAATCGTATCACCCTACCCGTTCAACTTTAACCCCACTTGCATCACTTCATCGCGCCACCGCTGTCATAAAATACTCCCTCCCTCGAGCGTCGTCTACCTTCCCTCGAGCCCTTGAGCTCAGAGGATGACCTTGTGTAACACGTCTGAATGAAGATGGAGATGAGATGCATTAGATGAGATTAGATTACATATGTGAGAAGGCAAATGGCATGTGCCTCTTCTTTTTCGGGTTAGCTTGTACTGTGCGCAAACACTCACTTGCATCGCCAGTGAGAAGACTTTCTTTTTGGATCCCGCGTGCGCCTTGCTAAACGCCAGGACTATTATTTTCTTCGCCTCAGACTCTCCAGGCAGTTTCCTCTTCCTATTTACTCCGTACTTCACATTTGTTTGTTTTGTTTTATTCATACTGTATTCACTCTAATTAGAGTATGATAGAGTCTAGACAACACCTCCGCCTCCGGGCAAGCCGGCTAGATGGCGGAGCTCCCACCTGCTACCCATCGTCCCCTTTGACAAAAGAAAGCCAGCAGACGCAAAAGGATTGATAAGAACAAAAGAGACCAACGAAAAGAGAGACCACCCCCAAGCCAAACACCCTCACTCCTGCCCGCGCTCCTCCTGCCCGCGCTCCTCCGCTTGCTTGGGCGGGAACTTCCCGACGTCAGTAGCTGCCAGGAAGTCCATCACCGCTTGATCGCATTTCTCCATGGAAAACAGCTCAGAAATCTGCACATGTCGGCATCTGCCCGCTTTCCAGCCTTCCAGAGCGCTTTCTGCTGGTTTTTCCATCGGCTGCAGTGGCGGAATAGATGCTCTCGCGTCTGCACTGCTCCGCCTCCGCACCACCAGCACATATCGTCCTCTCGGTGTCCGAACCGCTTTAGGTACGGTCCAGTCGGCGCATGCCCGCTCTTCAGCCTATAGAACCTTGCTGCCAGTGACTTCACGCTTGTCATTGGGCGGGTCTCTTGCTTCCGGCTTTGCCCTTCAGCCTATAGCCGTAGTGTTTGGTGCACTTGTCAGCCTCCCACTTCGCCTTCGCCGCCGTCCTTCCTTCGGAGATCCGTCTAGCTCTATTCGCGGCCGAGGTGTATATTCGCTCACGCACTGTGTACCCTCGACCTTCTCGTGCCTTGTTCGCCTGGCGGTCGGCCTCTTCGTTCCCGGCGATGCCTGAGTGTCCCCGCACCCTACTTCACATTTGTTCAAGCCTACGAAACCCACACAATGCATACAGTGAGACAGCGAGGTTTTATTGGTCGTTTCCTCCCCCAGCGGAAATCACGCATCAGAGCCGATCCGCCCAGGATATATGAGGCGCATGACGAAGAACGCCAGGTGAGGCTGACGAGCTGAAAGTGGATACAACCTTATCAGAAGGCTGCGCTGCACCGTACTAGGCCTAGTATGGAACTCATAACGCCGATTGAGGCGTGGGGGTTTGAGTGCAGTTGGGCTCTTAACCCCACGCCTGCCTGAATCAAGCCCGCCGTATCCTTTCTCTGTCTGTAACGTCGGGAATTTTCTTAGAGCAGCTCGCGATATGTGGAGATCTTGCCTTGAACTCGTAAGTTCATTCAGACTTGAGTGCTTTCCCGAAACGGCACTGCTCATGCTGAGATTCAGTACTTATCGGCCGCCCTCGTGCTGTTCACACGGTTCGCTACAGCAGCAGGGCCCTCCCTCGTCAGCACCGGCACGAACGGTGACCAGTTCAGTAACTGGTAGATAACCTTCGTTACGGAGAAATATGCTCCCATCTGCGGCAATTCTTGGATAGCTTCCGAAAGTGACCTTCGGACCAACAACCCTGAATGCGAGCAGGCATTCTCAATCTTCAATGGCACTACCAACCCGTACCAGATATTTGATACGACAGGTACCCCGACTAGCACCGAGGATATCGCAAAAGGGCAAGAACATTGTTATTGTTTAACGTTGCTCCAAGATGACGGGGTATCTGTGGTACTTATGTGCTTTTTGATTGGGGGTGACGGGGAGGTTGTGCATGACGGGGACACTGCGAAGGGCGTCATGGATAATCAGCCTTTGACAGATAAGGAGCCTCTCCCGCGCTGTAAAGATCTAGACATCGTAGTCCAATCCTCGACCCAAGTGGAGTATGCTCACCTTTTCCAGCGGCAAGAATCCCCCGAGTGAGTGCTAATGCTAACATGTTATAGAACGTCAACGTCAACGGTAGATACGGTTATCAAGACCCAGACAAGAACTTCAACTCCAACATTGCCGATTACCCCCACCCACCGGACAACTTCAACTGCAAGTCCTTCTGATGGTGGGGGTTTGAGTCGGAGTGACAAATTGGCGATTGGACTTGCGCTGGGTACCGGCATACCGACGATGGTGCTGATGGTTATCCAAATATATCGGAGGCTGTAGCAATGAAACTTCAAAGCGGTGGGGAGATATCTTTCAATAATTGACATACATTGGTTCTTTCCGAACGCCAAGGCTGTCAGCTGGTTTCGCCCAATCTATTACGCATTAGCCACCTTTCCGGTGCCGGATTGTCGCAACTCATCGCCCATTTATTAGCCCACCAAGTGTCCAATGTGCACGTTCCACGCAAAACAAGAATTTATGATTGTGAATGCTACTCTGGGTGGATTTCCCACTTCTAAATGGCACGAGGCGAAGATAGCTGTCGACACTAGAAGGTACTTCTGTTGCGGCAATCAGGAGACCAGGGTTTGGTAGTTATATTCTGGGAACGACTGTGTGCTGTGTGGCTTTTAATAGTTAGCAAGATGAATAAAATGTGGGTGTCCGAAATGTAGTTGGCAAGATGGGGCAGGCCGCTGGGCATGACCGCCGGATGCGTTGCAGTAGACGGTACTCATGCGGTAAGATATCCCTTCAACCGGGCATTTAAGGAGACTGCAGGGATCTCGAGAGAGGAATCTGATATTAGGCTGGGATTGGCATGTTGGGATGAATTTGGATCTGTGTTATCAGTTATTGTGCCGGAGTTGAAGGCGTCTATACCCAGTAGTGTTCGAATACAAATTGTTGAAGACCCCTCGATATTGATGTCAGCATCCCTACCACGATTTTAGGGTATTCGAATGATGGCGGTAACAGCTCACTTTCAATCGTAGCCACCATACTTATGGAATGAAACTAATTCTGTATCGAGGGGGTATTCCATTACTCTGCTTTCAATGTTGTACCAAATGATCTCTCGATCTAATCCGCATATCTAATCTCTTCTCAGCAGTCTCAATCGTCTGTAACATTACAAATACAACTATATACTTGAGTACTCGTAATAGTGGAAAAGGTGGAAATCAATCCCGAATTGGGCATTCACATTTCGCATTGAGTAAAAACTTGATGACCAGGGGACAGAGCAATGAACTCTCCCGAATATCTTCGATATGGATACCTAGAGTTCTGTCGTACTTGTCCCGACCTGAAGATAGCGATGAAATATCAACCGAGCTGAAGACGGTAATTTACATTCATAGATGCTGTATGTGATACGTTTGCAGTTTACATAGTCCAGAATCGTGAGTGGAACCAACCATTGTAGACCAGGGCAATTGAGACATACGGCGTCACTCGGAAAATTCACCCGCATCCTTATTGCATGATAGGTCTCTGTCTTCTGTGGCCAGAGATGAGTCTCGTATGGCCAGAGATGAGTCTCGTATGACCGGAGATTACTGTCGGCCTGAAGAGTCTATACATAGATGCGTACGCACGCATTCACACTTGTACTCATATATATATGGCCTTGTGGCACTCTTAGATAATATACAA